>Ga0256404_1009335_pt1 | contig 14136 bp, 9 predicted proteins | sample RumenRJG_01DNA_FD_185990 | JGI IMG/M metagenome (GOLD analysis project Ga0256404, IMG submission 185990) | Bovine rumen microbial communities from Lethbridge, Alberta, Canada - RJG_01 | ecosystem: Host-associated > Mammals > Digestive system > Stomach > Rumen | place: Canada: Alberta | collected...
ACACTTCGACCGCCGCAGATAAAGGAATCTGCCCTGTATGCGGCAAGAAAACGCACCACCTTACTACTGACCTTAGACCGGTTTTTCCAGAGGAGAAGCTGTTGCTCGCTCTCTTGCTAGACAAAGAGCCTTCAGCATATATGGATAAATCGGTCTGGGCAGTGAACAGCCGATATTATATAGACGGCAAAGCACTCACGATTTCAGTCAAGGACTTTGAAAAAGCTGATACAGATGCTATTTCCAAGAGGCTTGATTCAGTCAAAACCTGTGTTGATTATAGCCCGTTCGAGCAGAACATCCGGCTTTTCATTAACGCCAATCAGCATCGGCTGGCATATCTGAAGGATGAGGCATTTTCCTTCGTGAGAAATGCTGCGGCAAAATTCAAGGAAGAAAACATCGTTATCTCGTTTTCAGGCGGTAAGGATTCAACCGTAACGGCAGATGTTGTGACAAAGGCTTTGAGCAATCCGAGTCTTGTCCATATTTTCGGAAATACGACGTTGGAATTCCCGACAACTATAAGATATGCGAATCGGTATAGAGAAACGCATCCGCTGGCCATCTTTCAGATTGCCAAAAACGATGAGCAAGTATTCTACGACGTCTGTGAAGATATCGGGCCTCCAGCGCGCATGATGCGCTGGTGCTGCTCCATGTTTAAGACCGGGCCAATTACACGAGTCATCAACAGCATGTACCGTAGTCAGCAGATTCTGACTTTCTATGGTATCAGGAAATCAGAATCAGTCAGCAGAAGCAAGTATAACCGAATCGAAGATGATGCGGAGTCGGTCAAAATCCAGCAGCAGACAGTGGCGTCCCCAATCTTTTTTTGGAAAGACATTGACATCTGGCTTTATATGCTGGCGGAGGATGTTGATTTTAACGAGGCATATCGGCTTGGCTATGATCGCGTTGGTTGCTGGTGCTGCCCAAACAACAACCAGCGTGCGCAATTCCTTTCGCGGATTTATATGCCAGAGGAATCAAAAAAATGGCGTGATTTCCTCGTCGGCTTTGCAAAGAAGATTGGCAAGCCAGATCCAGAGATCTATGTCGATAGCGGGAAATGGAAAGCTCGCCAAGGCGGAAATGGGCTTGCATCAGCAGGTGATGTAAAAATACGCTTTACAAACTGCACGACCGAGGATCACGCAAAGATTTATCGCCTGGTAAGGCCGTTTGACGACGAGCTGACCGGAATGTTTGTGCCTTTTGGGAGAGTTGCTCAAGAGCTTGGGAAAAAACTTCTTAGAGAAACCATTATCCTCGATGCCAGGTCGAATGTGCCAATCTTGTCAATTCAGCCTTTTAATCAGGATGGGTATGATTACGCAGTCAAAGTCAGGACGATGAATGTTGCGGATCATGACGATTTGCAACGTATGGTCGGATACCAGATTAGAAAATTCAATGCGTGTAGGAAATGCCTAAAGTGCGAGTCCATTTGTAGGCAGGGTGCAATTTCCATCATCGGTGACAGCTATTACATCGATCCGGGGAAATGCGTCCACTGCAAGATGTGTATGACGGCCAAGTACCTTGATGGTGGCTGCATGATGGACAAGTATTTGCGCACAAAGTAAAAATGTTTGGAGGACACGGCAATGCCAATGAAGTTTAGAGCTCATGACACATTCTTTATAAGAAAAGGCTGGCTCAGTAAAGGCATGCGCTGCGTCTCCAATAAGCCGGACGTTTTCATCTCTCATGACGAGAACCCGATGGATGTGCTTGGGATTGGTGCGAACATGGTAAAGGCACTCCGGTACTGGCTCCAAGCCGTCGGACTCACTGAAGAACCAACCGCAGGAAAAAGGACACAACGCTTTACCGATCTTGGCAAATTGATTTACCAGCACGATACCTATATCGAAGAGCTTGGAACACTTTGCCTTTTACAATATTGTCTTGCGTCGCAAAAAGATGAGGCAACGGCCTGGTACTTCTTTTTTAATGAATTTTCCATGTCGGAATTTTCCAGAGAGGACTTTGTTTCCGCTTTGCAGAAGTACATCAAGATGCGAGACGACGAAACGGACTATGCGATTCGCTCGCTAAACGATGATTTCCAGTGCATTATTAATACATATCTTCCTCGGTATAAATCAAACCCGACTAAGGTTTCGCCCGAGAACAATATCGATTGCCCCTTCGGAGAACTTGGTCTTGTAGATATCCTTAATAAGAGAAAAAAGACCTATAAGAAGAGCACCCCGGCCAGTGATTTGCTCAATCCCTATGTTGTCCTCGCTGTGATTGTTGACAATGCAGATGGTCGGAAAGAGGTCACTCTGAACGAGCTTCTGACCGCGCCTTATAACATTGGGAAAATATATAATCTCGATTCAATTACTATGCTGGATGTGCTTTACCGAATCGAAAGGCTCGACCTGATAAAGATTAACCGTACAGCCGGTTTGGATGTTATCACCATACAAGAAGATCTCGACTTTTATGAATGCGTGGAACGCTTCTATGCGTCTATTGATGAGCAGGGGCAGGAGAACAGATAATGAGAGACATGATTTCTGTCGCGTCAGGGTTCCAATACTCCGTTAACATCGGGTATGACATTGGAAGCGACGATAAGCTCAAAAACTTCATACCTACAAAATCGGCACTTAGTCTTTTGGAGGAAGTTCTTCTGAGCGTCAACCCCACCTCATCGGATCGCGCAAGGGTGCTGATTGGCGCGTATGGTAAGGGGAAATCCCATATTGTGCTGACGATCCTCTCCATTTTGATGAAGAGAGACTTGGTTCTATTTGAAAAGCTGATGCCGAAGATTGAGGAAAATCCCAGGCTTAATCAGCTCGTCCAAAACTATTATGAGGGCGAAAACAAAATTCTCCCGGTTGTGATAAGCGGGAGCAATACGAGTTTAACCCAATCGTTCTTATTGTCTTTGCAGCGGACACTTTCGGAGCATGACCTTTTGAGCGCCATGCCGGAAACTAACTACAAAGCGGCAATTGGCGTAATCAGGCGTTGGCAAAAAGAGTTCCCTGAAACCTTCGAGAAATTCGCAAACGAGATTGATGATCCGGTTGAGGAGTTCCTTGACCGGCTGGAAAACTATGACGTCGCAGCTTATGGTGCATTTGACCAGATTTATCCTTCCCTTACATCTGGAAGCACCTTCAATCCGTTCTTGGGCTTTGATGTGGTGGATCTTTATGAGAGCGTTGCGAAAAGCCTCAAGCCCAAGGGTTATTCCGGCATCTATGTTGTGTACGACGAGTTCAGCAAGTTTCTGGAGGCCAATATCACTGACGCTTCGGTCAGCGATACAAAAATGCTGCAAGATTTTGCGGAGAAGTGCTGCAGAAGTGGAAATCTCCAACTGCACCTCATGCTGATCTCCCATAAGGAGATTTCAAACTACATTGACAAGCTCCCCAAGGAAAAGACTGATGGATGGCGCGGAGTATCGGAACGCTTTAAGCACATCCACATGAACAACAATTTTTCACAGACCTACGAAATCATTTCGTCTGTCATTCAGCATAAGGAACCGAATTGGAGAGCGTTTTGCGATACGCATGCCCGTGATTTTGATGCTCTTTTGGCTCGCTATCAGAAGCACCAGATGTTCACGGATGCGCAGGGAGAGATTGAAACTGCGATTAGAGGATGCTTTCCGCTCCATCCGGTATCCACCTTTATCCTGCCGAGATTGTCCGAACGGGTCGCCCAAAATGAGCGGACGCTCTTCACGTTTCTGTCTGCGGAAGGAACGGCCACGCTCGCAGCGTTTTTGGACGGGTATAAAAACGATTTTGCCCTCGTAACCCCAGACCAGATCTACGACTATTTCGAGCCTTTGTTCAAAAAAGAAGTTTATGACGGAGACATCCATGATACCTTCGTTCTGACTAGCACCATCCTAAATCAGCTTCCGGAGGGTACGCTTGGCAGCAAAATCGTCAAGACGATCGCGTTGATTTATATCCTTGAGCAGTTTGAGCGTCTGAATCCGACCAAGGAGCAGATTATCGGTATCTATTCGGGAGCCTATGACGTAAACGAAATTGAGCAGGCCATTACCGACCTGATTGAGAAAGAGTTTGTCATTTATATAAGGCGGAGTAATGATTATCTTCGGCTTAAGCAGACGTCCGGCGTTGATATCCAGCAGAAAATTCACGACCAAGTGGAATCTCAGTCCGGCAAGACCGCTACAAAGGACATTCTCAATGCATCGAACTTTGATAATTATATGTATCCGTCTCGTTACAATGACGATCATGAAATGACAAGGTTCTTTGCGTTTCAGTTTATTTCTGGAGCAGAGGTCACCGCTGACGTTGACTGGAATATCAAGAGCGAGCCGATTGATGCTGATGGTATCATCTATGGGATTATCCCTCAGAATGAAACGCAGCGCAAAAAGCTTGTTAGTATTATCAAAGCTACAAGCGCCGGTTGCGAGAGGTTTATTTTTGCGATTCCAAAGCATTATAGGGATATCGACGCGGTTGCCCAAGAATATGCTGCAGTCGCAAGGCTAAGAGATCGTGCCGTTGATGATCCTGTATTGTTCGATGAATACGAAGTGGTGTTTGAAGATTTGCAGGAAATCATCAAAGGATTCATCGGTTCGTACACACATCCCGAGAGCTACCACTCGGTGTACATTCATAATGGGGATGAGCTTCATGTGCGCCGGAAGTCCGGCCTTACGGAAGCCATGTCCAGAATCTGTGATACCGTATATTGCCTGACACCCGTAATCAACAATGAGTCCGTCAACAAAAACGATATTACGAATATTGCTCAGAATAGTCGCAACAAAATAGTTGGCGCACTGCTGAGAAGTGAACTTGAAACGAATCTTGGCCTTTCCGGTACTGGCCAAGATGTATCGATTATGCGTAGTACCCTTTTAAGAACAGGGGTCTGGAATGAAGCTGAAGGTGTACCTCAAATAAATCTTCATCCAGAAGACGCGGCTATGCGTAATATGTTGGAGACAATCGAGCGATTTATTCTTGAAGCACGCCAGAACGGGCAGGTCAGCTTCGCAGTACTTTACGAACGATTGGTTTCCCCAGAATTTCATATTGGCCTGCGCTCCGGCTTGATACCCATCTACATAGCGGCGGTTTTGCATAACTATCGTCAGCAAACTGTAATTAATGATCGCTTTGGGCCGGTTCAGACGAGTGTGGATGCATTGGTTCAAATCAACAGCGATCCTGGCAGCTTCACTTTAGAATACTTGGATTGGAACCCGGAGAAAGAAAACTATATCTCCCGGTTGTCCGATGCGTTCAACGACTATGTCGTGGAGGCGGAAAAGACCAGCAATTCCTATGACTATGTCGCAAACGCAATGCGACGCTGGTATATGGCTCTGCCCAAGTATTCCAAGGAGAGCACTAAGAAACCTAGCGGCGAAAAGCTGGTGCGGCGTCAACTCGAGATGATAAAGCTCCTCCGGCAAAACACGAGCAGTTCTGATTTGTTGTTTAAAAAGCTGCCGGAAGCGGTGGATTCCCACGGAGACTATTCCGATGCCGCTACGGATATTATCGCGGCGAAGGTCGTATTTGACGGCCTGCTGGCTGAGTTAAAACAGGAACTGATCAAAAAGACGAAGGACGCATTTCTGCCGGAAAATGATAAAAAGGCTGGCAAGAAAATGTCGCTCACGGATGCGGCTAAGGAATGGTGTGACAAGCTTGATCCGAAAAGCTTTGAGCAGCTCTTTTCAGACGGAACGGATCGTTTCCTGCAGCATCTGAAAAGTATGACGAATGATGAAGACTTGTTTATTACTCGTCTTGCGAAACTGGCAACCGGCCTTCGGCTTGAAGATTGGGATAGCAAAACCATTACGCAGTATTCTAAATCGCTTGCTCGCTTCATGGAAACAGCCAATGATTTCCATAGCAGTGTTGTCGCCGAAACAATCAACGACACCTCGAGTTATCAGGTAACTTTCGCTGATGAAGAAGGCACCAGCACTACAAGACGATTTGACAGAGTAGAAGTGTCAGCGCGAGGAAAACTTCTGTTCAATCAGATAACTGCTTCTCTCGAAGCGATGGGGCATTCGATCTCGGAACAGGAAAAAAGGCAGATTCTTATGGAAGTGCTAAAGAAACTCTGCTGAGGGGGATACCAATGGCGTATTTCGATAATGCGGCAACTACATACCCAAAGCCAGAAGAAGTCTACTCCTTCATGGACAACTTCTATCGCAATCACGGGGGAAGTGCAGGCCGCGGCGATTATACTCTGGCCAACACAGCCAAAGGGATTATAGACGAGGCCAGAAAGCTTATCCAGGACTTGCTGCATTGCCCTGCGAAGCAGGTGGTCTTTACCCCAACAGCAACGATTGCCCTCAACATGATTATTCAGGGCGTGATTGCTGGCGGAGCAAAAAGTATTTTCATTAGCCCGTTTGAACACAATGCGGTCACACGCGTTCTTCACCACTTCGAGCAGCTTGGTCAGATTTCTGTAAGTGAGCTTGCTGTTTCAGATTCTCTCGAATATGACATAGAAAGGATACGTTACCAGTTTGACACCAATCGACCAGATTTCGTAATTGTTAGCCATGCCAGTAATGTCATAGGTCTTGTGGCGCCGATTGAGGAAATCTTTGGATTGGCAAAAGAGCATGGCGCAATAACGCTTGTCGATATGGCGCAAACGGCGGGGCTTGTCGACCTGAATGTCGGGCTCGAGACTATTGACTATGCAGTTTTTGCTGGGCATAAAACACTCCTCGGGCCAACTGGAATATCCGGATTTCTGATGAATCCCGCTGCGGAACTCCCGCCGATTCTTTATGGTGGAACCGGATATGAGTCGGCAAACCAGGATATGCCGAGCAGCCTTCCAGAAAAATACGAAATGGGCACCTTGAACATTGCGGGAATTGCCGGCTTATATGCTGCGCTTAAATGGATCAAGGCGCAGACGGTTGAACAGCTATATCAAGAGGAAGAAAAGCTGCGACAGCGACTGCTGCAATTACTGTCCGAGTATGATTTCCTCGAAATAGTAGGGAATGTAGAAGGTAGAAAATACGTTGGTATTGTTTCCTGCTTGCTTGATGGAATTAGCAGCGATAGTGCGGGCAACATCTTTGCGGAGCGTGGCATTTCTGTCCGAACCGGATTGCAATGCGCTCCCAAAGCCCATCAGTTTCTCGGAACCTATCCTGCCGGAACCATCCGTTTTAGCGTAAATGCATTGACCAGTGACAATGATTTCGAGCAGCTTAAAGATGCCCTTGACGATATTGAGACCAACCTATAATTCCGAGGTGATCATATGAGCTTGAGAGATGTCGAACTCAAAAAAGAGTACCGTTCACTAATTGACAATGTAGTTCAAGATTTTTATATCCCATTGTTAAATGATGCGACAGTTTACCAGCGGGCGGTTGGCTTTTTCTCGTCATCATCGCTGGTGGAGATATCTAAAGGAATTGCGGCTATGGCCGAAACTGGCGGACACATCCAGATTGTTGCTTCTCCATACCTCTCTGATGAAGATGTTGCCGCAATTAAGAAAGGATATGCCGATAGGAAAAAAATCATAGAAGGAGCACTTCTCGCTTCTCTCTCTGATGATCATTCAGATTACTACTCAATGGAGAGGCTTAATCTCCTTGCAAATCTGATTGCAGACGGTATCCTTGATATTCGCATTGCTTATACCGAGGACACCAATGGCATCGGGATGTATCATGAGAAAATGGGCCTCATCCGAGATGCTGACGGCAATACTGTTGCATTCTCCGGCTCTATGAACGAGTCAGCCACAGCTATGCTCGTGAACTACGAGACCATTGATGTCTTTCGCAGTTGGGGTGACGAGAGTGAAAGGGAACGGGTCAATCTCAAGCAGAATGCATTCTACTCAATTTGGAATGATACGGAGCCTAATATTCATGTGCTGGAATTTCCCAAAGTTACCGAGGCACTGATCGAAAAATACCGCCGGAAAGCGCCAGACTATGGTCTGGATCGAAAACAATACTCCGGATCAAAGCCTCGGAACAACCACGTCGGAGAACAGCAGTGTCCATCCGGAGCAAGGGTTCCGCCAAACATCAAATTTCATGATTATCAAGAACAGGCAATCGCAGCTTGGGTCGGAGAAAACTATCGTGGCATCTACGATATGGCAACCGGAACCGGGAAGACGTATACGGGACTTGGCTCCATTGCAAAAATCTCCGAAGATCTGGGCGACGAACTCGCAGTGATTATTGTCTGCCCATACCAGCACCTTGTGGAGCAGTGGGTGGAAGATATTGTCAAGTTCAATATTAAGCCCATCATTGGTTACAGCGCTTCCGCGCAAAAGGATTGGAAAAAACGCCTCTCAAACGCGGTGCGAGACTCAAAGATAAGGAAAGATAAGCGGTTTTTCTGTTTCGTAACTACTAACGCCACATTTGCCAGCGACTATGTGCAGGAACAGATTGACAAAATTAGGGTGCCAATTCTGCTGGTGGTTGACGAGGCTCATAACTTTGGGGCCCCAACCTATGCTCGCTGCCTCGACGATCGATTTACATATAGGCTGGCGCTTTCCGCCACGTTAGAACGGCATCGTGACGATGAAGGAACTGCACTCCTCTATGATTTCTTTGGAAAGAAGTGCATTGAATATCCGCTTAGCCGTGCAATTAAAGAGGACAAGCTGACCCGATATAAGTATTATCCAGTCATCGTTCATTTGAACGACGATGAGGCTACCAAATACGATAATATTTCGTTTGAAATGAGCCGGTGCCTCATTAAAGATAAGGCAGGTAATTGGAAGCTGAATAAGCGCGGGGAGATTCTTGCTTTGCAACGTGCGAGAATTGTTGCCGGAGCCTCCGAGAAGCTTGACGCTCTGCGTGAGCAGATTCGGCCCTATGTGCATGAGAACAATTTGCTTGTCTACTGCGGCGCAACGAATGTGATTGATGAAAAAGCAGATCACTCCTCAACGGATGAAAGTGACGTTCGCCAAATTGAGGCGGTAACTAACATCCTGGGAAACGAGTTCAACATGTCCGTATCAAAGTTTACCGCGGATGAGGACATGGAGACACGCGCTCAGATTATCGACCAGTTTCAGAAGCCGGGCAAGCTCCAAGCGATTGTCGCCATTAAGTGTCTTGATGAAGGTGTGAATATTCCGGGAATCCGCACCGCGTTTATTCTTGCAAGTACCACTAACCCAAAGGAATACATTCAGCGGCGCGGACGTGTGCTTCGAAAAGCCCCCGGCAAAGATTTTGCTGAAATCTATGATTTTGTGACTCTGCCTCGCCCGTTAGATTCGGTGTCCGGACTAACAGAAGAACAAGCAAAGCGCGATTTGTCTCTTGTGCGAAATGAGCTGGCCAGAATCAAGGAATTTGGCCGCCTGTCAATGAACCCAATGGACGCGGAAACCTTGATTTGGAAGATACAAGATGCTTACAATATTACAGGCGACGAACCAGACGAGGAGGAATTGTGATGGCTGAAGAAACAAAAACCAACGACGCGGCAGTCGAACGCCTCAAAAAGTGGATTATTCTGAAAGAGAATCAGAACATCAAAACTCGTGACAAAAGCGACGCCGAGATGGTAAAAGCAATTAAGAAGCGGATTGAGGAGGAAGCAAATGCTGTTACAATCAATTAAGCTCACCAATTTCCGCCAGTTCCGCGATGAAGAAATCGTGTTTGCCTCCGGTACAAGCGGGAAAAATGTGACGATCATCCTTGGAGAAAACGGCACCGGTAAGACAACATTTGCACAGGCTTTTTTCTGGTGCTTATATGGCGACACCGAATTCTCCGATAAAGTAATCATCAATCGTCTTGTTGCCAATAAACTGCTGTCTGGGCAGAGCGACAAAGTGACGGTTGAGCTACGTCTTCAGCACGGAGAGAATTCCTATATCCTCACACGAGAGCAAACATATACGAAAGATGCCTCCGGTAATGTCAAGGGCGCAAATACCGTATTCGATATTATGCGTCGAGATAAGACCGGGAACACCACCACGATTAAACCTACACTCCGCGAAACCGAAGTTAACAGCATTCTTCCCAAGGAGCTGTCCCGATATTTCTTCTTCGATGGAGAACGTATCGAACGCATGAGCAAGGAGATTTCCACGCATAAAAAGGCTACCGATTTTGCGGATGCCGTGCGTAGTCTGCTTGGCCTCAAAGGTATTGAGAAGGCAATCCAGCATTTGAACCCCGGCAGCAAATCAAGTGTAGTCGGTTCTTACGAATCGAGCTATGATGCAAGCAGCAATGCGCAGATTGCGAGTCTAACGAAAACCATAGAGGAATGCAACGAGAAAATCGACCGCATGAACAGCCGCATAGATGAACTTGATCAGCAGATCGAGCTGGCTCAGGCCAGAAAGGATCAGAAAAGCGAGGAGCTCAAGCAGTATGCGGATGGTGAAAAACTGCAACTTCAGAAAGAGGAGCTGGAGAGAAAAATCGCCGTTGCTCAGAATTCTCGTTCCAACATGGTCAAGACAATCTGCTCTGATTTTTCCGCCAACCTCGGCTCCTACTTCTCTATTTGGATGGCTCAGAAGGCCATGCAGTTGTTGAAAGATCGCGATTTCTCCGGGAAAGACATTCCTCATATGCACGGTGACACGATTGAGTATCTTCTCCGCCAGAAGGTTTGCATCTGCGGAACGCACCTAACTGAAGGCTCCATGCCCTACGAAAAGGTGAAAAGCCTAATTGATTTTTTGCCGCCCAAGTCTTTGAGCGCCAATATTAGCGATTTCAAAAAGGCAGCAGTTCGCAGAGTCAGTGCAGCCCAGCAAACCGATCTTTTGGATCAGATTACCGAGCACTTGGGTATTATCAGCCAACAGGAAGATGAGATCATCAATCTCACCGAAGATCTGCATGCCGTCGAAGAAAAGTTGAGTGGCGATGATGTCCGAGAGAAGGTCAGGTCAATTAACGCCGAAGTTCAGCAATGCGATAGAACCATCCGCGACTGCAAGGCTGAGCGTGATAAGTGTATAAGTGACCGTGGCGACGCCCAAGGCCGAAGGGAGCGGGCAGATACCAGGCGCGGCGAGTTGGCTTTGCTCGACGAGAATAACAAAAAAACCGAGCTTTATAAGGATTACGCGGAACGCATCTACCGTGAACTGGTGGCTTTCTATAACAAGAGCGAAAGCGAAGTTAGGGATAGGCTTCAGAATACCATCAACGAAATCTTCAAACAGATTTACGAGGGCGGGCTGGCACTCACGATTGACGAAAAATATCATATCTCCGTGTACGCCGATGAAATTTTCGGGGATCAAAGCGTCGAAACCTCTACCGCCCAAAGTATCTCTGTAATCTTTGCGTTCATAGCTGGCATCATCAAGCTCGCCAGAGAGAACCGCAATGCAACAAGCGAGAGTGAGCAGTTGCTGTCCTCTGAACCGTATCCGCTGGTCATGGATGCTCCTCTCTCCGCTTTTGATAAACGAAGGATCAAAACCGTCTGCACCGCTCTGCCTGAGGTGGCCGAGCAGGTTATCATCTTCATTAAAGATACAGATGGTGATCTTGCAGAGGAATACATGGGAGACAAAATCGGCAGTCGCCATCGTTTCGATAAACTCAATGAGTTTGAAACGAAACTGGTCTGAGGGGGAGGATCAAAATGTTTGACAAACCGTATAGATTGAGAGGCATCCACTCTAAAAAGGCCAGGGAGCTTGTAGCAATATTTGATGGCGTTAGCAAAGCGCAGTTCTTCAAAGCTGCCAAGGATTTATACGCATTTGCCCCATTGGTTGGTTTTCTCTATGGCCGCCGTGCCGATCTTGATCACACCAAAAGCCAAGAAACTGGTGAAGAACTCGACTACAGTATAATGGCTGAACAGGTACTCTCTGTAGCCGAAGACCTCACCTTTAACTTCTGCCTGATTATGTTGTTAGACAGCGCATATGAGCCGGATGACGAGGCGAGAATCGATAAAGCTTTTCGCTTTGTGGGCAAAGCCCCAGAGGATGAAGCCAGATTCGATGAATACGTTCGCGGCGGAATCGATGTCTTATATGAGAAACTGATCGAGGGCGGTGGCGAGCCGGAGGACTATGTGAAGAGGCTCTATGACTTTTTAGAAGATATTCAAGAACGGTACAACTCAGAGGTTGATGTTGATGCGCTCATGAAGCTTTGCGTGAGTTAAAGGGAAGTGTTCGCAATGGAGAGAGATAATCGTCAAGCAGCTCTAACGCAGTTGTTAGAAATCGCAGCAAAAAACGGATACATTACCTTCGACGATATTATGTGCTGTGCTGATGACTACGCTCTCTCCATTGGCGATTTCGATTGGTTGTCCGAATCAGCGGGATCAAGAAATGTGATTATCTACGACGAGGCCCCCACCCGTGCCAAATCGGAAGATGATGAATATGACGATTATGCTCAGGTCGACTACGACCGAACTTTCGCAGAAGCTATTGAACTTAGCCCAGAACTTGAACCCCTCATAAATGATATCCGAAACATTGTGCCTCCGCAGCGTGGCGAGGTCAGGCGCTTGAAATATCAGGTTCAGGAAGGCAATGCTCATGCCCGTCAGAGAATGGCGGAAATGTATATGCGAATCGCCGTAAGAATTGCTGTTTCTCGCGCCAAAACATACGATGTGGATCTCGTTGATACCATTGGAGATGCCTTTGTGGGTCTTTTAACCGCGATAGACAGATACGATCCCGATCATTCTGGCCCATTTATCTCGTTCGCTTCTCTCTGGATTTATCAAAACATCTCTCGGGAACAAAGCACGCGAAACCCTTGCATATACTTTCCGGTACATAGAAAAGAGTGGTTCTATACGATGTATCCACTCCTCAAAGCAAGAGAGTGTACAGAATGCGGTGATGTCCTCAAATGCAATAAGGTCATTGAAATGATATGTCAGAAAGTCCAATGCACCCAGGATCAAGCCGCAGATGTGCTAACCGCCTCGTTGCCAAACCTTTCGTGGGAGGAAATTATTGACAGCGACATGGATTATCAGGAGCAGAGCTGCTCTAATGAAGATATAGTTGGGGATGTCGAAGGACAAGACCGCGATAAGGTAATCCGCGAGATATTGAATAAGCTCACTGATCGGGAACGTGCTGTGCTCATCGACAGATATGGTTTGGATGACAACGTGGAAAAGACGCTTGAACAGGTCGGGCAAAAACTCGGGATAACCAGAGAACGAGTACGCCAAATCGAAGTGAAGGCCTTTCGTAAACTGCGCCATCCCTCGCGTTCCAAGAAGCTCAAGGAGTTCTTGAATTGATATATCGAAAATATAACCGTGATAAATATGGACATGATGGAAGCGATGCGCGCGCGGCATTCGGTGCGCAGCTACACGGAGAGACCCATCGAGGGCGAGACGCTGGAGGCGCTTGAGAAGCTGATCGACGAGTGCAACCGCGAGAGCGGTCTGCACATCCAACTCGTCCGCAATGAGCCGATGGCGTTTGACAGCGCCATGGCGCACTACGGCAAGTTCTCGGGCGTTAAAAACTATCTCGCGCTGGTCGGCAAAAAGAGCCCGAAGCTGGACGAACTGTGCGGGTACTACGGTGAAAAGCTGGTGATCGCGGTGCAGGCGCTGGGGCTCAACACCTGTTGGGTGGGGCTGACGTTCAAGAAGATCCCCGATGCGTTTCGGGTGGAAAGCGGCGAGAAGCTCTCGCTCGTGATCGCCGTCGGCTATGGCGCAACGCAGGGCGCGGCGCACAGGTCGAAGAACGCCTCCGCGGTGGGCCGCGCGGAAAACGCCCCGGAGTGGTTCGCAAAGGGCGTCGAGGCGGCGCTGCTCGCGCCGACGGCGGTGAACCAGCAGAAGTTCCTTTTTACGCTGCACGGCGACAAGGTTTCCGCGAAGGCGGGGCTGGGCTTTTTCAGCAAGGTCGACCTCGGCATCGTGAAGTACCACTTCGAGCTGGGCTCCGGCAGGGATTCCTCGGTGTGGCTGTGATGTTCATCGTCAGCAAATGCCTTGCGGGCGTTCCCTGCCGCTACGACGGCGAGGACAACCTTGTGCCGGAGATCAAAGCCCTCGTGGAGCGCGGCGAGGCCGTCGCGGTCTGCCCGGAGGTGCTGGGCGGTCTGCCGACGCC
>Ga0256404_1009336_pt1 | contig 14133 bp, 10 predicted proteins | sample RumenRJG_01DNA_FD_185990 | JGI IMG/M metagenome (GOLD analysis project Ga0256404, IMG submission 185990) | Bovine rumen microbial communities from Lethbridge, Alberta, Canada - RJG_01 | ecosystem: Host-associated > Mammals > Digestive system > Stomach > Rumen | place: Canada: Alberta | collected...
AGAGAAATAAAATGGCAAGAAAAAAATCTGAGCGCAAGCCAAAGACATTTGGTGAAGCGGTTGGCTTTCGACATATATTTGAGAGTGAGACGACTGATTTCTTTTTAGGGTTCATCCTTTTGGCATTATCCATATACATGATCATTGCCATGGTTTCGTTCTTTTCAACGGGACCTGCCGATCAGAGCACTTTGGAGAATATGAGACCGGGGGAATGGCTGAACAATACGCATGTATTTACCAACACATGCGGCTCTGCCGGTGCTCTCTTGTCTTACTATCTCATCTCGGTAAACTTTGGTCTTCCGGCTTTTTTGATTTCTGCCTTTATTATTTTGGTAGGCTTAAAGTTAATGCATATCATAGAGGTGAACCTCTGGAAGTGGTTTCTGTGCCTGGCCATCGTAATGGTTTGGTTGTCAGTTACCTTTTCCAAATTCCTTACTCCTATCATGGGCGACAGCATCTTCAACCCTGGTGGACAACACGGCGCTTTTGTTGTGGAGCATTTAGAGAATGTAGTAGGTGCACCGGGACTGACAGCGATTCTTCTGATAGTAGCCGTCAGCTTCTTGACTTATCTCACTTCTGAGACGATTACAGTGATTAGAAAAGCGATGAATCCGCTGAAATATGTGACTAAGAAAGTGAAATTCACAGTTACAAACCGAAATGTAGACGGAAACGAGGAAGAAGATGCAAGCAATAACGAGTACCAAGTAAACACCGTTGCAAGTGCAGACGCTGATAAAGAGTCAGATAATAAAGAAGACGGAACTCAAACCAACTCTGGGAATGTTGTTGACCTAACAGACATGTCTCAGTTTACCCCCAAGCCGGCACAAGCCCCGATAGCGGTTGAACCCCATGTCACCAATGCAGAGCAAGTGAGTCAAGAAAAGATCGACAGCGTGGTTGTCAAGAATGGTGAGGAAGAAAAGGCGAGTAACGGTCAGGTAGGAGAACATTATGATCTCAATACACCAATCAATCCGTGGGAACCTTTCGTCCACTATAAATTCCCCTCTTGCGACCTTTTGAAGAAATACTCCAGTCGACCCGTCATTGATATGGAGGAGATCAAAGCCAACAATGCGCGCATCGTGGAAGTGCTCAACAGCTTTGGTGTTCAAATCAGCAAGATCAACGCTACCGTTGGCCCTACTGTCACGCTCTATGAGATTACACCGGCTGAAGGCGTGAGAATCAGCAAGATCCGTGGCCTTGAGGCCGACATCGCACTGAGCTTGGCTGCGCTTGGCATTCGAATCATCGCACCTATCCCTGGCAAAGGAACGATCGGTATTGAGGTACCGAACAAGAATCCTCAGATCGTCTCAATGGAGAGTGTATTGAATACAAAGAAGTTCCAGACAACAAAGATGGCACTGCCAATGGCACTTGGCAAGACAATTACCAATGAGGTGTTTATGGTTGATTTGGCTAAGCTGCCCCACTTGCTTGTCGCTGGTGCCACCGGACAGGGTAAGTCTGTCGGTCTCAATGCCATCATCACTTCTCTTTTATATAAGAAGCACCCCAATGAGCTAAAGTTCGTCTTGGTGGATCCAAAGAAAGTGGAGTTCAGCATCTATAATAAGATTGCTCCACATTATATGGCAGCTTTGCCTGAGAATGAGGATGAACCCATCATCACAGACGTTCAAAGAGTTGTCCGTACACTCAACTCTCTTTGCAAACTCATGGACCGTCGTTATGATTTGCTGAAGCGGGCCGGTGTGAAGAAGATCACAGAATACAACGAAAAGTTCATCAATCACCAGCTTTCTCTCACCGACGGACATGAGTATATGCCCTATATCGTTGTCATCATCGATGAGTTTGGTGATTTGATTATGACGGCAGGAAAAGAGATCGAGTTACCTATAGCCCGTATTGCTCAGTTGGCTCGTGCGGTTGGTATTCACATGATCATCGCTACGCAGCGCCCGACGACAAAGATTATCACAGGTAATATCAAAGCCAACTTCCCTGGCCGTATGGCCTTCCGCGTAGCTTCTCAGATCGACTCCCGTACGATTCTTGATCGCACCGGCGCTGATCAACTTGTAGGAAAAGGTGATATGCTATTTCTCTCGGGTGGTGATCCTGTGCGTGTGCAGTGTGCGTTCATTGATACTCCCGAGATCGAAGCGGTAAATGACTTCATTGCTGATCAGCCCGGACCGCTTGATCCTATGGAGTTGCCAGAGCCCGACGATCCTAATGCATCTTCCGGCGAACCAGGGGTTGGTGGTGCCGATGTTCGCTCCTTGGATCCTTATTTCGATGAGGCCGCAAAAGCTATAGTCCTCACACAACAGGGTTCTACGAGCATGATCCAGCGCCGGTTCTCCATCGGATACAACCGTGCCGGACGACTGATGGACCAGTTGCAAAAGGCAGGTATCGTGGGTGAGGCGCAAGGCTCTAAGCCACGTGAAGTGCTCATAGCCGACGAGAACAGCCTCGCTCAGCGGTTACAGCAGATTCACAACGGATAACAGTTGGGCATTAGACAATAGTGCCCTTTGGGTACTGTGTCTTCTGTCATCTGATAAAAGACATAAGTCATTGATATTGAATTTAAAAATATATACGGCATGAAGAAATTATTATTCATTACGTTAATGATGGTGTTGAGCCTCGGTACTTTCGCGCAGAATGCTGCACAGGCTCGCAAAGTACTCGACCGTACTGCCGCCTTAGTAGGACGCAAAGGTGGAGCTTCGGCCAACTTCTCCATCTCCAGTTCAAAGATTGGCAAAACCTCCGGTTCCATCGCTATCAAAGGTAGCATGTTCTATGCTCATACTCCGAAAGCTACTGTATGGTATAATGGCAAGACTCAGTGGACACTGATGAAAAAGACCAATGAGGTGAACGTCACCACGCCGACAGAGGCTCAGCGCATGCGCATGAATCCCTATGCTTTCATCACCATGTATAAGCAAGGCTATAAGATGGGAATGACGAAGAAAGGCACCAATTATGTGATTCATCTCACAGCTACCAATCGTCAGCGCTCTGTCAGTGAAATGTATCTGACGGTCAACAGCCGAAGCTTCCAACCTTCTGTGGTGAAGATGCGTGAGGGAAACACATGGTCAACGATTACCATTTCCAACTTCAAGGCAAAGAATCTGCCAACGAGCATGTTCACATTCCGTGCTAAGGATTTCCCCAAAGCAGAGGTCATTGACCTTAGATAGGAAAAGTATTGGTCGAAACGACAGTAGCTTGCAGACCATACATTATTAATATCATTAGAGTGATGATCCCACCCCGTCAATTTCTATTTTATTATCGCTTGCTCAGTCATCATCGTTGGTTGGCTGAGCGGCGTTCCCCCTTATTCTCTTCCAATCGCGCTGCCAAGTGGACGATGGCTGTGTCGGGACTATTGTTGGCTGCTTATCTTGTCTTTATTGCAGTGCTCATGGCGCTCTCAGTAAGAGACGAACGTGGACATACGGCTTTGGAATTCTTTATGGGCATATCGGTCTTTGTACTGATAGCAGACTTTCTTGGTCGTTTCTTCTTGCAGAACACCCCTTCTCATTTAGTGAAGCCCTACGTGTTGTTACCCATCCCCACACACGTGCTTATCGATAGCTTTGTCCTCCGTTCGTTATTCTCACCAGCTTGTATTATTTGGCTTTTTCTTTTTTTGCCCTACTGTCTGATGGCTGTAGTCTTTCCCTATGGTTTTACTCCAGCGTTGTCCTTTCTCTTGCTATGGTGGATTCTCATCATGGTCGACAGTCAATGGTATGCCATCGTCAGGACGTTGGTCATCGGGAATATGCTATGGTGGGTTCTCCCTATTGGAGTCGGTTTATTACTCTTCCTTCCTTGGCTGTTGAGTGGCAACTTCGATCACATGCTGGAATTCTACGCTTCCATCGGCAGTCTGCTCGATGGAGGGAGTCTCCTACCCCACCTCGCTGCTTTGGCATTGTTGACGCTGCTGATTGTCATCAATAGCAGGGTTCAGTATCACGCTGTTTGGACAGAGCTTACAAAGCAACAACAGCAGTCCTTCCATATGCTTTCAGGACTGTCTGTACTCAACAAATACGGTTTGGTAGGAGAATACCTCAAGTTGGAAATCAGATCACTTCTTCGCAATAGAGGACCAAGGAAGTTGTTTCTCTCTGCAACCGCGATAGTGGTCTTCATCAGTCTGCTGATTACTCTTTCCACCGTTTATGACGATGCGTTCATGACCAACTTTTGGTGCATCTACGATTTCATTGTTTACGGTGGCATGCTTCTTACTCGGACCATGTCCTATGAGCGCAACTATATTTCCTGCTTAATGGTGCACAAAGAGAGTCTGCTTAGTCTGCTGACCGCCAAGTACTGTTTTGCTTGTCTGTTAATGGTGGTACCGTTTGTGTTGATGTTGCCTATGATCATCATCGGCAAATGGTCCTTGCTGATGGTCGTGTCCTATGCCGTGTTTACTGCCGGCATGCAGTATTTTCTCTTGATGCAGATTGCTGTCTATAACAAGCAGCGACTCCCGCTTAACGAGAAATTCATCGGCAACAGCAATACCAATTACGTGATCATGCTCCTGATGATTTTGGCATTCGTCATCCCTATGTTTCTCATCAACATCCTCCAGAGCGTATTGTCAGAGCGCATTTCTTGGTGCGTGATGATGATCATAGGCTGTGGCTTTATCGCTACTCATCATCTTTGGATCAAAAACATTTATAACAGAATCATGATGAACAAATACAGTCTCACAGAGGTTGCTGACGCGTAATGTTCTTAGACTGAAATCAAGAAATGAATATGGAAACACAATACAGATTACCCACTGAATGTGAGCCGCAAGATGCCATTCAACTCACTTGGCCCAATGCTGCGACCGACTGGCAGCCCTATCTCAAGGACATCGTCTCGACTTATATAGAACTTGTCAAAGCTATCACCAAATACGAACGTGTTATCATTGCATCAGCAGATGCAGCAGAGACGCTGTCTGTGCTGCAAAGCCATTTAAGCCAGCAGGCATTTGACCGTGTGAGCGTCTATCAGTGCAACATCAACGACACGTGGGCACGTGATCATGGACCAATCACGCTTGTAGCTTCTGACACGACTGCAAGAAACAAGATTTTGGATTTCAAGTTTAATGGTTGGGGAGAGAAATTCCGTTGGGAGGACGACAATACGATCACCCGACAGCTCTATGACCAGGCTGTCTTTGACTGTGACTGGGACGCCAATACCGACTTTGTATTGGAAGGTGGCTCTATAGAAAGCGACGGCATGGGCACAATCCTCACCAGCAGCCAATGTCTGTTGGCCCCTCACCGCAATCAACCACTCACCAAAGAAGATATTGAGATGCAACTGCAAAAACGATTGTGCGCTAAACGCATCCTTTGGGTGGATCATGGCAATCTGAGGGGCGATGACACCGATGGACATATTGACACGATTGTGCGTATGGCTCCCGACAACACCTTATTATATATAACGTGTGACGATCCGCAAGACGAACAATATGTTGATTTGAAGGCACTTGAAAATCAATTGAAGACTTTGAGAGACGCTGATGGAAGGCCCTATCGGCTGATACCGCTCCCATCTCCGCGCCCCATCTATGATGACGGAGACCGACTCCCGGCTACTTATGCCAACTTCGTGATCATCAACGGTGCTGTTATCGTTCCCACTTATCAGCAATCTGATCGTGACGCAGCGGCCTTGTCTGCTATTGGTCAAGCATTCCCCGACTATGACATCATTGGCATTGATGCATGCACTGTGATTCGCCAGCATGGCTCATTACACTGTCTGACGATGCAGTTGCCAAAGGGAAGTTTGAAATAAAAAACAGGCTCACATGCTGAGGCTTTAGAAGAGTTGAAAATCATAGAACTAATTCAAAAGAAGATGAAAATAGGAATCATACAACAGCACAATACTGCTTACAAGAGCGACAACATGAAGCGACTCGCAGAGAAAGTCAACGACTTAGCTCAAAAGGGTGCCAAACTCATCGTGCTCCAGGAACTTCACAATACGCTTTACTTCTGCCAAGAGGAAAAAGTCGATAACTTCGATTTGGCGGAGCCTATCCCCGGACCGTCGACAGCGTTCTTCGGTCAATTGGCAAAAGCCAACGGTGTGGTGATCGTTACCTCACTTTTTGAGCGTCGCGCACCGGGACTCTACCATAATACAGCTGTGGTGATAGAGGCCGATGGCACTATCGCCGGCACCTATCGCAAGATGCACATCCCCGACGACCCCGCCTACTACGAGAAATTCTATTTTACTCCCGGTGACCTTGGCTTCCAACCTATTCAGACCTCTGTTGGTCTCTTGGGTGTCTTGGTTTGTTGGGATCAGTGGTATCCCGAAGCCGCACGACTGATGGCCATGCAGGGTGCCGACTTGCTCATCTATCCCACTGCCATTGGATATGAATCCTCTGACACCAAAGAGGAGCAAGAGCGCCAACGGGAGGCGTGGACCGTTGTACAGCGTGGACATGCCGTTGCCAACGGACTGCCCGTCGTAACCGTCAATCGTGTGGGCTATGAGCCCGATCCATCAGGACTTACCCATGGCATACAGTTTTGGGGATCGAGTTTCGTAGCCGGTCCACAGGGTGAGTTGCTCTATCGTGCCTCCAACCAGGGAGAAGAGACTCAGATCGTTGACGTGGATTTGCACCACAGCGAGCAAGTGCGCCGTTGGTGGCCATTCTTCCGAGACCGTCGCATCGACGCTTATGGCGACATCACCAAGCGCTTCGGCATCTAATCGACATGTAATCATAGCCGTTTCACAACATTTTACATGGCATTAGTAGCTTTATCGGTTAATTTTAGTAACTTTGCAGTCTGAGATAAAAGAAATACTTATTTGCACAAAATCCAATAAAGATAACTATGAGCAAACAAACAGAGAAAATTAAGGAGCTCGTCGAGAAGCGCGAGCAGGCTTGCTTGGGCGGTGGCCAGAAGGCAATCGACAAGCAGCATGCACGTGGCAAATACACAGCCCGTGAGCGCATCGACATGTTGGTAGACAAAGGCAGCTTTGAGGAGTATGATATGTTCAAACTCCATCGTTGCCACAACTTCGGCATGGAAAAGAAGCAGTTCCTCGGCGATGGCGTCGTCGCTGGTTCTGCCACGATTGATGGCCGTTTGGTTTATGTCTATGCTCAGGACTTCACCGTCAACGGTGGCTCTTTGTCCGAGACCATGGCTCAGAAGATTTGCAAGGTGATGGATATGGCCATGACCAATGGCGCTCCTGTCATCTGTATGAACGACTCCGGCGGCGCACGTATTCAGGAGGGTATCTCCGCCCTGGCCGGATATGGTGAGATCTTCGAACGCAACATATTGGCTTCCGGTGTCATCCCGCAGATCAGTGCGATCATGGGTCCTTGCGCCGGTGGTGCCGTTTATTCTCCTGCTTTGACCGACTTCATCGTGATGACCGAGGGAACGAGTTACATGTTCCTCACAGGCCCGAAAGTGGTGAAGACAGTCACCGGTGAGGACATCGACGCTGAGCATCTGGGCGGTGCGAGCGTACATGCCGGAAAGAGTGGCGTGACCAGTTTCACAGCCAAAACAGAGGAAGATGCAATGCAGCAGATTCGTACCCTGCTGAGCTATATCCCCTCCAACAACACCGAGGAGGCTCCGCGTGTGGAGTGCACCGATCCTATCGACCGCAAAGAGGATCTGCTCAACGACATTCTGCCCGATGATCCTAACAAGGCTTACGACATGTATAAAGTCATCAAAGCTATCACCGACAATGGCGATTTCTTTGAGGTGCAGCCTAAGTTTGCAAAGAACATTATCACCGGTTTTGCCCGCTTCAATGGTCAGAGCGTGGGTATCGTAGCCAATCAGCCAGCAGCCTACGCTGGTGTGCTCGATGTCAACGCCAGCCGCAAGGGTGCACGCTTCGTGCGCTTCTGCGATGCCTTCAACATTCCAATTGTCAGTTTGGTGGATGTTCCGGGATTCCTTCCGGGTACAGGTCAGGAATATAATGCTGTCATCCTCCACGGTGCTCAGCTGCTCTTCGCTTATGGTGAGGCTACAGTGCCAAAGATCACCATCAACCTGCGCAAGAGCTATGGTGGCTCACACATCGTGATGGGTTGCAAGCAGCTTCGTGCAGACCTCAACTTCGCATGGCCTACTGCCGAGATCGCTGTGATGGGTGCCAGTGGTGCCGTCGCTGTGCTCTGTGGCAAGGAAGCCAAGAAGATCAAGGAAGAGGGCGGCGACGTCAAGGCTTTCCTGGCTGAGAAAGAGGACGAGTATACAGAGGCTTTCGCCAATCCTTATCAGGCAGCTCAGTTCGGCTATATCGACGATGTCATCGAGCCCCGCAACACTCGCTTCCGCATCTGCCGTGGCTTAGCCCAGCTGGCTCACAAGCGTCAGAATCTTCCCGCCAAGAAGCATGGCTGCATGCCGATGTAATCAAACTTTTCAATATAGCGAAGATGGATAAGAATATATATGCTGCCATTGCCATGGCACTCTATGAGTATCAGGGCAACAACGTTCATGACAAGGAGTCCGGCGTGATTACCATTCGTCCCAAGCATACGCTTTGGAATGCTAAATTCTTGTCGTTCACAGCTAAACCATAATTCAAAGACATGAAAGAATTTAAATATACTATAGATGGTAAAGTCTATAACGTAGAGATCGACAACGTCGACGAGGAGAAGAGCGTAGCCCAAGTCAAGGTCAACGGCGAATCATTCGAAGTTGGCATGGAGAAGCCTGCTGAGCCTGAGAAGAAGAAGGTGGAGTTGAGTAAGCCCGTGGCTGCTGATGCAGCCGATGAGCCCTCTGCTGCTCCTGTTGGCAACACGGCCAACGCTATCAAAGCTCCGCTGCCGGGTACGATCACAGCCATCAACGTCAAAGTTGGTGATGAGGTCAAAGCCGGTGATGCTCTGCTGGTGCTCGAAGCCATGAAGATGGCCAATAACATTGAGGCAGAAAAAGACGGCACGGTGAAGGCAATCTGCGTGAAGGTGGGTCAGAGCGTCATGGAGGACGATCCACTCGTTGTCGTCGAGTAATTGATATATCGTTGAGAAGGCGGTTACCGTTTAATAAATAACCATCAATCACCGTATTAGTCATCAAAGAGAGCCGCTGAAGAGTGGCTCTCTTTTTCTCTTCTGTCTGTTTCACTAACTTATAAAAAACAACAAAAATCTTTCAGAAAGGAGCGTTTAAGGCCCCTTATAGTGCTTAAAACACGCTCTAATACCCTTAATTGATGTAAAACCATCGTTTTTTATAGTATTTTTTCGTAACTTTGCACGGAATATATTATAGATTATTGCGTAATGGTCAAAAAGAAAGTTTTATTCATTAATCAAGAAATGGTTCCCTACGTTCCCACCTCTGAGATGGCGACGATGGGGCGCAACTTGCCACAGAAGATCCAAGAGAATGGATTCGAGATCCGTACTTTCATGCCAAAGTGGGGCAACATCAACGAGCGGCGGGGACAACTGCATGAGGTCATCCGACTGTCAGGACTCAACTTGATTATTGATGACACCGACCATCCGCTGATCATTAAGGTTGCCAGCATTCCCGTTTCTCGCCTGCAGGTTTACTTCATCGACAATGAGGATTATTTCCAGCGTCGTCGCACCATGACCGAGGACGAGAGCGGTGAGGAATTTACCGATAACGGAGAGCGTGCGATTTTCTTTGCGCGTGGAGTCTTGGAGACTGTCAAGAAACTGCGTTGGACCCCGGATATCATCCAGTGCCAAGGCTGGATGGCAGGTGTCGTACCATTGTATATCAAGACAGCATATCACGATGATCCCTCCTTCGCCAATGCCAAGGTGGTAACTTCGCTCTTCAATATGAACTTTAAGAAGCCTTTCGGCACTAATTTCAAGCAGTGCGTGGAATTTCGCAATGCCACTCCCGACCTGCTCGAACCCTATGCCGACCATTTCGACTACACCGAACTGGGTAAGCTCGCCATCGACTACAGCGATGGTGTCGTGGAGGCAGGAAAAGAGGCCAGCAAAGTCTTGTTGCAGTATGCCAAGGATAAGCAAAAGCCTATCCTCAACTATCCGGGCGACGACTATGTGCAAGCTTACAAGACTTTTTACAACAACATCTTAGGAATATAATTTTCTTATGAAAATACAGCATTTAGTTGCGCTTTTCGTTGCTACTGTTGCTTTCACAGCCTGCGACGACACGACGGATACCATAGGCTCCTCGCTCTCCAATCTCACGGATGCAGTGGAGGTCGGTACCGCGTCGTTCGACATCCCCAGCAACTCCATAATGGCCGATTCGGTCTTGTCAAACTCACTGACGGGATATATCGGCAAAGTGAGAGATCCCGAAACAGGAGCATACATCACCGGTGATTTCATGGCTCAGTTCACTTGCCTTGAGAACTACAAGTTCCCCGACAAGAACAATCTCTATGGGCGCAATGCCCAAGGCAAGCTTGAGGCAGGACTTGTCAATGCCGACTCCTGCGAGCTCCGCTTGTTCTATAATGATTTCTATGGCGACTCCACCCGCACCATGAAAATGAAAGTGATGGAGATGAACCGTACGATGAATGAGGACCGCAGCTACTACAGCAACTTCGATCCATTGGAGCAGGGACTGGTGAGAAAAGACGGAGCTCAGGCTACGAAGGTATATAGCCTCATCGACTATAACTTGCCAAAGAATGTCAGAGACAGCAGCAACTATACACCGTATATCACCATCAAGTTCAATCAACCCTACACCGACAAAAATGGAAAGGTTTACAGCAACTATGGTACCTATGTGCTGGAGACTTACTACGAGCATCCTGAGTACTTCAAGAATGCTTATACTTTCCGCAATCATGTGGTGCCCGGATTCTTCTTTAAGAATGTAGGCGGATTGGGCAATATGGCCTATATCAGCGACTCGCAGCTCAATGTCTACTATCATGAGAAGGATCAGTACACAGAAACCGACTCTGTCAACGGTGAGGCTGTCACGGTGAAGAAAGACACCATCTTCCAGAACGTGACCTCTTTCTGGGGTACGGAAGAGGTACTGCAAACCACAACGATCACAAACGACAAGTCGACGCTTGAGAAGTTAGTGGCTGATCAGAGTTGCACTTATCTGAAAACGCCTGCCGGTATCTACACCGAGATGACGCTGCCTGTCGACGACATCACCAAGGGACACGAAAGCGACATCATCACCTCGGCGCAGCTCGTAGTGCCAAGACTGAACAACACCTCCACCAGCGAGTATGCTTTTGACGCTCCGAAAAAGGTGCTGCTCATTCCGAAGGACTCCATCCGTAGCTTCTTTGAGAACAACGACATCGACAACAACAAGACATCGTATGTCGCATCGTGGACAAACAGCAGTGACAACAGCTACATCTACTCCAACATTGCTTCTTTGGTTACGGCAATGAAAAATGTGGATAAGGCTAAACGCAGTAGCAACTGGAACAAGATCGTTCTGATACCCGTTGAGGTGAGCACCACAAGCACTTACTCCAGCTATACGGGTCAGACCTCCACTATCACGACAAAAGTTGCCAACGATATGTCGCTAACCAGCACGCGACTGGCTAAGGGTACAAGTCAGAGCAGCCCCATCAAGTTGAGCGTAATCTATTCAAGATTCAAATAGATCTTGGTGACATTCATAAAAATAAAGATGGCGGAAGTCCTTCAATCAGGTCTTCCGCCATCTTTTGTTTATAGCATAGAGTCTATTCGATGTCATGAGAATGATTCTGACTCATCCTACAAGCGTGATGGGGTCAAAATCTATTATTGACAGCATCAAAAATATTTTTTGAGTAGGGAAAGCTCAGAAAGTAGAGGTTAAGAAAACAAGAAGGTCTGTTCGCCACTCTATAAATTGAGAGTTGAAGCCAACAGACTTTTGTAAACAAATAATACAGGGTATAGTCAGGCACTCATCTATGTGATGGAAATCATTTTCCTGCTTTTAGTATCAGTCGCAGGCTCTGCTTGTAGTTGACATAGTTCCACAGCCAATTGAGCAGCACGAAGAACTTGTTCTTAACGCCGAGGATCGACCGCAAGTGCACCACAAGCCACAATAGCCAGGCCGTGAGCCCACCGAACTTCCATCTGCCTATCTCCGCCACGGCAGCCTTACGGCCTATGGTCGCCATGGTGCCAAGATTCTTGTAGACAAAGGGGCACATGTCCTGCCCATGCTCTTTCCGAAGGATATTCCGTGCCACGTTCTCAGCCTGCTGCAACGCCACTTGGGCCAACTGCGGGTGCCCTTGTGGCCACGCTGCATCACCCTCGATGAGACTTTGGTCGCCAATAGCAAACACGTCGGTCATACCTTTCACACGGCTCGTGCGGTCGCAAAGCAGTCGACCCGCAAGCCCGACAGCCTCAGCCGGCACGCCTGCAATAGCGTTGGCTTTCACGCCACTCACCCAGATGACATTTGCCGACTCGATGGTCTCGCCATTTTTCATTCTCACGACACGACCATCATAGTCGGTGACTCGCCAACCTTTACGCACATGAACACCCATGCGGATTAGTTCCTTCTCAGCAGTTGCTGACGACTTCTTATCCATCGCCTTGAGCAATCGGTCACCTGAGTTGACGAGATAGATATGCATGCGGTCAGCAAGATCGGGATAGTCGCGCGGAACTACGTATTTCTTCATCTCGGCGAGCGCGCCCGCAATCTCCACGCCGGAAGGCCCGCCACCCACGATGACCACATTCATAAATTTCTGCCGTTTGTCTCCGTCTGTCTCCGTTTCCGCCAGCTCCAGGTTTTGGAGGATATGGTTTCGTAGAGCCATCGCGTCGCTGACAGTCTTCATCGGTATCGCATTGTGCGCAATCTGCTCGTTGCCAAAGAAATTGGTTGTCGCCCCCATGCCCAGCACCAAGTAGTCGTAGTGAATGGTGCCGACAGAGGTTTGAATGGCTTTCTCGTTTTCGTCGATCGACTTCACCTCAGCCATGCGGAAATAGTAGTGGGGATAGCCTTGAAACAGTCGCCGAATAGGAAATGCGATGTTGCTGGGCTCCAGTCCTGCCGAGGCCACTTGGTAGATAAGTGGCGGAAACTGGTTGTAGTTGTTTTTGTCTACGACTACCACCTGAAAATCTGAATGACGCAGACTTATGGCCAGCTTCAAACCGCCCAATCCGCATCCCACGATGACCACTCTTGTACGTTCTCCTCTTCGAATGTTGGCTCTCATCGTCTCACTCCTCAAATCATTCGTTTCATTGTTTGCCATTTTTGTCAACATATTATTGGTTTCAATTCTAACCTAATTGTCACAAAAGCCGTGCCGTCTTTCTATTATTAATAATGTGGTCACAATTGTTACCGCAGGGTCACCTATGTGAACCGCGTGACAGAACAAAGATCATCTTGGAAATGGTTGCCGGGATTCCACTCGAGAGTGTTGACGACATGAGCCTGCTCCAAAAGTTGTTGCTGATGGCGGATAGCCGAAGCTATTGTCGTCAGAATGGGGGGGGCGTGAGCGCTCCTCACGATCACCGAGACTAAGATAGAAAGCACCGGACTGAGGCTGATGAGCAGCGGCATAGTCGAGCCAATCTTGATACCACACCGATGGAGAAGCAGCCACAACAGCGTCGAAAGGTTGGTCGGGCTGATAGCCTGCCCACAGAGCGAAGAGTCCTGCCAAGGAATAACCGCCAATGATGACCTTTATCGGAGCCTCTACAGATGTTGCCATACGCTGCTTAGATAATTCTAAAATCCATGATAAAAAAGAAGTCTATAGTTCTCAAATTCTTGATAAGAAAGAGGATAAGAAGCACTCTATACGCAGAATTTTGATTAACTTTGCGACTTAGAAGTCTGAATAAAGACTCAGATAAACAGCAAAATGAAGAAAAGCAATCGATGATGAATTACGAAAATATTATATTTGATTTGGGCAATGTCCTCGTCAAACTCGATGAGGCTGCCACAATGCGTGCGTTTGAGAAGTTGGGTTGGCCTAAGAAGGACCATATCCAAGAGTATGCCGAGGGGCTGAAACTCTTCCAGGCGATGGGCGTGGGGCTGATGA
>Ga0256404_1009337_pt1 | contig 14132 bp, 12 predicted proteins | sample RumenRJG_01DNA_FD_185990 | JGI IMG/M metagenome (GOLD analysis project Ga0256404, IMG submission 185990) | Bovine rumen microbial communities from Lethbridge, Alberta, Canada - RJG_01 | ecosystem: Host-associated > Mammals > Digestive system > Stomach > Rumen | place: Canada: Alberta | collected...
GTCTTACCTCCCGTCTCCTTTCCGAGACTCGTATTTGGTAAACAAAAAACGATCAAGGGAGGTTTCATTGGATTGTCGCACGCAAGAAAAATGAGGTCGTTTTTTCTATGAATAACAGCATCCCCTCTCCCGACTTCCGCAGGCAGATAGGCGAAAACGGATTACAACTCATTGTGTCTGATGAAGTTATATGCCGTTTCCGTTGTTTTTGTGTTGTATACCGTCAGTACGTCTTTTGTGTCGCCCCCTCAGCTTTTCAGATGGCCGTGCCGCAACACAGGTTCTGATAGGAGCCATCGGACAGCAGCGCGAGGTCGGCTTTCCGCATGTCTGTAATATGACACCTGGGCTGTTTTGCCGTCGAATAGATTTTTCAGATGACAGTTCTGATGTAGCGTGTTCCCCGGCCTGTTCCAACCTTGCGTATTTGTCCATCCCGAACCATCTGTCCAAGGACAGCTTCGACGGTGGTCGCGCTTACATCAGGTAGGATTTTGCAGACGTCCGCTTTTGGAATGGGGGTAAGTGAATCCAAAACGGTCGCTTCACCCCTTGCCTGTTTCGTCACCTTTCGGCTTCCCACCACAGCGAATCAGCCATGACTGATCCGAAAGCTTCGTTCCGGACTTCCGTTTGCCTTTGCGGCCATGTGGCTTTATCACAAAACCGTTGTCCCGGAGCCTTCCCAGCTGGCGTGCCATAAAGGCTACACGGTCGTCCGACAAAACTCGGAGCGTGGCACGCTCAGTTGTCGCCACGAACCTCGTGCAGGATCCGTCTCACCTCGGGATCGCCATACTGCTCGTCGATCTCCTTGCTGGTAAGGCCAACGAACTCATGACAATTGTAGTGGATCCATCGATCCTCATCAGGGCTTTTGATCACATGCCTGCGGCAGTAGTAATCAGGCTGGATCGGAAGCGGCTCACTGCTTTTGTAGACCGGCAGCTTGTAGTCGTACACCGCCACCTTCAGGTCCTCGCGGGGAATACCATGCTCCATGATCGTGGTGGCAAGGGCATTGACGGTCTTGCCGGTATCGAAGATATCGTCCACCAGAAGGACTTTGTCGCCGGTACGCAGATATTCGGGGGAATAGGTCCATCCGTCCACCATCACCTTGGTCTGGTTACGGAGAAACCCGTAGCTTCTGGCGACAACCGCGGCATAAAGCACAGGTTTCCCCTGCTCTTTCAGACGCACCATCTTATAGTACTCGCTGAAGACATTGGCCATGTAGGCTCCGCCACGGAGGCTGGCATAAATCACGTCGGGGACAAAGTGGTCGTCCATGTACATGTGGTTGACCAATTTCAGCGCGTCGTCACGAATCTTGTCGCCAGGAATGAACTCCTTCTCCATACATCCTCCTCAATCGGTCACGGTGAGAATCTCAAGCCCGTTATGGGTGATTGCAATCGTGTTCTCCCAGTGGCAACTGGGCTGTCCGTCGGCGGTGACCTCGGTCCAGCCATTGCCAAGCTGGCGGATGTTCTTCGTGCCGAGGTTGATCATCGGCTCGATGGCGAGGACCATGCCCTCACGGATACGGGGATTCGGCATGAACGGAGAGGCATAGTTGGGAATCTCCGGATCCTCATGCACTTCCAGGCCGACACCGTGCCCGCAGTATTCACGGACCACTCCATAATGGAACTTCTCGGCATGTTTCTGCACGGCAGTCCCGATGTCCTGGATGCGTGCCCTCGGCCTGCCGGCGGCTTCGATGCCAAGGTCGAGGCACTCGGCGGTCACGTCGTTCAGTTTCTGCCATTCCGGCTTGGTCTTGCCTCCAATGACGAAGGTGCGGGACATGTCGGAAAAAAAGCCGTTCAGGTTGATGCCGAGGTCAAGGTCGACCAGGTCGCCCTCCTCGACAATCCGTTTCTTGCTCGGAATGCCGTGGATGACTTCCTCGTTGACCGAGATGCAGGCAGTCGCAGGAAAACCCTCGTAGTGGAGATATGCCGGCTTGCCACCATGGGCGATGGTAAAGTCATAGCAGAACTTGTCCATGTCCCACGTGGACATGCCTGGTCTCAGGATCTGCCCCACCTCGGCCATCATCTGCGCACAAAGATGGCAGCTCTTGCGGATGCCATCGATTTCCTCTTCCGTCTTCAATTGAATCATGTGCGAGCCTCTTCTTCCATTCCGGCACCCTTCAGGGGGAAGGCAAGCGGAAGTTTCTTGCTCATCGTGTCCAGGATGCCGTTGATGAACTTATAGGTCACATCGGTGGAGAACTCCTGGCTGAGCTTGACAGCCTCATCAATGACGATGTTGGGATGGATCTCCTTGTCGTGGAGGAAGCAGAAAACCGAAAGCCTGAGGATGTTGCGGTCGACCACGTCAATCCGCTCGACCGGACGGTTCAGCGAGTACTGTCCGATCAGCTTGTCGATCTCCGCCAGGTTCTCGATGGTTCCGTTGACGAGGTAACGGGCGAAGACCTTCACCTCATCCTCCATCGACTCATACTCTTGCTCATCCACCCCACTGAAAGTCTGTGGAATGTGGCCGGCATCCAGCTGGCCATTGAAATCCATCGCATAGAGAGTCTGCAGGGCAATCTCCCTTGCCTTATGTCGTGTCTTCATTATTTGTACAGCACCTTGATTCTTGCTTGGGAACGCAAATCCTTGATCATGTCGCTTTCGGCTTTCTGGATCGCCTCCTGCTGTTTCTGCTGCTGGAGGTTCTGCTTGATGTAGTCGAAGACTGTCGCCGTGGTGTCAGGGCCGATCTTGTCGGTCAACGCCAGGAACTTGGCGTCGCCGTGGGCCAGAATCTTCACGATATGGTAGCCCTGGTTGCTGACAATCACGTCGCTGGTCTTGCCGACTTCGGTGGCAAACGCCTGGTCGACGAAGCCTTTGCCAAGCATGTTGGCGGCCGAGGCATCCTCGGTGGTGAGCCATCCGATGTCACCGGCCTTGTCCTTGCTGCCATCATCCTGGCTATACTTTTGGACTGCGGCCTCGAAGGTGATCTTCCCGCTCTTGATATCCTTGGCGACCTGGTCGAGCAAGGCCTTGTTCTGGTTGTCCTTGCTCTTGTCTCCAGTGGAGTCGAACGGAATGAAGATATGGCTGATCTTCACGTTCTCCGGCTGGACGAAAGTGGTCTTGTTGCGACGATAGACGTCATTGATCTCCGAGTCAGTCACCGTTGGAGCCTGGCTCAGCTCGCTTCCCTTCTTCATCATCAGGTACTGTTGTACCATCATCTGGTCCTTGATGTTCTGCCTGAAGTTGGCAAGCGAACCATAACGCTGGATGGCGGCCTGGTTGAACTGGTCTGCGGACAGCCCGTTGGCGGAGTACTGGTTCTGCATGGTCTTGATCTGATTGTCGACATCCACCTCCGTCACGTTGATTCCGTCACGGCTGGCGCCCTGGCGGAAAAGCTCGTCATTGATCATCACATCCAGCACCTGGATTGGCTGCACGCTGGTAGGGTCCTGCCCGGCCTGGGTGTACAGGTCCTGGTACTGCTTGACACGGTCATTCAGATCCTGGGTGGAGATCACCGTGGTCTTGGTCAAATATACGGTGGCGGCCGGATTGCTGATGGCGGCGAACACATTGCCGGTTGCAATCAGGACGCACGCGATGATGGTTGCGATACGTTTCATGAAGCGTCGTCTCCTCTTATTCGTGACTCACCTTGAGCCGTTTGCCTGTTGCCTGGGCAAAGTCAGGGCGAGCGAATACCTCGCTGATGCGCAGATACATTCCTTCCCCTTCCATCACCTTCATCAGCACCTGCAGGGTGCGCTGGCTCCTCAAACCGGATTTCCGGACAAAAGCCATGCAGCGTTTACCGCTGAGCGTACCCGCGTTCTTGAAGAATTCCCTGATGGTCGACGGAATCTTCCCGCCGAAAAAGGCGGTCGACTCGGTTCCTACGATCAGGTAATCGTAAAAGGAAACCTTCTTCCCATTTTCCAGAGCCATATCGTACACGTCGACCTGGTTCCCCTGGCTTTCCACTCCCCGCGCAAGGGCCTCGGCAATCGCTTTCAGCTTACCCGAATCCCTTCCTGCGCCAGCATAGAGTACACAAACTCGCATCTCTCCACCTTACCGAAAATAACAATACCGGCCGCACTCGCATGCGGTCGGTACCGGACACCTCTGGGGGACCGCTCGCTCAGTTCGCCTGAGGGATGGCAGTCTCTGCAGGTGCAGCAGCATCCGCATTCGAAGCAGTTCCGTTCCACCACTCGGTGGTCTGCTGGACCTGGTTGGTTTCCACCTGGTCAAGCAGTTTGTCGCTGGAACTGGACTTGTTCAGCATGGCGACAACCAAGGCAAGAACGATGAACGAGGCACCCAGAATCGCGGTCGTGCGGTTGACGACCGAACCAATATGGGAACCAAACGCGGCATTGCTTGCATCACTGAAGATGCCGCCGAGACCTTCACTGTTCTCGTCCTGGATCGCCACGATGAAAATCAAGAGCAGGCAGACCAACACGAACAGAACCAACAGGACAACATTCAATACACCCATCTCACTCCGCCTTATTTGTCAAAGTTGACGATAGGCAGGAATTTCTCCACGGAAAGCGATGCTCCGCCCACAAGGGCGCCATCGATGTTTTCCTTTGCCATCAAAGCCTTGACGTTGGAAGCATTAACAGAACCACCATACTGTATAATCAAATCTTCTGCAACCGACTCGTCATACAAACCGGCGATCATCTTCCTGATCACCTTATGGGTGGAATCCGCATCCTCTGGAGTCGCGGTCTTCCCGGTTCCGATCGCCCAGACTGGCTCGTAGGCGATGGTGATGTGGGACATCTGTTCCTTGGCGACCCCTTTCAGTCCGATGGTGACCTGGTCTCCCAGAACCTTCTCAAGATTGCCGCTTTCCCTTTCGTCGAGCGTCTCACCGACACACAGGACGACGTCGAAACCGTTCTCCAGGGCGAAGAGCACCTTGCTGTTGATCAGCTCGTTGCTCTCGCCATAGATATGACGTCTCTCGCTGTGGCCGAGGATCACGTCCTTCACGCCAAGGTCGGCCAGCTGGCTGGCGCTCACCTCGCCGGTGAAGGCACCGCTCTTGTGGTCGTTCACATTCTGGGCGGCAACGATGATGTTGCTTCCCTTGACCGCGTTGACGACAGCAGGAATGGAGACAAACGAGGGGGCGACCATAACCTTGCGGTCGCTGCCCTTCAGGGCAGCGGCAAGCTCGGTCGCCAGCTTTGCGGCCTCACTCGGAGTGAGGTTCATTTTCCAGTTACCGGCAATATAGGGCTTTCTCATCTCAGTTCTTCTCCAAGGCCTTGATGCCGGGGAGGACCTTGCCCTCCAGGAACTCAAGGGAGGCTCCACCACCGGTGGAGACATGGCTGATCTTGCTGGCAAGGTTGAACTTGTTCACCGCAGCGACAGAATCACCGCCACCAACGACGGTGGTCGCGTCACTTTCGGCCAGCATTTTCGCGACCTCCTCGGTGCCATGGGCGAACTCATCGAACTCAAAGACACCCATCGGTCCATTCCAGACGACGCTCTTGGCGCCCTTCAGCGCCTGGCGGATCAGCTCGATCGTCTTCGGACCGATATCCATGCCCTGCTTGTCATCAGGAATGTCGCCTTCGTAGAGGGAAACAGGAGTATGCTCGTCAAAGGAGTCCCCACAGAGGTTGTCGACCGGAAGGATGACCTTCACGCCCTTCTTCTTGGCGTCTTCCAGGAACTTCTTCGCGACGTCGACATAATCAGGCTCGAAAATCGACTGGCCGATCTTGAATCCCAGCACCTTCTTGAAGGTGTAGGCCATGCCACCGCCGATAATCATGGTGTCGGCAGTCTTCAGCATGCTCTCAAGGACGGAAATCTTCGAGGAGACCTTGCTTCCGCCGATGATGACGACGAACGGACGGGCCGGGTTCTCGAGCAACGGAGCCATGAACTTGACCTCTTTCTCGATCAGGAAGCCAGCATAGGCCGGCAGGTAATGGGCGATACCCTCGGTGGAGGCATGTGCCCTGTGTGCAGTGCCGAAAGCGTCGTTGACATACACGTCGCCGTAACTGGCAAGCTTCTTTGCGAACGCAGGGTCGTTCGCCTCTTCCTCGGCATAGAAACGGACGTTCTCCAGCAACAGGACCTGGCCGGGCTTCAGCGCCTTGACCTGGGCCTCGACCTCAGGACCGATCACGTCATCCGCCAGCTGCACGTCGCGGCCAAGGTCCTCGGCGAACTTCTTTGCGACCGGCTTCAGGCTGAACTCAGGATTCTTCTTCCCTTTCGGTCTGCCAAGGTGGGTCATGACGACCAGGCTGGCACCATGGTCGAGCAGGTAGTTGATGGTCGGCAAAGCCGACTTGATGCGGGTATCATCGGTGACCACACCATCTTTCAAAGGAACGTTGAAATCCACACGGATGACAACGCGCTTTCCGGAAAAGTCATAATCTCTAATCGTGTTCAGCTGCATAGTGCTCCTCGCTTTCGCTTCTTCTCCCAAATTTGTCTGGTACGTAAACACCACCCAACAATATACAAATTCGATGACCTGCGGTCAACGAATCTTCTTATTTCTCCTTGCAGATCCGGATGCTCAGGATCTTGTGCCCCTCGATCCCCATCACCTCGAACCGGAGCCCGTCTTCGGTAATCGACTCTCCCTTCTGGGGAATCCTGCCGAAATGCTCGAACACATAGCCCCCGATGGACTCGTTCTCCTCGTCCTTGATTTCCAGTCCAAGGGTATCGTTGACCTCGTCGATCGAGGTATGGGCGTCGACAATCCAGCTACCGTCGGAGAGATTGTGGATTTCCTCGGGGGCGTCGCCGTCGAATTCGTCCTGGATATCGCCGACGATTACCTCGAGGATGTCCTCCATGCAGATGATGCCGCTCACCCCGCCGTACTCGTCGACGGCGATGGCAATATGGACCTTTCTCCGCTTGAACTCATGCAGCAGGTCGTCAAGCCGTTTGCTCTCCGGAACGAAATACGCCTTGCGCATCAGGTCGCGCACCGAGAAGGGCTCTCCTTCGGCCCGGATGATGTCTTTGGCGTACAGGACGCCAATGATGTTGTCAATCGACTTCTCGTAGACAGGATACCGGCTGAAGCCGGTCTCCTTGATCATCCGGATGCACTCTGGACGAGAAATATCAACCGGCATGAACTGCACGTCGATACGGGGAACCATTACCTCCTTGACGCTCATCACGTCAAGCTCGTTGATTCCCTCCATCATCGTCTGCCGTTCCTGGACCTCGGCCTGGCTTTCCTGTTCTTCCTGGGTTTCCTGGGGCTTCTTGTGAAAAAACCAGCTCATTCCCGCGTCCCCCTGAGTTGTGCCAGAAGCCGTTCCTGCTTCTGGAGCATCGGCTCCTTCCCGACGTCATTGGTCTCATGGTTCTCCCCCAGCAGGTGGAGGACACCGTGGACCAGAAGCCGGTAGAGTTCCTCATCCTCGCTAACGCCGTAAGCCTCGGCATTGGACCGCATCGAGCTGAGACTGATGACCATGTCGCCAAGCACCCTCGCCTCCTCGGCCGGCATGCCGGGAAAACTTTTGTCGTCCTCCTGGACAAAGGTAAGGATGTCTGTGGGACGGTCGATATCGCGGTACTGCTTGTTCAGCTGGTGGATGGCGTCGTCGTCGACAAAGGAGACGGAAAACTCCACCGGGGTATCGACCCCCAGCGCATCGAGAATCCTGTATAGGCGGCCCTCGACCACCTGTTCGTCAATCCGTTTTTCCTCGGATGTGTCCTCATAGCTGATATCGATGATATGGGCGACCTTACTCATTTTCGTTTACGTTCTCCTGGTTGACGGGTCCGTAGACTGGCTGCTTCGGCATATCTTCACCGCTTGCGTTGGTTTCCTTCGGATATTCGATGCGGTGGTGGTTGCGGCCGATCAGGCTCTTGGTCAGCGTCTTGCTCACCACATCCAGATCGGTCAGCGAAAGGTGGCTCTCGCCAAGCTGGCCATGCTCGATCTTCTGCATGATGATCGTGTGGACCAATTTCTCGAACTTTCCCGGGGTCGGTTTCTTGACGGTATGGCTTGCAGCCTCGACCGAGTCGCAAATCATCACCAGAGCGGCCTCCTTGCTGTCTGGAAGCGGCGCGTCGTAGCGGTAATCGTTCTTGCTCACCAGGTCGGCATCGTCGCCCGCCTGGTCTTGGGCCTTGCGATAGAAAAAGCTGATGACATCGTTGCCGTGGTGCTCGCCGATAATGTCGAGAATCTCCGCAGGAAGGCCCTCCTGACGCCCCTTCTCGATGCCGGTCTTCACATGGCTCTTGATGATGGCGACCGAGAGGCTCGGCTTCAGGTCGTTCTGCTTGTTCTCGTCTCCCTGGTTCTCGACGAAGTACTCGGGATAGTCCATCTTTCCGATGTCGTGGTACAGGCCGCCAACACGCGCCAGCATGGCATTGGCCCCGATCGCCTTGGCGGACTCGAACGCCAGCTCGGAGACGTTCAGCGAGTGGTTGTAGGTTCCTACCGCCGCCATCTCCAGCCTGTCAAGCAATGGGCTGTGGCTGAAGGCAAGCTCGTTGAGCCTGTTCTCGGTCGGCAGGTTGAAAATGCTCTCGCAGATGGAGACGGAAAGGCTGCAGACCGCCACCGACAAGGTGATGTTGATGGTCAGGACGCCGATGACCGGCATCAAGGCAGCAAGGGAGACATCCCCGACTAGGCTGAGAGCCAGTTCGGTGAAGATACAGGTGATACAGGCGTAAAGCCAGTGGTAGATGTTCTCCACCTTGCGGTCGGCATGCTGGAAGAAGAAAACGCAGATGGCTCCATTGGTGAGGCAGATGAAGAACGTCATGATGGTGGAGCCTGGCAGAAGAAGCGAATATGCCGCCATCAGGAAGGCAATGACGGCCCCGTATCGCTTTTTATCGCTCACTTGGCTGACGAACAGAGGCGCAAGAATATAGGGGATGACGGAATCCTTCAGGTCATATGGCAGGGTCTTGGTATAGCGGATGATGAAATAGGCGGCCACCTCGCTCAGCAGCACCGCGACCATGGCGAAGCGCAGGTACTGGTACTTCCTTGGAGAATGCGGGATGAACATCAAAAAGACGACCACCGCGCAGGCGGTAATCATCACGGTATAGACACTCCAGCCAATCAGCTCCAGCATGCTGTAGGCGGTGCGGTGGCGGGCAGCCTCCTCCAGCAGAGCCACCTGGCTGGCGGTAATCACCTTGTCCTTCTCCAGGATTTTCTGTCCTTTGGTGACCGTCACATAGATCGGGGCGGTGGCGCTCTTGGCCTGGTCGCGCTCCAACAATGTCAGGTTCCGGTCGTAGCGCACGTTTTCGGTAATCAACAGCTGCATCGTATCCTCGAGCAACACAAGCTGGTAGCCCTTGATCGAGACGGTATAGGCCTCAAGCCAGCTGGTCATGTTCTTCTCAAGGTTGTCCTTGGACGCCATCTGCTCGATGGCGACCGTCGGCCTACCCTTACTGCCAGGCATATCCTTCAACAGGAAGGTGGTGTAGCCCTGGGCACGGACCGTGTTGAAGTCCTGCTCCGAGTAGACACCACGGCCGAGCAGGTTCTGCATCGTCTCTTGGCTGGCCAGCAAAAGCTGGCTACGGTCATCGGTCGAAAGCGATGCATAACGGTCGACAATCTGCTGTGAGTCGGTCAGTCCTTCCCTCTCCAGCATTCCCCGCACCCGTACCGAGGCCTCCTCGGGACTATAGTTCTGCCAGGCATCGATGAACTGTGCCATGCGGCTGGTAGCCCGCAATGTCTCGTTCAGCGAATAGGTGAAGGTCGGAAGAACGGCGCGCTGCGCCTCCTCCAGCGCCTCCTTGGTCTTCGCCTCGTCGATGAACTCGAAGGTGGCAGGAGCATAGACGTCCTCGTCGCACAGCTCGCCCACCTGGTACTTCTTCAGACTGTATCTAGCCACCATGCTGGTGTCCAAAGAAAGCAGAATCGGTACCAGCATCGCCCCGACGGCCACGAGAACCATCAGCACCCAGCTATAGGTGGTGATCCGCTGGATGCCATATTCGGACGTACCGGTTTTTGTTGCCTTTTTCATCCATTCATTCCTCTTGGCGCGCAGTCTGAGGCATACGCGTCAATGATCTTCTGTACGATTCTCCCCCGCACGACGTCCCTGCTGTGGAAACGGATGATTCCGATTCCATTGATGTCCCGAAGAATGGAGAGCGCGTGCGAAAGCCCGCTCTGTCTTCCCCGAGGCAGGTCGACCTGGCTCTCGTCGCCCGTGATGACGGCACTGGCATTTTCCCCGATTCGGGTCAGGAACATCAGCATCTGCTCTTTCGTCGTGTTCTGCGCCTCGTCAAGAAGCACCACGGCATTCTGCAGGGAGCGGCCGCGCATATAGGCGAGCGGAGCCACTTCGATGGATCCGTTCTCCTCCAGCTTGCGCACCGCCGTCGGGCTGATCACCGCCTCCATCGCGTCATAGAGCGGCCTCAGATAGGGATTGATTTTCTGATTCAAGTCGCCGGGAAGAAACCCGAGGCTTTCCCCCGCCTCCACTACCGGTCGGGTAATGACCAGTTTCCGGCGCTTTCCGGAAAGCAACAACGAGAGGGCATGCGTCACCGACAGGAAGGTCTTCCCCGTGCCGGCAGGACCTGTGGCGAACACGATCTGGTCGCTGTCCATCAGCCTGATATAGGCTTCCTGAGCGGGACTCTTCGGATAGACCAGCCTGCCATGCACGGAGATGGTGGGGGTATCGCTCTCCGGACCCGTCCATCCCAGCGGCATCGTCTCGCCATTCTTCAGGCTCTGCCACTCCATGAAAATCTCGGCTTCCGTGATTGCCTCGCGGCTTCTTGATGCCGCCTTCAGGCGCTCGATCAACGCCTGAGCCTGGTCTCCCGTCTCGTTCTGGCTCGCGGTGACAGTCAGGATATTGCCACGCTCGACAATCTCGCTTCCGGTCAGCAGCTCGAGGTAGGGAAGGTTCCTATCCCCTGCCCCACAGACCTTTTGCATCACGTCCTGGCTATCGAAGGTAATCTGTATTTCCATACCACCTGTCAGTCACTATATACCGAGCTGGTCTCTTGCCAAGCCGAATCATTTGACTTCCGCGTCCAGTTCTCGTCCACCTTGAGCTCCGGCAGCGTCTTCCACTGGAGGAAGACCGAAATGACGGGAACCCAAGAATATTTATGGTCAGATAATACAACACTTCCTGTGTATTTGCAATTTAGGGTCCAGTCGTCCATCGAGTGGATGATCTCCAGTCCGAGGGAACTGAGGTTGAAATTCGTCTGCCGGATACCTCCTCCGAACACATCAAAAGAGCGAGCCAGGTCCTGCCACATCTCTTTCCACTGGAAAGTGTCGTTCTCGTAATAGGTGAAGAAGCTGGTGTTGGAGGATGCCATCGAGAATTTCACATCCAGGAACTCGGCGATGGAAAAACCGAGCGAGATCTTGAAGGAAAGGTTGGTCGCGTACCGGTCCTGATAGTTGACCGTCATGGTCGAGCCGAGGTCGCAAGAAAAGGTGACACGACGTTTCCACCAGACCAATTTGCCATTGGCCAAATCCACTATGGTGATCCATGTATACCTCTCCAGCTCATCGCGCGGACCGTTCCAGCTCCAGGTCGTCTTGACCGGCCCCCATGCCAGACCGGTAGAAAGGGAATTGAAGTAGTGCATTCCGTAGCTGTCGTTGTCGTTCTGATAGTCATAGCTGCCGGAGAAGGTCCAGCCGAAAAGCCTCAACGCCGCCGAACCAATCGAGGCGAATGGATACCAGAACTCGTCCGCCTTGTACTCCTGGGTCTGGTAGGTGCCCTTCACGCTGGCGGTAAGGAACCTGGTGTCCAACCCCACGGACAATGTTCCCAAATCCCTTTCCAGAGGCCCCCCCTCTTCCTGGGCCGAGAACTTGAAGGATCCGGAAAGGGTCCATGGGCCGGCTTTGTAGGTGACCGACGGCGTCACCGACTGGGTGAGCGGCGGCAACACCCACGTCATGGTCGGGGTCAAGGTTCCCTTGGGCAGGGTGAAGCTTTTGGAGAGCGCCATCTGGTGGGTGGTCACCGTGCGTTTGTTGAACGCTCCTCTGGTTGTCTCCGAGGTGGTGGCCTCCGTATCGGTAGCGCTGCTATAGGTGGTTGTCTCCGAGTACGTATAGAGTTTCTGGGTCAGCGTGTAGGAAAGGCCGATAATCGGGATGGCGCTCTTGGTAGTCGAGGAAAGGGTGAAGTCCTTGGTCTTCCGGGTGCTTTTCGAAGCATCATAGGTACTTGTGTAGGAAGGATCCAGTTCCTCGCTGAAGGTGAACCAGTTCCCGTCGGCAACCGAGTCAAAGAGCAGGGAGCCCTTGGTCTGGTTGTACCGGTACCGGGTATCCTCCCAGTCGAACGTGTTGTTCTGGCTCGAACCGGTCTGGGTCAGGTTCTCGCTGAGCGAGTAGGTCAACGCCACCGACCGGGGCTTTTTGGTCGTTGTGGAGGTGCTGGAGTGCGCCTTGAAGGCACTCTCCAGCATCGCGTTTACCAGCGGGTCGGCGGAAACCTCGCTCGCCTTTCTGACGTGTTCGGCCTCTTCTTCCTGCTCCACCTGGGTCTTGGTCGCCGGGACGTTCGTGCCTTCCTCGCTGAAGGAGAAGATGGTGCCGCCCATGGTCGCCTTGAGGCTGGGAAGCGTCACCGAGTTCAGGACATAGCCGTAGGTGTTGCTGTCGCTATCCCGCAGCCACTTGTAGGTGGCCGAGGCCTCGGCAGTGGTGACACTCAGGTTCTTGAGGAGGTTGTTGTCCCACCAGGCCGGGAGCTTGAAGGTACCGCTGGCCTTCCAGGTATAGGTGGTCACCTCGCTGGAATAGGTGGTCGGCCAGTCGGCACCCCAGAGATGGTCCATCGAGAAACTGGTGAAGCGGTTGGTGTAGGCGCGTTTCACCTTCGGATCCGAGTAGAGCGGCATCGAAAGGGTCAGGGAGAGCGTCTGGGTCTTCAGCGCGACCTCGCTTTCCACAAGGTACCGAGTCTTCGGATAGGAGCTGTAGCTGGTAAGGGTATCCTTCCCTGTCGTGGTCGTGGCGATTCTTCCGTCGAATTTCAAGGAAAGCCGCTTTCCCAAGAGATTGTTCTCGGTTACCAGACCCCCTACCAGACCGCTGTTCTGGTAGCTGTCGGCGATCAAAACCATGTAGGAGCCGCTATCCCTCGCCCATTGCTGGAACCTGCCTAGGCTTTCCCCCTGTCCAAGCGAACGATAGACCGAGCCATCCAGCACCTTCACCGCCCCGTCGTCGGTCTCCAGCAGACGCGTGAAGCTTGAGGAGGAACCATTGGAGACTCCCGGATAGGTACCATAGAACTCGAAGGTGGTGTTGACGAACCAGCCGCGGTCGCTCTCGATGCCGATGGCAGGGTTGCCCAGCATCCGGCTGCCGGGAAAGACGAAGAACGGAAGCCAGAGGACCGGAACCCGTCCAATGGAAAGATAGGCGTTCTCGATGAACATGTCGCCGTTGTCCATGACGGCGAGCTTGCTGGCGGTAATCGACGAGTAGGAGTGGACCGGGTTGTTGGTGATCGAGCCGTGGCGGAAGAAAATCAGTCCTTGGTTGGTGTCGTAAGTGATCTCGTCGCCTTTGGTGTAGAACTCGACCTTCTCGTCCTTGCTGTTGGTACGCTCGGTCTCGGTCATTCCACCGGTAATCTTCAGCAAGGAGTCCTGCCAGTCGAAGGTGATGATGTCGCCCAGCATGCCCTGCACCGCCGCATCGGGGTCCAGGTCGGTATAGACGACCCCGCCCATGGCGGAGAACAGGGTGTGGTCGGCATCGACGATCACCTTGTCGGCATCCAGCTCCTTTTCTTTCCCGCTGGTGTCCTGGGAGATGCGGATCATCGCCCGTACGTCGCCAACAAGCGTCACCAAGGAGCCGTCGCCCACCTTCCGCATCCGCTCGGCGTTCTCGATCCGCATCTGATAGCTGTGCTCGCCAGCTTCCCTTTGGGAATCCTCTCCTTCCCCTGCATCGCCGGCCAATGCCAGGAGACGGGCCCTGAGCTCGTCGTCCGACATGCCGAGGACAGCCATGCCACGCTGGCTGGCCATCTGCTCAAGCTCATACCGGTTGGCAGTGGAAACCAA
>Ga0256404_1009339_pt1 | contig 14130 bp, 13 predicted proteins | sample RumenRJG_01DNA_FD_185990 | JGI IMG/M metagenome (GOLD analysis project Ga0256404, IMG submission 185990) | Bovine rumen microbial communities from Lethbridge, Alberta, Canada - RJG_01 | ecosystem: Host-associated > Mammals > Digestive system > Stomach > Rumen | place: Canada: Alberta | collected...
CTACGAAAAGATCGACTTTCTGTTAAATCTAGGTTTTGAAACGCCTGAAACGCTTAGATACAGAACATTGTTTGCCGGAAAAAAGGCAAAATCAGGGGGCCGATAGCACCCGTGTGCAAATCCGGCCTGAATTTTTTTGAAAGAAGTGATGATAGAATAGAAACGGTTGTTCAGGAGAAATGAATATGAAGGGAATTATTCTTGCCGGCGGCAGCGGTACGCGGCTGTATCCGCTGACCCGTGTTACCAGCAAACAGCTTCTTCCGGTTTACGATAAGCCGATGATCTATTATCCGCTGAGCACGCTGATGCTGGCGGGGATCCGGGAAATACTGATTATTTCGACACCCCACGATCTTCCTAATTTTGAGCGTCTGCTGGGCGATGGCAGTCAGTTCGGGGTTCACTTCTCCTATCAGGTGCAGCAGACACCCAACGGTCTGGCTCAGGCGTTTGTGCTGGGTGAGAAGTTTATCGGCAAGGATCCGGTATGTCTGATTCTCGGGGACAATATCTTCTACGGCAATAAATTTTCTACGATGCTCAGGGATGCGGTACGTCATACGGAAGAAACGGGGCGGGCGCAGATCTTCGGTCAGTATGTCAATGATCCGGAGCGCTTTGGGGTTGCGGAGTTTGATGATCACGGACATGTCATCTCCCTGGAGGAGAAGCCCGCGCATCCAAAATCGAACTATGCGGTTGTCGGCCTTTACTTCTATGACAACCGGGTTGTGGAGTATGCGAAACAGTTGAAGCCTTCGGCCCGCGGGGAATATGAGATCACGGATCTCAACAAGATTTACCTTGCGGAAAATCAGCTGGACATTACATTGTTCGGCCGCGGGTTTGCGTGGCTGGATACAGGAACGATCGAGTCCCTGGCGCAGGCGAGTGATTATGTGCGCATGGTTGAGCAGGTGCAGTCAATCCGCATTTCAGTGCCGGAGGAGATTGCCTACTACAACGGGTGGATTGATGAAGATCAGCTGCTCAAGGCGGCTGAGAGTTATGGCAAGTCTCCTTACGGTACGCATCTGCGTACGATCGCTTCGGGCCGGGTAAGAACAACGTTCAAGGGATCCGGGGGCAATGACTGATGCGGGCTGTATTTCTTGGCTGCGGGTATCTTGGCTCCAATCTGTATCAGCTGCTGAAGGATTCGTTTGATACGGAGATGTGGGGGATCGATTCGCCCTATGTTTCGCGGATTGATTCGTTCCGTCTGATCAATGTCTTTGATCCGGATGCGATGAAAGACATGGATGTTCGTGATGCTCTGGTCATTGATACAGTTGCCCTGGTGGCAAACAGCGACCGTTCGGAAAACGAGGCAGAGGCCCTCGATGTTCTGGCGGAAAAATACCGTGCATTGTTTTCGGTATTGAAGCAGGGGGGCTGCAGGCGCTTTGTCTTCTTTTCCTCGGGTGGAACTGTGTATGGCAGCCATGCACGTCCCCGTCGGGAGAGTGATCCTCTGGAGCCGCAGACGCTTTACGCCCGCAGTAAGGTAAGAATCGAAGAGGAACTAAAGGCGAGCGGGCTGGACTATCTGATTCTGCGTCTTTCCAATCCGTACGGGGGCTATCAGCTGCCCAACAAGCGGCAGGGCGTGATTCCGATTGTTCTTCGCAAGGCATATCTGGATGAGTCGTTTCAGCTGATGGTGAATCCGGACAGTATTCGGGATTATATCTACATTTCGGATTTTGCGGCACAGCTGAAAAAGCTGCTGGAGATGGATGTGTCCAATACGACCCTCAACGTTGGTTCGGGAAAAGGCACAAGTCTGCAGACGGTCATTGATCTTTGCGAGAAGATCACGGAGAAGACGCTGCGGATTGAGCATATGCTGTCGCAGGTACCGATGGTGCAGGACATTGTGCTGGATGTTTCGAAGCTGGAGGGGATTACAGGCATCCATTCTTCCATATCAATGGAGAAGGGGATGCGAATGGAAGATGAGCGGATCCGCCGTGAACTCGGTATTCGCTGACCGTTCCTTCGCCATCGGCCAATGGCGGATGGCGCCTGTGTCTTTTCTGCTATAATGCATGGAATCTTCTGACAGTCATATATGGATCGTAAAATACTTAGAAACTACATTTACAACGCGCTGTATCAGCTGATCCGGATTATTCTTCCGTTCATCCTGGTACCTTATACACTTTCCCATATCGGGACCAGGACGCTGGGCATCTATGACTATGCCGGTTCGATCATGAACTGGTTCATTCTGTTTGGTGTTCTCGGCATTAATACCTACGGGAACCGTGAGATTGCCAAGGTGCGCAACGACAAGGGTTCGCTGCAGACAGCGTTCTGGGAAATCTTTGCAATGCAGGTATGCAACGTCCTGATTGCGATGGCGCTGTTCTATGTCTGGATTGCACTGTTTGTTCATGAGAACGTGTTTTATTATCAGCTGACGGGTTTGACGATGATCGCCAGTGCGCTGGATATTTCGTGGTTTTTCTTCGGGGTTGAAGACTTCAAGAAGGCGAGTATCCGCAATATTCTGGTGAAATGCCTCGGCGTTGCGCTGATTTTCCTGATGGTTAAGTCGCCGTCGGATCTCTGGATCTATATTCTGATCAATGTGGGATCGGAGCTCTTCGGGCAGGCGGTTCTTTTTCTGCAACTGCGTCAGTATGTGGGCTTTGAAAAGATATCCCTGAAGAATGCGTACCGGCATCATTTCAAGGCGACATTTCAGCTGTTTATTCCGACGATTGCGATCTCGGTCTATACAATGCTGGATACGACGATGGTCGGAGCATTGTATTCGGAAGAGCATGTGACGCTCTACAAGACGAGCATGAACATTATCAAGATGTTTCTGTCTCTGATTACGGCGATCGGTACCGTGACGATGCCGCGGGTTACCAACGTCTTCTACAATGACAGCGATGGCGAAGCGAAGGCGGAGCATCTGATCAATTCGACGATGAAGTTCGTCAATATGCTGTCGTGGCCGATGTGCTTCGGCATGATGGCGATTGCGACCAATTTCATCGCCTGGTATACGCCGGAGTATCCGATTATTGCAAACCTGGTGCGGCTGGGCTGTCCGATCATCATTCTGATATCGATGTCGAACGTGACCGGGATTCAGTACATGGTTCCGACGGGCATGTTCAATCAGTATACGATCTCAATCGTTTCTGGATCGGTGATCAACTTCATCTGCAACATGATCATGATTCCGCGCCACGGGGCGACCGGCGCCATTGTCGGCAGTATTGTTGCGGAAGCGACGGTTACCTGTGTTCAGCTGGTTCTTGTCTACAGGAAGAGTCATCTCAATTTCCGTCAGAAGTCCTATGCCCTCTATATCAGCGGATCGCTTCTGATGTATGTGATTGTCAACCGTCTGAACTATGTCCTGGAAGTATCGGCGACGATGACGCTGCTGCAGGTACTTGTGGGCATGGTGGTGTATCTGGCGTGGCTGTTAATCTTCAGGGAACCGGTGCTGATGGCTGTACTGGGGAAGGTCAGGGATCGTCGTCATGCCTGAAGTATCGATCGTTGTTCCGGTCTATAAGGCCGAAGCCTATCTGGATCAGTGCGCCCAGTCGATCTTTGCGCAGACATTCAGGGATTTCGAGGTGATTTTCGTCGATGATGGCAGCCCGGACGGCTGTCCGGCGATGCTCGATGGCTATGCAGAAAAGGATCCGCGGGTACGTGTCATCCACAAGACCAACGGGGGCCTTTCGGATGCGCGCAATGCGGGCATGAAGATTGCCCGGGGAACCTATATTCAGTTCATTGATTCCGATGATTTCCTGGAGCCGGCTCTTCTTGAGGAATGTGTCAGAAAGCTCAGGGAAACGGGTGCGGACATGGTCATCTTTGACTATGCCCAGTACTACATGTCAACCGGGACGAAGGAAGAGATCCGCAATGTCTTTTCCGAAAAGGAAACCTATCAGTTGAGCGATCATCCTGAGCTTCTTACAAGCATCGCCAATGCGGCCTGGAATAAGATGTACAGGCTGTCGCTGTTCCGTGATTACGGGATCGAATATCCCTGGGGCTATTTCTATGAAGACCTGGGGACGACCTACCGCCTGCTGGCAAGGGCGAACAAGGTTGCCTTCGTCAATCAGGTTCTCTATGATTATCGTCAGGATCGTCCCGGAAACATTACGGGGACGTTCGATATCCGCGCCTTCCATGTGCTGGACATGGTGAAGATCAATCTTGATGATTATCAGCAGTTGGGAATCTATGAGAAATATTACGAGGAGCTGAAGTTTCTCGGCTGCGTCAACATTCTGGAATGTCTTAAGAAAACAAGAACCGCCGGTGATCATGCGCTGGCGCTGAAGTTTGTGCAGGTGTGTTTCTGGTTCATCCGCAGCCACTGGCCCGAATTCCCCAAGTGCAGATATAAGATTGCGCGCCAGAAGGGAGACTGGATCTATACCAGTGAGCCACGGCTCAGGCTGTATCTGAAATGGAAGTGGAAGGGAGAATAAATCTATGCCCCAGGTAACTGTTATTGTGCCGATTTACAACGTCGAGCGGTATCTGAAAAAATGTTTTGATTCGCTTTTGAAACAGACGTCGGATGACTATGTCGTGCTGGCGGTCAACGATGGATCGCCCGATGGCTGTGACGCCATTATTGCCCAGTATGTCAAAACCTATCCGGACAGGTTCAAGGGCATCAAGAAAAAGAACGGCGGCTATGGTTCCGTACTGCAGATTGCGATCCGCGAGACGAAGACACCGTATTTTCTGGTGTGCGATCCAGATGATACGCTGGAGCCGGAAGCCGTGCAGACGCTGCTTTCCATGGCAAAAATGTCCGGAGCCGATATTACCGTCGGCGCCAAAACTCTGATCTATGAAGACAGTGATATCCGCGAATACGATGCGTCCTACAACAAGGATTTTACGACGCTGAAGAAGGATACGGTCTATGACGTCCATGATCCTGATTCTGACGGACTGTGGTTCATCAATCCAAGTCCGCACGCCAAGCTGTACAGGACCGAAATCGCGCGCGGCATCACGTTCCCGGAACATGTTGGTTATACCGATAACATGCTGTTTTATTTATCGATGCTGAATGCGAAGAAGCTGATCTATACCGATCAGCCTCTGGCCAAGTATCTGATCAACCGCAAGGGCAACTCGATGGGCGATGTCAGCGCTCCGGCGATGAACGGCGAAATTCTCGTCTTCAAGTCGATTCTTTCGCAGGCGGAACATATCGAAAATGTTCCGGACATGTTCTATTACCGCATGTATGAAAGTTTCCGTTACATGCTGCAGCAGATGCCTCGGCTCAACTGCAGTCGGGAAGACTTTGAAATTGCCATGGACTACCTTGGAACCTACAGTACCAAGCTCAGCGCCTATGGCTCGATCATCCGTCCTCTTTACCAGCAGTATGCCAAAGTCCGCCCGCTGGAAAAGATCCGGGATCTTGAACTGATGAACAGCCGCCTCAGCGCCTATGCCTTTGAGAGACTGAAGAAGAAAATGATGAAGGAGTACGATGAAAAACACAAATCAGACAATTAAATCCGCAGTGCTGGCACTGATTCTATTGGCCGGCTGCGGCAACAGCACTGCAGCTACGGCCGCCACCGCCTCACCATCATCCGCCACCACCGGTACACAGGGCTGTGATATTTTCGAAGAATGTGCGGATGATACGGCGGCGCCGGAAGGAGAGGAGAGTGGCAGTGCAGCCGCTGCCTCCACATCCTTCAAGGAAGAATATGAATCCCTCAACGGAACGGAAACATCCTCCGGCAATACGTATCGGACCGTATCCATTCCCGAGGAAAATCCCATCGTCGAGATTACGGGTGATGAAGCAGCTTCCAAGATTCAAAACGGCGACACGTTCTATCTCTACATTGGAGATGAACAGTGTCCATGGTGCCGCAGTGTCATTGAGCAGGCTTTGACTTCGGCAGCTGAACACGGTGTCGATACCATCTACTATGTGCAGATCTGGGATGCGGACCATAACGAAGTGCTCCGTGACCGCTATGAACTGCAGGATGGCAAAGCGGTACAGACAGGCTTTGGAACAGGAGCCTATACGGTACTGCTGAAAGCTGCGGATGCCTTCCTGGATGAATACACCCTGGAAGATGATGATGGCAATACGGTAGATACCGGTGAGAAACGCATCTATGCGCCTACGTTTATGAAGATTGAAAACGGAACGGTAACGGCATTGACGACCGGCACCTCACCTTCGCAGACGGATGCCTATCAGGATCTTGATGATGGCATTGTCGCCGATGAAAAGGCGATGTTTGATTCTTTCTTCAATTAATCGATCCATTCGTACCAATGGCACAGCGTCCGGTTTGAAAACCGGGTGCTGTGCTATAATTTTTTTCGTTATGAATGCAAACATTCTCGTCTCTGTCATTGTGCCGATGTATAACGCCTCCAGATATCTTTCAACGTGTCTGGATTCATTAGCCTCCGCAACTTTCCGCGATCATATGCAGGTGATTCTGGTCAATGACGGCAGTACGGATGAGACAGCGGCTCTTGCCGGGAGTTATGTGGATCGTTTCCCCGATCTCTTTCAGCTGGTTGAAAAACAGAACGGCGGCCTTTCGGATGCCCGCAATTTTGGCCTGCCGTATGTAAAGGGCACCTATCTTGCCTTTCTTGACAGCGACGACTGGATTGAGCCGGACCTTTACGAACGTCTGTATCAAACGATTGAAAACGAAGGGGCGGATGTATGCGTCTGTGATCTGGAGTACTGGTTTGAGGATCCTTCCAAACGCTTTGTCATGAAGGGCTTGAGTCAGTGGCAGGCAGATACGGTTCAGAAGAAGGCACTTCTTTCACCGATGTTTGCCTGGAACAAACTGTACCGGGCGGAGCTTTTTACGGCGGACAATGGTTACCGCTATCCGCTGCATACCTGGTATGAGGACATTCCGGTAACGACGCTTCTCTTTGCAAAGGCGGAGCGGATTGCCTATCTTCCCGAATGCGGCATCCACTATCGCCAGCATGATGATTCGATTATGGGATCGGTTCATGATGAGCGCGTCAAGGACATCTTTGGCGTACTGGAGCTGGTGCGGAAGGAATTCAGGGACGCCGGCCTTTCTGACACGTATCATGAAGAACTGGAGTATCTTCATATTGAGCATCTGTGTCTTTACGGCATGTTCCGCTTTATCCGCAGCGACTGGAGCGAAGAATGTGCAGCGAAGGCAGGGGACGTGATGAAGAAGGAGTTTCCGGACTGGAAGCACAACTGCTATATCCGGAATCTAGGCTGGAAAAACCGTATGTTCCTTGCCTGCTATAATGAAAAAACGGCAGCACTCTTCAATCGAAGAATCCGCGGCTGAAAAGGAGAAACCCTACGTCGAGAACCCGCTACAGTTTCTACAACTTCATCGTCAGTACGATTGCGGCCATTATTCTGCCGATCATCGGCTTTATTAAGGTTCGCCTTTTTATCAATGCCTACGGCTCCGAGGTGAACGGCCTGCAGCTGACCGTAGCCCAGGTCATCAATTTCCTCAATATCTGTGAACTGGCGTATTCGCTTGCCTTCCGGCAGCTTCTCTATAAGCCGCTGGCGGAAAATGACCGGGAAGGGGTAAAGCGCATCTATTGCGGCGCCGTACGTGTCTTCCGCATCACAGGCATCATTGTCATCACCGCCTCTCTGGTCGTCGCTCTGCTGTTCCCGTATTTTTCCGAGTCTCCGCTTTCTTACGGCGGGACGGTAGCGACCGTTCTTCTGCTGGCCCTTCCGTACGGCATCAGCTACTTCCTCATGGGACCGAATTTTGTCATCATGGCCGATCAGAAGGAGTACAAGATCAACATTCTGATTCAGACCGTTGCCATTCTCAGAATGGTGCTGATGGTTCTGCTCATTCATTTCGGTGCCAGCTTCTTTGCGATTCTGCTGGTCGAAGCGGGCAACATTCTGGTGTCCAATACCGGAGCAAGAATCATCGGCTTCCGCGAATATCCATGGCTCAAGGAAAAGCCCGCCGATACGAAGGATCATTCCTTCCGCGACAAGGCGCCCTATGCCATGGTGCAGCGCCTTTCGGAACTGGCCCTGACCCAGACCGACAGCATCATCATTTCGGGGGAGCTTGGTTATGCGATGAGCTCCGTCTATGGCAACTATTCCTATCTTTCGGAAAATATCGGAAAAATTTCGCAGTCCATGGTCCAGTCGCCGATGAACAGCTTCGGCAACCTGTTCAATGACCCGAAGCGGGAATCCTATCCGATCTTCCTTGAATTTTTCAACTTTGCGGCCTATCTTGCGACGGTCGTCGCGGTGTGCATCTTTACGGTGCTGCCGGAGTTCATTCCCATCTGGATGCAGCATGATCCGCTGTATGCCGTTGATGTCGGTGTCTGTTTCTGGCTGGCTCTCAACATCTTCTATACGACGCTGCGGCAGCCGATCATCATTGTCCGCGATGCCAACGGTCTCTATGTCAATGCCCGCAACAACGGGTATCTGCTGGCGGCAGTGAAGATCGTTCTGAGCATTCTGCTGGTTGGAAAGTTCGGCATTGCCGGCGCGGTTCTTGGTACGGCGATTGCCTACTGGACCGTTGACTTCGGCTATAACCCGAAGCTTGTCTATGACAAGGTGTTCCATCTGCCTGTGCGCAGGTATGTTCTGCTCGTACTGGGCCGGCTGGCCATGGCGCTTGGGATCGGGCTTGGCTCCTGGTGGCTGTGGCGGAAGTTCTTTGCACCGCATGCGATTACCGGTGTGCTTCCGTTAATCATCAATATCGTCATCCTCGGTATCATTGTTCTGATTGTGACAGCAGCTCTGTATGCAATGTTTTTCCCCGGCTTCCGCCATCTGATTGCGCGTGGACGCAACGTTCTCGCCCGCCGGCGGCAGAAGAAAACGGACAGGCAGGGACAGAAGGAGTAAATATCTATGGAATATGATGTCATCATCATCGGCGGCGGAATCGGCGGCCTGATGTGCGCCTGGAGACTGGCAGAAGAGAAGCCGGATCTGAAGATCCTGATTCTTGAAAAGGGCAGAAAGCTCGAAGACCGCAGCTGCCCGATCGTGGCCGGAAAGTCGGAGCGCTGCCTTAAGTGCAAACCATGCGCCATCATGGAAGGCATGGCCGGTGCCGGCGCTTTTTCCGATGGAAAATACAACATTACGGCGGAATACGGAGGCTGGCTGCCGGACTATATGCCAGCTGAAACTGTCGTCAGCTACATTGAGCAGGCGGATCAGATTCTGCAGAAGTGCGGCGCTGACAATGAACGCTACATGCCGGATTCGCAGCTGAAGGCGGAGTGTCTCAAGTATGACCTGCACATGCAGCAGGCGCAGGTCAAGCATCTTGGCACCGATGCCAACTACGGAACGATGCTGCGGATGATCAGGACTCTTGAAGAAAAAATTACCATCGAGACACTTGCCGACGTGACGGATGTGGACAAGGAACATCATACGGTTTCCTATGTACAGCAGGGCAGGGAACATACGGTTTCCGGTGATTCGATTATTTTTGCGGTCGGCCGCATCGGCAACCGGATGTTTGAGGAGTGGTGCCGGCGCAATCACATTGCCATGACCAACAACCAGGTCGACATCGGTGTGCGCGTCGAGCTGCCGTATGAGATCTGGGAACCGTTCTCCAGGAAGATCTATGAGCCGAAGATCTACTACAAGGCGGGACATTACGGCGACAAGGTCCGTATGTTCTGCTTCAATGAGCGCGGCTATGTTGTTACGGAAAACTCCGACGGTGTTCTGACGGTCAACGGCCATTCCTACAAGGATGCGGCCCGCCAGTCCAGCAACAGCAACTTCGCTCTGCTTTCGAGCACCTTCTTTACGGAACCCTTTGATCAGCCGGTGGAGTATGCGCGCTATGTCGCTTCGCTTGCCAACAAGATTTCCGGCGGCTATGTGCTGGTGCAGAGGCTGGGAGATCTGGAAAGCGGTCAGCGGACAACGACATCGCGTCTTGCCCAGTCCAGTGTGCGGCCGACACTTGCGGCGGTTCCGGGCGATCTGAGTCTGTGCATGCCGAAGCGTCAGCTGGATAACATCATTGAAACGCTTCATGCGCTGAATGCGGTAGCGCCGGGAACAGCCAACTACGATACGCTGCTGTACGGCGTCGAGTGCAAATATTACAGTGCGCGGCCGGCCTGCCATGACTTTGAACTTGACGGTACGCAGCACATTTACGCTCTTGGTGACGGAGCGGGATTTACGCGTTCCCTTTCCCAGGCGGCCGCCAACGGCCTGATTGTGGCGGATCATATGCTGAAGTCCGGGAACAATCATGGCTGAGGATTACGGCTTTCTGCGTCCCGACCGGCTTCCGGATGTTTCCTATAGCGAGCAGCGTCTTGCGCATCTTGATCTTCCATGGTTTACGACCCAGGAAACAAACGCGCTTGCCAGGAACCATTGCGGCGCAGCTGCAGCTGCCAATGTTTTTCTGTATCTCTGCTCGATCCATCATTGTTTTCCGAAAGATGGCGACCGGATGGCATTCTTCAAGGATGTCCACCGCTATGTGGGCGATGGACCTCTTTTGAGTATTTCAGGACAGATGGCAGCCTATGCCCTGATGCACCGGATTCCTCTTCAGTTTTATCCTGTGTTTGGCTTCCGGGGGATTCAACAGGCGATCAGCAAAGGAAGAATTGTATCCGTTCAGCTGATGTACAGTCCCAATGTCGGCCATTGGACACTGTGCACCGGCTGGCGCGTGGATCAGGACGGCACAAGGTATCTGAGGCTGGTGAGCGGCTGGAAAGGGGATGCAGATACCTTTTACTGTCTGGACCGTGACAACGGCTGTCATCTGATTACCTCGACGGCTTATTATTGGAGGGGAGAATCCTATGCCTAAGGTTCTGCTGGTATTTGCCATCGCTGCCTCGTGTCTGTTTTCGTCGGGCTGCTCCTCTTCCGCCTCTGCAGCTGTTCCGCCGGTATATGAGGATGTGACGGAAGCATGGCTGCAGAACAGGATCGATGCGTTTCTTGAGGATGGCAGCTCTCTTCTTGATCAGACGGCGGATGGCGATGCGATTATCTGGAGCGTTCGCTCCGGGGCGGCCGAGATCCGTGACAACTGTCTGTACAAGACGGAAGAGGCGAAGGAATACGAACCAGTCGTATTGGACGCCACTGTCAACGGCACTTCCTATACGCTGGATCACCTGTTATTGCTGGATCCGTATGTCGGCTATCTGATTCCGTATTTTGAAGCCAGCGGGGAGACGATGGAACAATTGAAACTCGGCTATACCTACAATGGCACCTACTGGTTTAAGCTGAACAATGATCAGCCGGTACTGAAGCCTTCCAAGGGAACGCAGCGTCTGAGGGATCCTTCGTTTGTACGAAGAAGGGACGGCAGTCTGGAGCTGCTGGCGACGCAGGGGTTCAACAATCCCGAAATCTATGCCTTTGAGCTGAAGAACGGTACACAGTTTACCGGTGAACGTCTTCTGAAGGTCAACCGTTCCTCTGATCAGATGTCGATGAGCCAGACACAGGCCTGGGCCCCCGAGGCGTTCTATGACCGCCGGATCGATCGCTATGTAATCTACTGGTCGTCGATCGAAGACGGGGCGATCTATTACAATACGACGAAAAATTTTAAATCTGTATCGCTGCCTTCCGTCCTGTTTGAGACCGGCTATCCGATCATTGACGGTACGCTGCAGAAAGACGATGGCAGCTGGGTCATGATCTGGAAGGATGAGCGAAGTCCGGCCCGCAAATATGCCTGGCTGTACCGTGCGGAGGGAAGCGATTGGAACGCCCTGACGCAGACAGAGGAAAAACCGCTGATCTCCTGGCATCCTCTGGAAGGACCGCTGGTACTGAAGGATTTCGGTACGGGCATGTACTATATCGCCGCCGATGACTATACCCGCGGAAGATTCCGTATCTTTGAGAGCGAAGATCTTCTGCACGGTCACTTCCGTACAACCGAAGCGGAAGTCATGGTCCCCTTTGAACATCCTGCCCATGCCAGCGCGACGCCAGTCACGTGGAAGGAACTGGAACGAGTGATGAATGCGTTCGGCGCCTGAAGCAAACCCTGAAAAAAAACCGGATGAGCGGATCATGATCTGATCCATCCCATCCGTTTTTTTTCCTGATCTTTTCGACGAACGGATTACTTATGAGCCATCTGCGCCTGAACAGCCGTCAGAGCGATGACACCAACAATATCCTGCCAGTAGCAGCCGCGGGAGAGGTCATTGACCGGAGCTGCAAGTCCCTGCAGCATCGGGCCGTAAGCTTCTGCACCGCCAAGGCGCTGAACCAGCTTGTAGCCGATATTTCCGGCATCGATGTTCGGGAAAATCAGAACATTGGCATGGCCGGCAACCGTGGAACCCGGAGCCTTGCGCTGTCCGACTTCCGGATCGAGAGCTGCATCGAGCTGCAGTTCACCATCGCAGTCAACATTCGGATATTCGGTCTTGGCAATGTTGACAGCGTTGACAACCTTGTCAACCAGGGCATGCTTTGCGGATCCCTTGGTCGAATGGGACAGGAAGGCAACATGTGCCTTGGCACCGACAAATGCCTCAAAAGATTCAGCGGAGTCAGCCGCAATTGCAGCGAGCTGTTCCGGATCCGGATCCTGATTCAGAGCGCAGTCCGCAAAGACAAACGTTCCATTTTCTCCATACTTGCAGTTGGGAACATCCATGACGAAGAATCCCGAAGCGAGCTTCTTGCCCGGAGCGGTACGCAGAACCTGCAGAGCAGGGCGAAGCGTATTTGCCGTCGAGTGGCAGGCACCCGAAACGACACCATCCGCATCACCGTTCTTAACCATGACGACAGCGAACATCGTCTTGTCCGTCAGAAGCGTCTGCTTGGCAAGATCATAGGTCATGCCTTTCTTTTCGCGGATCTTTGCAAGAAGCGTAGCATAGGCATCGAGCTTGTCGCTGGTTTCCGGATTGATTACTGTCACACCTTCCAGTGAAACACCGTATTTTGCGGCATCCGCATTGGCAACAGCCGGATCGCCGAGAACGATGATATTGGCAAGATCCTCCTTCACTGCTTCCGCAGCAGCACGGATGACACGCTCATCCTCCGACTCCGGAAGTACAATGGTCTTCTTATTGGCGCGGGCCTTTGCCTTGATTCCATCAATAAATGACATATTTGACTCTGAAAGCCTCCTCTTTCTTTAGTGATTTTACACTTCTCACAGCTATAATGAACAGGATGAATGCAAAGAAATTGATTGCCGCCGTCCTTGCTGCGGGGCTGGGTGTGCTTGCCGCATGCCAGTCTTCGCCGACGGAAAAGACGGATCAGAACGGTCCCTATATCAACATGACGCAGTATGAATTTACAACGACGGTCGGAACGCCGATCAACTTTACAAATATTTCCGGCTATGACGATTACGATGGACTGCTGAATACGCACCTGGAAGGGTACGTTGATTACAATACGGCAGGAGACTATTATCCAAGCATCACCTGCACCGATTTTTCCGGGAATAAAACATCCGTTCCGATTACGATCCACGTTCTGCCTGCACTGGAAGAAGGCGAATCCAAGGCATCTGCAGAGCCGACTGCTTCCGCAGAAAGCGGCTGTCCCGGGGCAAGTGATCCTTCCCAGGCCTGTGACGTTGTGCTTGATGATACAGTTTCCCGGTATTCACAGCTGTTTTACGGCAGTCAGGGCAGCGAAGCCTGCCAGGCGCTTCTTGAAGAAGACGATGGCCGCAGCTGTCAGCCGGTATACCGCAACGATGGGAAGCTGTGGGGGTATGGCCTTCTGGAAGCTCAGGATGACACTGACACGCAGTAATAATTCACACGAAATCACCCAAAATAAAACGAACTCCGCTGAAGGAGTTCGTTTTTGGAATCAGGAAATTGTATTTTCGCCTTCCGTTATCGTGGAAGTGTCATCGGTAATGGTGATGAGATTGGTTGCCAGCCAGGAATCACCGTCCCGGACAAAGAAGATCTGATAGGTACTTGCATAGGTCTTTACGTTGGTACCCGCCGTGACAACGACATTGTAGGAAATGGTTCCGACAAAGGCATCATCCCCCAGGGGCATGACATCGGAAATGGCAATGTCCTGGAAGT
>Ga0256404_1009343_pt1 | contig 14126 bp, 12 predicted proteins | sample RumenRJG_01DNA_FD_185990 | JGI IMG/M metagenome (GOLD analysis project Ga0256404, IMG submission 185990) | Bovine rumen microbial communities from Lethbridge, Alberta, Canada - RJG_01 | ecosystem: Host-associated > Mammals > Digestive system > Stomach > Rumen | place: Canada: Alberta | collected...
AGCATCTTGCCGCCGTGTTCAATCGCGAGGGCTACCCCGTTTTCAACAACCACACCTTCACCCTCACCGGCGACGGCTGCATGATGGAGGGCGTTGCTTCGGAAGCGGCATCCTTTGCGGGCACGATGAAGCTCGGCAAGCTTATCGCGATATACGACTGCAATAAAATAACCATCGAGGGCAGCACCGACACCACCTTCACCGAGGATGTCAGCGCGCGCTTCACCGCCTACGGCTGGCAGGTGCTAAACGTTGCCGACGGCGAGGATATCGATGCTATCCGCGCCGCTATAGCCGAGGCAAAGCAGGATGAAGCGCATCCCTCGCTCATCATCGTTCACACCAATATCGCTCAGGGCACCGCGAAGCAGGGCTCCGCATCGAGCCATGGTGCGCCGCTTGGCGACGACGTTATAGCCGATTGGAAAAAGAGCCTCGGTTGGGAGTACGCTCCGTTTGAAGTACCGAGCGAGGTCAAGGCGCATATCGCCGAGCTCATGAGTGAAAACGATAAGGCTGTTCGCGAATATGATGCTATGCTCGAGGCCTACCATGCATCGCACCCCGAGCTTTGCGCAAAGCTCGCAGATTGGCTCGGCGGCAAGCTTCCCGAAGCAGTTATGAGCGATGAATCGCTCTTCGAGTTTGAGGACAAGACCATTGCCACGCGCGTATGCTCCGGCACCGTTCTCAACAGGCTTGCCAAGCGCATTGAAAATCTTTTTGGCGGCAGCGCGGATCTTGCGCCCACCAATATGAGCGAGCTCAAGGATATTCCCTACTTCTGTCCCGAGACCCCCGATGGCAGAAACGTTCATTACGGCATCCGCGAGTTTGCGATGGCGGCCATTTCAAACGGCATCGCGCTCTATGGCGGCATTCGCCCCTACTGTGCGGGCTTCCTCGTGTTTGCGGATTATCTCAAGCCCGCGGCAAGGCTCAGCGCGCTGATGGGGCTGAACGTTATTTACATTATGACCCACGACAGCATCTGCGTTGGCGAGGACGGCCCCACACATCAGCCCATCGAGCAGCTCGAAATGTTCCGCGCAACGCCGAACACCTTCGTTTTCAGACCGGCGGACGGCAAGGAGACGGCTGCCTGCTATCTTGCCGCGATGCAGCTTGATGCTCCCGCAGTGCTGGCGCTTTCCCGCCAGAATCTGCCCCGCCTTGCAGGCAGCGGCAGAGAGGCGCTCAGGGGCGGCTATATCATCAGCGAGGGCAAGAACCCCTCATCGCTCGATGCCGTTATCATTGCTACCGGCTCCGAGGTATCCCTTTCCATCGAGGCTCAGAAGCTGCTTGAAGCCGAAGGAAAGAGCGTTCGCGTGGTTTCCATGCCCTGCTGCGAGCTGTTTGAAAAGCAGAGCAGCGAGTACCGCGAGAGCGTTATCCCCTCCGCCCTTCGCGCAAGGGTCGCTGTTGAGGCGCTCGGCGGCAATTACTGGCACCGCTACACGGGTCTTGACGGCGAGATCGTTTCGATGAACGGCTTCGGCGCATCCGCACCCGGTTCGCTCGTTTACACGCATTTCGGCTTTACCCCCGAGAACGTGGCAAATGCAGTTCGCCGCGGCATTGAAAAAACAGAGAAATAATCAAAAGGCTTAACAGCGCAGCCCTTTCCGCAGTTCTCTCGGAACGGGCTGCTTTTCATTGGTTTGAGTATTAGAAATTGCTTCGCAGTCACTTTTTCACTTTCCTGCTCATGTATCTTTGCAGCTTATTCCGAGGGAGAATCTATCTATGCATCGGCGAATCGAGGTATGGACGGATGGTGCTTTAACGAAAAATATTATCCGAGCCGCTCAAAACGCTTGCTCAACGGATAATTATGGTGTATAATGCAGAGTGGATATGATTGTGATAAATGCAGGCCGTTTGATTTAACGGATCATATCCTCGGCTTTGCATTGGACTATACTGCGCGATCAGGCGAATCGAAAAAAAGGAGTGCATTAGATTGAAACTGAGAAGACTGACATCCGTAATTGCCGCCGTATTGGTGCTTATGATGGCCGCCGTTCCTGCCCTTGCTTCGGCTTTGGCGGTCGGAGAGGGTTCCATGCCGTTCATTATTGATGAAGGCTCCGGTGAGAGCCTTGTTTCCGTCTCTTCGGCCGTTTCTCTTCAAACGGCATCAACTTCCGGCTCTGCGAGCATCGAATCCGATCCTTCGCGCATCACCGGTCCCAGAAACGTTACTATTACCATCAAGCTTCGCAACAGCAACAGCTCCATCGGCATGAACAGCATCGGCGGAACCGGCGTTCGTATGCTGAGCGCATCTTTCCCCTTCCCCATCAGCACTCTTCCTCCCATTACGTCGGTGCCTTCCGAAACCGAGCCTCCCGTTCCGACACCGGAGCCCATCGTGCCGACCGAAACTCCGCACGTAACATCGGATCCCATCGTGACCTCGATTCCCACCTCGGCTCCCACCTCGGGTCCTACCGCCGTTCCCCAGGCAGGGCGTTTTACGCATGTTTCGATCACCAATCCCTACGGCGCCGTGTTCAACACGAGCGACGTTAATCCCGGCACCACGGGCGTTTTCACTTCCCAGATGATGGTGTACGAATCCATGATCGGACAGAAGCTCTCCTTCAACATCTCATGGTATGACACCGCGATCAACCAGACCTATTCTCAGGAGCTTTCGGTTGTTATCCAGCGCTCCGACACCGCGTATCTCAGGCTTTCGAGAACAGCGAGCGTTTCGAGCGCCGCTGCGGATGAGGAGGTTGAATTCACCTATTCCTTCGTGAATACCGGCTCAAGAAGGCTCACCAATATCCGTTTGACCGACGACAAGATCATCGGCAACGCAGAGATCGCCGAGCCCTTCTCCCTTGGCTCCGGTGAACGCAGAGAGATCAAATTCATCTATAAAATGAGGGGCGCGAGCGTTGTTTCAAAGCCCACCGCCACCTTTACTCCCGAGGGCAGCTCGAACGTTCTTTCCGTAACGGTCTCCAAGATGACCATTGGTCTTATCAACGCTCAGATAACAAAGAGCGTCAACGTTGGCGCAGCAACTCCCGAGGGCGTTTCCTTCACGCTGTTTTTGACCAACAACGGCAGTCAGAACCTCAGCGGTCTTGTTGTTAAGGACGATCTTGGCAGCGTGCTCGCTTCGGGCTTCAGTCTTGCTATCGGCGAAAGCAGGATCATAGAACATTTTGTTCCCGATCCCGATGGCGTTCGCAACGTCGTGTTCTACATCAACGGCACTTACGACGAGGGCAAGGAGTTTGCCGACAACACCACGAGCTATACAGTCCGCCCGTATATCAACCCCGCGCTTCTTGGACTCAAGTTCCGTGCCGAGGTTAGAAAGCAGCTCGATGCCGACAACAATATCGGGCTGACCTTCACCGTTGAAAACACCGGCAGGCTTGCATATTCCAATATCGTGCTTAGTGAAGAGCAGCTTGGCTACACGCTTCACGAGATCCACGGACTTGCCGCTTCGACCGAGCCCGTTTCCTTCAATATAGACCTTACTATCGACGAGCCGCGCGAGCTTGTGTTTATTCTGACCGCGTTCGATCCCTCCGGCAACGAGCACACCTTCGATGCGCATATCAACGCTCAGCGAATCGACGTTACCTCTTCCATTCCGAATGCTACCCCCGAGCCCGGCGGCAATTCCGGCACCACGATCGTGGATCTCAACCTCGACCGTCAGATAAGCGAGAAGGGTCAGCAGCTTATGAATATTTGGAAGGTGCTTCGCATTATCTTCATCATTGCGCTGATCGCGATCGTTCTGCTTGCTGCGCTTGAATATTATCTGTATCGCCGCAAGAATACCAGTAATAACGGCTGATCCCCTTCAAGGGAATCGGCTCCCTAATTTGCGCAGTCGTAATGCCGAGCTTCCCGGTGCTGCACTGCCTGCAAGCACTTTTGCCGCTTAACGCGGCTTTTTTCTAATATCAAAATCATTCTTATTATTTGGAGGTGCCGCATGGAAAAGTATCAGTTCATAATCCTGCTCGTGCTTGCGCTGTTTTCCTTCGCCGTTTCAACCGTGCTGTTGATCTATCTTCTGTTCAAGAAATCGCATGCGGGCGAGGGCTCCCTCGATAAGCTCTATTCAGCCGTGGACGGAGTGGAAAAGCGCCTCTCCATCAAGCTTGATGCCTCAACCGGAGAAAGCGCGAGGGACATGCACGAGCTGCGCTCCACTCTTGGCGAAAGCATATCCATGCGCATGGATTCGCTCTCGAAGCTGATGGAGCAGAGCTCGGATGCACTGAACGACGGGCTGACCTATAAGCAGGAGAGTATGAACAGAAGCGTTGGCGAAAAGCTGGAGGGCATGAGCACCCAGATGCTTGCCGAAAACACGAAGGCCGAGCAGCGCTTCAAGAGCTTTGAAGCCTCCTGCACCGAGCAGCTTCGCTCGATCGAAGCCGCACTCAAATCGATGCGCGATACAAACGAAGCGCAGCTCGATTCGATCCGCGGCGTTGTGAACGAAAAGCTTCAGCAAACGCTGAACGAGCGGCTCGGCGAGAGCTTCAAGCGCGTTGAAGAACGGCTGACGGAGGTTTACAAGGGGCTTGGCGAGATGCAGGCGCTTGCAAGCGGTGTGGGCGATCTTAAAAAGGTGCTCTCAAACGTTAAGACGCGCGGCACTCTTGGCGAGATCCAGCTTGGCGCAATACTCGACGAGGTGCTCGCTCCCGAGCAGTTCGAGCGCAATTTCGATGCCGGAAAGGGCGGCGGCGAGCGCGTTGAGTTCGCTATAAAGCTCCCGAACGACGGCGCTTCTCCCGTTTATCTTCCTATAGACAGCAAATTCCCTTCGGATATCTACGTCAAGCTTTGCGATGCCTACGATTCCGGCGATCCTTCGGCTATAGAGGCCTCCAAGAAGCTGCTTCGTGATTCCGTTTTAAAATTCGGCAGGGATATCCACGATAAATACATAAACCCGCCGCGCACCACCAATTTCGCCATAATGTTCCTTCCCACAGAGGGTCTTTACGCGGAAGCCGTGCGCATGGGCCTGATCGAGCAGCTTCAGGGCAAGTACAGGATAAATCTTGCGGGGCCCTCTACCATGGCCGCGCTTTTGAACAGCCTTCAGATGGGCTTCAGAACGCTTGCGATACAGAAACGTTCGAGCGAGGTTTGGGATATCCTTGCGCGCATCAAAAAGGAATTCAAAACCTTCGACGACGTGCTCGCAAGCACAAAAAAGGCGCTCGACAAGGCGAACGCCGATCTTGATAAGCTCGTTGGAGTGCGCACCAAACAGATACTTCGCGCGCTGAACAAGGTCGAGGAGCTTCCCGGCGACGACGAGCAGCCGCAGGAGATACTCGGCATCGATCCCATTGGCTCGTATGCGCTCGGCTCAGGCGAGGAGGACTGAGGCAGCCAAGCTGTCCACTTTTAATACATAAAGCGAGCGCCGCTCCCCTGCTTTCATGGGCGCGGCGCATTTTTTTATTCAAACAGCGGGATCATTCGTTCGCATCCTCTTCGGCTGCTTCGGGTGCATCGGCTTCGGTTTCGTTTACGCCGTCCGCTGCCTCAGCTGCATCACAGCCTTCGATGCTCTGCAGCTTTAAAGAGAGGCTTTCTTTTTTATACGTCAAGGCCATGCCGATAACGCCTATTATCACCATGGCAATGCTTATCCACTGCGAGGTGGAGAGGCCGAGGAAGATGCCGCGTATCTCGTCGTAGCGGAAATACTCGAGCACGAAGCGTTCGATGCCGTACAGTATCATATAGAGAAACAAAACGCTGCCCCGCTTCAGCTTTTTGCCAACGTAGAGCATGAGGATCACGAAAACCACGATGTTGCAAGCGGCTTCAACGAGCTGTATCGGGAAAACGGGAACGCCCACCGGTGCGCCGCCGATCGGATTTTCATAGATAACGGAGATGGGCGTGTGCACGCATTTGCCATAGCAGCATCCGGCAAGGAAGCAGCCCACCCTGCCGAGCGCATGGGCGAGCGGGATGGTGGGCACGATTATCGCGGCATAATCCCAAACGCGCTCCTTTTTAATGAGCTTGAGGTAGCCGATGACCGCAAGCGCGCCGCCGATAACGCCGCCGTAGAACACGAGGCCTCCGTCCTTGAACACGGCAAAGCTTCCGCTCTTTATGCTGTTCCATATTTCGCTCAACGGGTATGTAACGAAGATATAGAGCAGATACGCACTGCCAAGGCCGAGTATTATTGCGGCGATCGCAAGATCGAGTATTGTGTCGGGATTCTTACCCGCCTTTTTGGCCCTTATATAGCTGAACACGATAGCCGTTATGAAGGCGATCGCCATCATAAGACCGTAGCTCGGGATCTTTAGGCCGAAAACATGTATGAACGGATGCATTTTTATAACTCCAATCGGTATTGCGGCAGAGCATGAACGCATACGCCGCTGTTTATCATGATACTATTTTTGCGCCGCTCTGTCAATCCCGCATTTTGACTCGGCGATATGGTTTATGCAAAGAAACGCGCCCGCAGTACGCGGGCGCGAAAAAAGGGCAGTATTTCATTATTGCGCGAGGCTTCTGAGGTTTTCCGAGAAGCGCACGAACCAGTCGGTTATGCTGTCTCTGAAGATATAGCAGAGTACGGCACAGATCACAAAGAGTATAACTCCAACAAGTAGCAGGATGAGCCAGCTTCTTGCATAGGAGCGGCTATTTTCGTTTATTCCGTCCGCAAACGCAAAAACAAAGAGGAAGATGAGGTTCACGACAGGGATGCAAAACAGAAGCGTTCTCCATATATAGCCCCATGTTGAAAGCGGTCTGCACGGAGCCATATCCCTTTTCTTTTTTCTCTTCTGCACGGGAGCGGTCGGCTCAACGCGCTGCGGCTTCTTCGCGAGCGCAGCCGTGTTTACATAGGTTGATGCGGCGGGCGCCGAGGGCGCGAGCGCAGTATCGACTGCGGCGCTTTCGGCTAAGCCCCCTTCATTGGTGGATGAAGTGTCGATATTGTCGAGTCTGCCTCCGCAATTGGTGCAGAACAGAGAGTTTCCCTCAATAGGATTTCCGCAATTCGGGCATTTCATAGCCATGCTTCCTTTCGTAGACAAACTTATCGCCTTGCCGCAGAGCTTTGCGGTGCGGATAGAACGATATGTATATGTTATCACATTTTTCTTCCGTTGTATACAGTTTTTCAAAAAAAACTTAAAATGCTTTATGGTCGCTGCCGTCAGGAGCAAGCTTAGATGGGCTCGAAAAGCTTCGGTCGGTTTGATTATATTTCATCATTTCGCCCGAATCTTCTTGCAATAAGCGCGGCGATATGTTATGCTATCGGTATAATTAAAGCGTTATTCGCGTTTTCATTGGGAGCTTTCATTGACCAAGGCTTTAAAAAAACTTATAGGCACCCGAGCTTTTTATAGAGCCGTGCTCGCAATAGCGATACCGATCGTGATACAGAACGGCATCACTCAGTTTGTTACGGTTCTCGACAACATCATGGTGGGCAGGCTCGGCACGGAGCAGATGAGCGGCGTTGCCATAGCCAATCAGCTTATCTTCGTTTTCAACCTGACGATTTTCGGCGGACTGTCCGGCGCGGGCATATTCGGCGCGCAGTACGCCGGAAAGGGCGACACGGACGGTATGCGGCACGTGCTGCGTTTCAAGCTTTGGACTTGCGCCGTCGTTTCCGCCGTTTCGCTCATAGTGCTCGGCTTCTTCGCCAAGCCCCTGCTCGGGCTTTTCCTTCATCAGGGCAGCTCTGAGGGCGATCTTGCCGCAACGCTTGAATTCGGTCGGCAATACCTTTTCATAATACTTATCGGGCTCTTTCCTCACTCGATCGCGCAGTGCTACGCTTCATCTCTCCGAGAAGCGAAGGAGACCTTCGTTCCCATGATCGCGAGCGGCACGGCGGTGGTGCTGAACCTTATTTTAAACTTTTTGCTGATATTCGGAAAGCTCGGCTTCCCCGCGCTCGGTGTTCGGGGCGCGGCGATAGCAACGGTCGTTTCGCGCTTTGTGGAGCTCACTATCATCGTTTCCTGGGCACACAGGCATACGGCGCGTTTCGCCTTCTTCTCGGGGCTCTATCGCTCCATGCGCCTGCCGAGGAAGCTTGCTCTTGATATCATCCTCAAGGGAATGCCCCTGCTCATAAATGAAACCATGTGGTCGCTCGGCATGACCACGCTTCAGCAGCGTTATTCCACTCGCGGCCTGGCTGTGGTCGCGGGGATGAACATTTCGAGCACGGTCTCCAACCTTTTCAACATCGTTTTTATGTCCATCGGTTCATCCATCGGCATAATAGTGGGCAATCTGCTCGGCGCAAACAAGCTCGACGAGGCGCGCGATACCGACCGGAAGATAATCGCGCTGAGCGTTTTTTCCTGCTTTTTCTTCGGCATCCTGCTTGCTGTCGCTTCGCCTTTCATCCCGAGGCTTTACAACACCACGGACGAGGTGCGCGCGCTCGCATCGAGGTTCCTCAGGATCTCGGCCGCGTTCATGCCATCCATGGCGTTCACCCACGCCTGCTATTTCACTCTGCGCTCGGGCGGGCAAACGAAGATCACCATGCTTTTCGACAGCTGCTTCGTTTGGCTCATCTGTATCCCGCTCGCGTACGTGCTTAGCAAGTTCACGCAGATCGCCATCATCCCCATGTATATCATCGTTACCTCAACGGAGCTTATAAAATGCGCACTCGGTTACTTCTTCGTTAAGAGCGATAAATGGCTTATAAATATAGTTAAATGAGAGCGGAAATCCGCTCCCATTTAATCTATTGATGCTACAAACGGTTTGCGCGAACCAGGTCCGCACAGCCCAGATATTTCAGTTGTCCTCCGATGCGCACTCCTCGCAGGCGCAGTGAACCTCCTCCGCCGCCTTTGCTGCATCGGCTTCGAGCTCCTCGCTCAAGCGCTCCTGCGCAAGCCTTTCAGCCTTCGCCGCCGCAGCCTCCTGCTTTTCGAGGAACTCGCGATACTCGTCCGTAAAGCGGGTCTCTGGCGGGTCAATATCCGCAGGGTCAACCGCAAAGCCCGAATCGCTGCCTGTTAAAGCGAAGCTGCGCTCAGCTTGCTCCTCCTGCCGAAGCTTTTCCATGCGCTCCTGACTGCGCTTTTTCTTTTTGGCCTTCAGCCAATCACGAAATCCCATTTTATACCTCCTAAAAATGCAATCATACTGATCGGGTCTGCATTTACCCGTACTGTCCGATAGCATTATAGCACATTTGCGCCGTCAATCAAAGCTTTTTTTCGGCCAAAAGTATCGTATACCCCTCATTATCGACCTCGGCGATCGTAAAAAATCCGTTTTTTCTCCAAAATGCATTTGACTGCGGATTATCCGAATCGATGCCCAAGCGGATAGCGGTTTTACCGATCGAGCGCAGATATTCCGCCGTTTCCATTATAATGAAGCTTCCATTCCCCCGCCCTTGAAGAGCCGCATCCACCATAAAAAAGCCGATGAACGCGATCTCGGGATTCGGGTAGCCGTCTATAATATCCATAACGGCAACAAGCGTTTCACCATCGAAAAAGCCAAGATAGTATTTATCCTGCATATCAACGCCTGGCGGGCTTATGCGCAGATCGCCGAGCACCTGCTCGAGAGTTGGCTCAGCCTGCGCGTATTCATAATACAGCGAATTGCCGCGGCAAAGCGAGAGTATGAGCTCGGCATCCCGTTCAGTCATCCTTCGGACAAGGTATTTGTTGTTAAGCTTTACATAATCAAGCATGTTTTCCACCCTTAAACGCAATTATTCACAAATTCGACGTTTATGAAGTATTATTCAAATAAACCCTTCGCAGCTAACGAATCCGGTTTTCTTCATAAGCTTTCATCAGCAGCGCCGCTTCCTCGGGATACCGCCCCCTGTCTTGGATCGCCAAAGCAGCCTTCTTCATATTTTGAAGAAAACGATCGAAGGCTTCATGGTAAATGCCATCGCATTTCGGATTGGCGGCAAAAAAACTTTTCCAGTTTTCAAGCATCTGCAAATAATCGATAGCTTGTCCGAATCTATCCCCGAGGTCTATTAGAAGAAGCTCGCCGCGAAACAACAATACGGCGGCTTCAAAGGAACTTTTGGCGAGCTCAAGAATGTTCGGGATCATAATGAGTGCTTCGCGAACTTTATTTATAAGTCTTTTGTGCGAGCCGAGACCCGCCCTTGATATTGCTCCGTTAGTAAAGCGCATTATGTAATAAAGATAGCCGACATTCATATCGATCTTGCGCTTGGCATTATCCTTAATATTACGCTCAATACCGTTTTTGATTACAAAAGCTATGTCATCAGCATAAGCGGATGCAACATATTCATCTTCCGGATGTATCCTGCTTGCGCGATTCTCCTGTTCCTGCCGCAAAATGAGCTCTTCTACATTTTCGTTGCCGTCTATTCCACGCCTCTTCAACAAAAATTGCAGCACTTGCTCATGATGGGCTTGGTCTGCTGAAAGCGCAGTTATGCTGCCGTCGGAATCTCCGCTGATCTCCTTTTGAAAAAAAGCTCTATTTTCCCAAGTTACCGTCTTTGTTCCGGCGAGTATTCCATGCATCTTCAGCCACAAATCATCTCCGCAAAGCACACCATTGTAGCGGCAATGCTCCAATATGGCTTGTTTATCAAAAACGTTCGGGCTCAGTGCACGCGGCGGGTATAATACACCATTCCCGCCCATTGCAACGATCCTAAATGAGGGAAACTCGGGAAAAGAGAATAACAACCAGTCTTTAAGCGGCTTTATCTTGCCATCACGATCAAACATAATCAGCTTTGTGGCAAGAGCTGCGACACAGGAAGGATGCTTCAGGTGCAGCTCATAAAGGCTTTTTATCATATCGGGGTTATAATAGGTATCATCATCAACCGTGACAATTATATCGTCCGGAAACTCCTGCATGGTGTAAAAATACTTTTTATGGCTACCGAGATCATCGCACCATCGAAGCTCGAACCTGCCGGCTTTGGCATCCTCAACGAGTTCACGCGGCAGATCGGCCTCTTTATTCGGGAATTGCTCCTCAGCCAAAAACAACAATATCCTGTCCGGTTTATGTGTTTGGTCATATAGACTTTGAAGAACCTTCGGAACTATATGTATCCGCTTCGGGAATGAAGTCATGGATACTATCAAAGCCGGTTCCGCAGTGTTTTCTGATTTATAGTTTGCTTTAATACTCATAGTGTCTTTCTCCGATTTACACGGTTGCCCGTTGCTCATAAGCATCTCCGATCAAGCTATTGAATTGCCGTATATTCGACATCCTCAATGCGAAGAAAGGCATTTTTGCACCAATCGAACACGGCAGAAAACGCATTATCAAAATCGAAGCCGTCTTCAAGCTCCAACATGGCAAGCATCCGGCGGTCGGCATCGGAAACGCGACCCATAAGCTCGCTCTTTTTCAGAACAAAATCGCCGCTCTCAAGGTAGTGCAGATTCTGTATAATGTAGAACAGCGCCTTGCAGCTCCCTCGGAGCTTCGCCTCATTCTTGCTTCGTTCTGCATGGATATAGCGATGGCAGAGCTCGTGGTAAAGGTTGCCGAGGCTGAATTTAACATAGTTCACTTCGTCCTCCCGCGAGGCCTGCGGAAGAAGCTCATCGAGCGAGCCGAGAATATCCTTCGTGGTGTGCTTGAGCTGGCATACCTCCAAAGGATTCCAGCGCTTCAGCTCATCCCTGCCGCAGATAAAGCCGCAGGATTTTTCAAAATGCCCTATCCTGAGAAGTATGGTGCGATATCTGTCCATATCCGCCACGGAAAGCGAATCGAGAACAAACATTATGTCGATATCGCTGTTTTCGTTCGCCTCGCCGCGCAGATAGCTGCCTTGTAGGCCAACGTAAACAAGCCTATCGCCGAAATCGGCGCGGCACTCCGCAATTAGTTTGTTTATGTATTCGTAAATGTCGATCATGTTGCTACTGTTAAGCAGGAACGATATGCTTTATTCGCCGCTTTCTCCTTCATTCTGTACTACATTCCACCCAAACCGCTCTTTAAAGTCGTTGAAGCATTCGGAGCATACCCAATGCTGCATATCGGTCGTGCAGTAAAACTCGCATTCTTTATCCGTTGTGACTTTTTCCATGCAAAACTCGCAATGCTCATGAAAGAAGTGCCGAAGCTTATCGCCTTCGAGGTATTCTCCTCCGCGCTGCATTTGCTCTGCAAAACGGTGTGCCCGGTCAGCTATCATGTCATAAAATGAATTTCTTTCCGCAAACGCTTTCAGCCAAAACTGCGGAAACACGATCTTATACAAGGTCGCGCCTTGCAGATACTTTTCCTGCCCGTTTAATCGCCAATCTTCCATTTGTTTGCTCCTTTTTACGGCTCGCATAGATCGAGTTCAACCTTTTCGACCCGCCTGACCTCGGTATTATACCGTCCCGACCAGCTATGGATCTCATATTCAAATTGTGAAAGATACTCCACGGTGTATCCATAGTAGGAGGCCAAAAACTCCGCCGACAGCTCTTCAAAATCGGCTCTTGTTATCTCGCCGCCGAACCGTCTTTCTCCGTTTAGATAGAACTCGATCGGCAGAACCTCGTCCGCAATTATCGCCTCAACATACTCGAGCGCATCATCAAAATCCTCAAAATGCGCGTGTTGAGTGGAAAAATAAACGATGTATTCAACGAAAGCTTCGTCCTCCGAGCCCGTGGTGAAATACTCTTTGGAGTAGTATTTCTCCGCAAAAACATCGATATGCTCCCCCGTTTTCGGATCGGTCAGTATCGCTTTGGCGTTTTCGGTCGTCAGGATCAAGCGATGCTTTTCCGCAAGTTCATATAAAGGATCCCATTTGCCCATTTGAGTTATCCTCCGATGCAAGCGCTCTTTCCCAAGTGGAAATCACAGCACCTTTCGGTCGTTCACCCTTAGAGAAAACTCCGCGCCCAAAAATCTGGCCGCATGGGAGCACATGGTCATTCTCGAAAGGAAAATATCGAAGTATTCATACATGGTGCATGAGCTTTCGTCGATCGTTAAGTGCAGTACTATGAGCTTCTCCTCGGGGATACACTCAAGCTTCGTTTCGGTGACCGCATGGTTCACCCTGTCGTGTATGTCGTAATGGATCGGGTTCTTGCGCCTGACCCGGGTTCTGCGCACGTCCGTTTTATCGGCGATGATAAGCGCTGCGGTGATAGGATCGGACACCACGCCGGTGGACTCATCGTGATTCGCAATCGCAGAAACGATCTGAACCCGATCGGCGATCGAAAGGTCCTCCTCCTTTAAGATCTCATTGGCAAGCAGCGCACCGTACTCCGCATGATGGCTTCGGTTTATAACGTTGCCGATGTCGTGAAGAAAACCCGCGATCTTCACCAGCTCGATATCGTGCTTATCATAGTTGAATGCGGTTAGTATCTCCGCAGCCTTCTTTGCCACCATGGTCGTATGGGCAACCGAATGATCCGTGTACCCAAGCTCCGCAAGTATGGCGTTTCCCTTTTCATAATACTTTTGAATTTCCTTATTGTTTGTTATGTCGCCGTATTTCATATTACCTCCTTTGATGTATGCGATATTATCTCAAGGCTTTTAATATTATATTGACACCATACGATTCGGTATCTTTTTTGTTCTGGGAAGAACAATCTCGTGATTCTCTCTCCGTATAGAACGCATATTTCTTCAATCATGCATTGAAACAACAGTTTCAGTTATAGTTGACAGCAGAACTACCGTCTCCACCTGCCTTGGTGGGCAGCGTGAATAAAAACGCACATATTCACGCTGTTGCCGCAACTATCGACGTCAAGAATATGCCGTTGACCAGTTGGGTCAGAGCACTCGGATCGATTACATTGTCTCGACAAACCGGAATTTGTCGAATTGCCCGCTTACAGCTTCCTACAGACCGTTTCGTCGATGGTAAGCTGATCCTCGCCGAAAACAAACGTTTCACTGCCATTCTTTCTTATGAAAGTGTTTTCACCGATCGGATAGAGGCGGCATACTTCGGTATACGCTTCGTCCCAAACCACGCTGCAATACAACTCGCCGTCCTTCATACAGACTTCCTCAATCGGGAAGCTCTCGTCTTTTTTCTCATACCTGCCCAGGAAGCGTTCCCAACTCGACCTGTCAGGGTTCTT
>Ga0256404_1009345_pt1 | contig 14117 bp, 12 predicted proteins | sample RumenRJG_01DNA_FD_185990 | JGI IMG/M metagenome (GOLD analysis project Ga0256404, IMG submission 185990) | Bovine rumen microbial communities from Lethbridge, Alberta, Canada - RJG_01 | ecosystem: Host-associated > Mammals > Digestive system > Stomach > Rumen | place: Canada: Alberta | collected...
CGCGCCGGTGGCGATAATAGCTGACACTGACGTGATTGCGAATGCTCCGAAGGAGATGACAGCCGCCGGCTATGCCGACCTTGCAGCCAAGGTCCCTGCCGGAGGGGAGTGGATGATTGCAGACCTCGTAGGTGCCGAAGCGATAATTCCTGACGCATGGCATATCCTCCAGGATGACCTGGATTCTTTCCTCTCCAATCCGGAGGGCGTCGCCGCCGGCGATCCGGAGGCCATAGCCGACCTTTTCGAAGGACTAACCCTCAGCGGGTTCGCCATGCAGGCAGCACGTTCCAGCCGCCCTGCATCATGCTGCGACCATCTTTTCAGCCATATCCTCGACATGACTCATCACCGTTTCAATGGAAAACTCCAGTCCCACGGTTTCCAGGTCGCCATCGGCACACTGACTATGTGCGCCGTTTTCGATGAGTTCCTGAAATACGACCTTTCGAAAATCGACGTCGATTCCCTCGTTGCAGCGTGGCCGTCCCTTGAGGAAGAGCAGGAAAGGGCCATGGATGTGTTCAGGGATTTTCCGGCCCCTTCCCTCGGATATGACAATATAACGAAGAAGTATACTTCAGCAGATTCCGTCAGGAGGGAACTTACCCTTTTCAAGGAACACTGGGGCCTGATGAGCGCCGTCCTGAGGGCGCAGGTCTGGCCTTTTGAAAAGATGAAAAGACATTTCGAAACAGTCGGAGCCCCTTCGGATCCTTCGGATATCGGTGTTACCAGGGAACAGGTCAGGGACATGTTCCCCATTGTCCAGCTAATGAGATGGAGGTTCAATCTACTTGACCTTGCGAAGAGAGCCGGAATCTATGATTCCCTGGTGTCTTCCGTTTTCGCCCGCGGAGGGGCCTGGGAAATATGACGTCAGTTCCCGAAGGGATATTTTCACGTACCGAACTCCTTCTCGGCAGCGAGAAGATGGACAGGCTGGCCTCTGCCAAGGTCATCCTATTCGGAGTCGGCGGTGTCGGGAGCTGGTGCGCAGAGGGACTGATACGCAGCGGGATAGGTCATCTGACCATCGTCGATTCCGACAGGGTTGACGTCACGAATATCAACCGGCAGTTGATGGCGACCACCAGGACCGTCGGCCGGCTGAAGGTGGAAGTCCTCAGGGAGAGGCTTCTCGAAATCAATCCTTCTGCAGAAATCATTGCGGTACCGGGCCTGTTCACCGTCGAGAATGCATCTTCCTTCGACCTTGATTCATACGATTATGTGATAGATGCCGTAGACAGCCTCAGGCACAAGATCGCCCTCATGCTTGCGGCGGGAAGTAGCAGCGCCACTTTCTTCGCTTCAATGGGTGCCGCGCTGAAGGTAGATCCTGCGAGGGTCCGGACGGCCCCGTTTTCCGCCGTCAGGGGATGCCCGCTAGGTTCCATCATCAGGAAGAGGATGCGCCAGGCAGGGGTGTGGCCGGCGAAGGATTTCCTCTGCGTATACGATGACGAAGTGCTCCCTAACGCCGGTCAGGAAGGACCCGGGAGGGAGAACCATGGGGAATCTACGAAAGCGGCCGTCAACGGAACCACCTGTCCCGTGACGGCCATCTTCGGTTTCACCCTGGCCGGGCTCGTGCTGAAGGATATCGCCCTCTAGCCCTTGTATTTCTTTCCGAAACCAAGGTAAACGCCCCTTCCCAGGAAGTAGGCGCCTATGGCCGTGATGCCGATGAAGGCTCCGGTGGAGGAATCACCGTTGAGAAGGCCTGCGATACCGAATATTACGGCGAACAGGCCGATCAGGAGGTAAACTATAAAAAGATATCTCATGGCTTATAGGGTTTCTATCAGTTTTTCAAAAATAGCCGTCATCGAGTCGGCTGCGGCGTCAGCGGTCTTGACGACGTCATGCCCGTCGTTCATATAGTCTTCCGAGAATGTCTTCTGGGCCGCATTCGTTATGACTGACATTCCAAGGACCTTGATTCCGTTGTGCCTTGCCACGATTACCTCGGGGACGGTGCTCATTCCTACGGCGTCGGCTCCGATGGTGCGGAAGAAATGCCATTCCGCCGGGGTCTCGTAGCTGGGACCGGTAAGGGCGATGTAAACTCCCTCCCGAAGATTGATTTTCAACTCTTTCGCTATTCCCTTCACTTTCTTGATCAGGTCAGTGTTATATGGATGGGTCATATCCGGGAAACGGGGGCCGAGATCGTCCATGTTGGGTCCGATCAGAGGATTGGGCATGAGGTTGATATGGTCCTTGATGATCATGAGGTCGCCCACCCTGAAATCGAAGTTGATCCCTCCGGCTGCGTTGGAGACCAGGAGGTACTTGATGCCGATGAGGCCCATGACCCTGATCGGAAGAGTCACCAGGTCCATTCCGTATCCTTCGTAATAGTGGATCCTTCCCTGCATTGCAATGACGGTCTTACCGCCCAGGGTTCCTACTATGAAATTTCCCTTGTGGCCGAGGGCCGTGGATACGGGGAAACCGGGAATATCCTTGTAGGGAATGGCAACGGGGTCCTGGATCCTGTCGGCAAGTTTTCCCAGTCCGCTGCCGAGAACTATGCCGATGACGGGGGACAGCGAGTGCTCCTGAAGTATCCTGCCCACGTATTCGGCAGCCTTCCGGATGACTGCAGGCCTTTTGTCCACTACGGTATTTCTGATTGATGAAGGTTTTTTATCCATGATTGCTGTGTTAAAGTGTTATCTCTTTTAAAACTTCCCTGGCGTTGTCCAGGATCTCGCGTTCTCCTTCCACCACGCGGTTCTTCATGACGAAACGTCCTCCTGCAATCACTGAATCTATGCAGTCGCTGTGGGCTGAATAGACCAGGTTGGCGAGGAAAGGACCGGGGGAGAGGAAGAAGGTATTGTCCGTGTCTACGATGGATATGTCGGCCAGTTTGCCTTCTGCAATGGCGCCTCCGTCAAGGGAGAGGGCCTTGGCTCCGTTCGTCGTGGCGAGGGAGAACAGTTCGCCCAGGGGCAAGGCCTGAGTGTCCGACCTCCATGCCTTCTGGACGATCGCTGAAGTCTTCATCGCTTCAAGCATATCGAGGTTGTTGGAGGATGCGCAGCCGTCGGTGCCGAGGCATACGTTCGCTCCGGCGTCGCGTAATTCGTTGTACCTGAACTTGTAGCCGGATGCAAGCTTCGTGTTCGAGTTGATGTTGTGGACGCAGGTCACCCCGTGTTCGCCGAGCAGGCGTACGTCATTGTCGCTCAGCCACAGCGTATGGGCCGCTATGACATTGGGACCGAGGACTCCGAGCCTGTCAAGGTATTCGACGGGGGAGAGTCCTCCGTGAAGGGCCTTGCAGTCTTCAACCTCTTTCTCTGTCTCGCTGAGATGAATGTGGAGATGGAGGGAATGCTTCCTGGCGAACTCGCTGGCCCATACGAACATCTCTTCGCTTACGGTGTAGATGGCGTGGGCGGCGACTTCAAAGATCGCGTTGTCCTTCCACTTAAGGGAGTCCTCATAGCGTTTTTTGCATTGTTCACGCTGCCTGGCGGCTTCTTTCGGATCGTTGCGGTCCAGTATCACGTAGGATATCACGGGACGGATCCCCATCTCGACCGCAGCCTTGTGGGCGGACTCAGGGAACCAGTACTGGTCGTTGAAGGTCGTGGTGCCGGTGCGTATCATCTCTAGGCATGCAACCTTGGTTCCCCAATATATGAAATCCGCATCTATCCTGGATTCGACGGCCCATACCCTGTCAAGCCATTCCTGGAGGTCCCTGGCATCTTCCTGGATTCCTCTCATCAGGGACATGGCTGCGTGGGTGTGCATGTTGTAGAACCCGGGGATTGCGGTTTTTCCCTTGCAATCCATGGCCTCTGCATCAGTGGGGACGGGGCCGGAAAAACCTTGGCCCGCCGGCACGATTTCCTTGATCCGGTCACCCGTTATCCAGATGTCCGAATTTTTCCCTTCAACTGATATGGAGCGTAAAACTATATCCTTATCCTTCATACATAAAGGGTTCTTTATTCCACTTTGTCGCTTCCGGGTGCGAGGGTGCAGCCGCGCAGGAATACCTGCCCTTCGCGTTTGTTCAGGGGGTAGGTGACATCCTGGAACGATATGCCGGCTGCATCGTCCGCCACGAAAGCGGGACGATAGTCGTCTTCCATGAGGAAAATCCTGATATTCTTGAACTTGACCCCATCGGCGTGCCTGACGTAGAACGCATAGGCGGGAAGCTCTCCGAACATGGAGTACTCAGGATAATCCGATTCGTTTTCCGGCACGAGGTCGAGGTCTGAAAGGGGAACATATCCCATGGCCTTGGTGGCTCGTCCTGGCAGGATAAGCTCCACATCCTCTATCAGGACGTTTTCGACGTGATTTGCCGGAAGCCCGGTGATGGAGCACGGGAAGGGATTGTGGTGGGGATAGTCCACGATCGGCCCGGGAATGTCGTAACCCTGGTCGGGACGGCCCGCAGGGACCTCGCAACTGAGATTGCGTATTGTCACGTTGCGCAGGTAGCCGGTGCCGTCGCCGCGGCGCCTTCCCAGACGGAGGAATATGCCGTTGCCGGTGTTGCGGGCATAGACGTTCTCCACAAGTATGTCTTCAATCCTGGCTCCATCCACGCTTTCAATCGCAATGGCGGACCGGAAGGTATCACGCACTTTGATATTCCTGATAGTCACGCCTTTCCAGACTCCGTAGGAGGCGGTGCCGAATTTGATGGCGCTGGCGCTGGAGGCTATGGAACAGTTCTCGATGAGGATATCGGTGTTGACATAGTCGTCCCTGTTGGACTTGAGGCAGATTCCGTCGTCGGCGGAATTGATGTCGCACCCGCGGATGATTACGTGTCTGCTGTCTGTAAGGTCAATCCCGTCATTGTTCCAATAGGCTCTGTTATAAACCTTTATACCTTCCACGCGGACATTTTCGCAGCAGTCGAAGGAGATACCCCAAACGGCGCTGTTGCGCATATTAAGGTTCTCGATGGTGATTCCGTTCGAATCGGAGCCGAACAGAAGTTTCTGCCGCGAGAGCTCGCCGGGGCGTTCCCTCTTTTCAGTGCCGTGCTTTTTGTTGTAGAGGTTTATGCTGTCCACGGCGACGGCAAGCTCCCGCCCCTGGCCGTCTATGGTGCCGTATCCGCTGAGTTTGACATTGTTTACCTTATGGATGATGATGAGTCCCATCCTGGCAGAGTCCAGCCCCCTTCCCTCGGGGATGCTGGTGTCAGTCACGAGGGTGTAGTCGTAAGGATTGGTGCTGCCCAGCAGGGTGGCTCCGGCCTCAACGCGAAGTTCCACGTTGTCCTTAAGGAAAAGATTGCCTGTGAGGAAAGAGCCCCCTTTAAGAACGAGGGTTCCTCCTCCTGCGGAAGAAATCCTGTCGATGGCATCCTGCAGGACTTTGGTATTCAGTGTTTTCCCATCGGCGACAGCTCCTGCTGAGAGGGCGTCCACGACAAGCGGTGTCTTGGGCTTGGCCGTCAGAGCTGTACCGAGGGTGACGGCAATGGCCAGTATGGCTATTCTTCTAAACATGGGTCCTATTCAAAAACGTCGATTGGAATTCCCCTCCAGCTTTGAGGGATGTTTGTGAGCCCGAGGGCCTTTGCGACGGTTGCCGCAATGTCGTACTGGATGACCGTTCCCTCGATGTGATGGTCCTTCTTTATTCCTTTGCCGAAAATGACCAGGGGAGTCTCCATTTCGTTCATAGTGGTCCCACCGTGGCCCTTTCCTTCGTGTCCGTGGTCGGAAGTGAGGATGATGATGCTGTCGTCATATATTCCTGCTTCTTTGACCCCTTCCACGATTCTCCTGACACGCTCGTCGGTAACGGGGAGTTCGTCATAGTACTCCTTGGAACCCTGGCCGAATGTATGTCCCCTGGAGTCGAGGACGTCGATGTGGGCGAAGAACAGGACAGGTTTCTTCTCCTTGATATACTTGACGCTTTCCTCTACGACGGCGTCAGGCCCTTTTGCACGCTTGTAATAGTCGAGGCAGAGGGTGTCGGCATAATTGAGGAAATCTCCCCATTCGCAGACGACCCCGGTTTCCGCTTCCGGGCGCGCTTCCTTCAGCACGTGGAAGAAGGTGGGCTGGGCATTGTGTTCAGTCAGGAAAAGGGGCTTGAAATTGGGGTGGTCGGCGTTGCTGATGATGCCGGAAGACTCCGCCGGGGTGCCGTTCATCATGGCTCCCCAGTTGGTACCGCTGCTGGAAGGAATGAGGGTGCGTTTTTCAAGGGTCCAGGAACCTTCTTTCATCATCTGTTTGATGAAAGGATATTCGCCTTTCTCCATGCACCAGCTTCCCCAGCCGTCAAGTCCGATCAGGATGACATGTGAGGCAACAGGTTTGGCATCTTCCTTTCCGGTCGTCCCGCAGGAGCAGATTGCGATCGCTGCTGCGATGAGACATAATATTTTTTTCATATCTACAGTTGTTTTGGTTATTCCGTTCCTTGCATGGAATGCATTTCCGACAAATTTAATAAAAAACCCCGATATCATAAACCTTTCAGAGCAACTTGCAGTCTCTGATCCGGCAGTCTTCGCCGGTGATGCCGAGGAAATAGTCCCGCAGCGGTGCTATTCGTGCGGAAATCGTCTTCAATTCCCATACGTCCGTGTCGAACGGCATTTCTGCCAGGACAGAGCCGTCATCCCGGCTTATGATTACCATCTGTCCCTTCCCGCAGACCGATGCCTGGAAAGAGATGCTGTTGCCGGAGAGATATAGCCCCTGCATTATCGAACCTCCGTTGCGGGCGAAGCCGTAACCGTCCGCGGCTCCGGCATCTCCGGAAAGCGTCCACCAGGCATGCCCTTGCGAGAAATCCCCGTTCACGAATTTTCCGGAACCGTGTATCCCGGTGTCTCCGGTGAAATTGGTCGGGGCGACCCAGAGGAAGCCGTTGCGGTTGAGGTATTCATTGTCGCGGATGCAGACGTTCTTGATGGGGGAGTAGTCGTCTTTTTCATTGTTGGTAAACGGTTTTCCGTCAAACGGAGTGTCGGGCCAGACACCGACGGACCAGCCTCCCCTGAGGATGTTGTCGTATGCCAGTATGCCGTCTATTTCCTGCAGTTGCTGGTCGGGGTTCGTCTTTCCCCATGGAACGAATGCAATGGCATGCGATTCGGTTACGTTGCCGATTGTCACGCCGTTGATTCTGCTTGGATACAGGCAGTCCAGATAACAGTGGGCGACGGTGACGTTCCTTACCGAATGGTCTGCCCCGTCCCGGAGACGGCGCCAGGGACTGACAAGGTTGCGGGGATCCCTGTAGCTCGAACTCAAGGTCAGTGCGTCGTCATTTGACCGGTACACGGCGCGGACGACTTTCACGTTGCTGCAGAAAGCGAGTCCGATACCGTCTCCGCTGGAGCATGCAGGGTAAAGCATCTTGAGGTTCCCAATGAAAAGATTGCTGACGTATTGGAACTGCGTGTAATAAGAAGGAGAATAAATGACGGTGACGTCGCTAATCTCTATGTTCTTGCCGCCGTTGATACCGATAGGGATGATGTGGATCTTGTCGGTGCAGAAGGCATAGGTGCCTGTAAAATGAGCGTCGAAGGTGTAATTGTTGAACATCAAGACAGTCCCTTTCCCGGTTAATCTCGCATTGGAGACGTCTGTGAACTGGATCAGCGGGAGATTGACGAAAATGCTGTGCGCCCAGGGGACTCCAGGGATGTTCTGGTTGTGGTAGTAGGACAGGTTATATTTATAATCCCTCTTGTCTCCTGACTGCCAGATGATTGCGTTCTCTTCCAGATGCAGGTCGACATTGCTTTTCATCACGATGTTCGTCGCCACGTAGCGTCGTCCTGCGGATGCGTCAGTGCCGGGAATCGGTTCCCCCGGAATCACAACACGGCCTCCTCCGGCGTTGCTGCATGCCTCAATGGCTCTGTTGATCGCCTCGGTGTCATCGGTGAAAGCATCACCCCTGGCGCCATAATCCAGGACATTGAAATCCCTGTCCGGCAATTCGAAGGCATAGGGATTGTCCTCGAAGTCCCTCCAGTTCTCAATCCAGAAATATGGGGCGACCTTGACGGCATTCCCGTCCAAGTCACGCAAAACGGCAAGCATCCTCATCCCGAGCATGTCCGTCTTTCCTCCGGGACGTCCATAAGGGATCGAGCTAATTTCGAAACTGGTGGAGACGTGACCGTCGTAAAGCTTTTCAAGTCCGTCGAGCGAGCCTGCGTCTATCGGGCCGTCCACTTTGTACATCGGGGCTTCATAAACCTGCAGGCGGGAGTACCTGCCAGTGAATTTTTCCTGAATCTTTCCCCGAATAAGTATATTCTCTTCAGTGGCCGTGCAGCTCTCGATTTTACCGACATATGTTTCTATCGGCTTCTCCTTGAGGAAGATGAACTTGTCGATATCCCATATCCCGCCTTCGGCGTCCAAAGGTTCAAGCCTGAAACCGGTAAGGTCTCCTTCGGCCAGGGGATTGTCAGACAGGTTGAAAAAGTATGCGGTGGGACCGCTTTCTGGAATGATGTCGAATACCTTCGATGCGGAGGAAGACCAGGAATCGTGCCTGTCGGTCCTGAAACTCAGGCGCAGACGCTTCGCCGCGCTGCGGTTCGACATAACAATGTGAAGGGTATTGAAAGAATCCAGGGGAGGGTTGAATGTGCCGTTGCGGCTGTCCAGGATGCATCCGGAGGTTGAAAGCCGTCCTCCTTCACTGAAGCTGAAGCGCATCATGTCGTCCCTTTCCTCGATGGTCCCGTTTTCCGCCAGGAAAGATCCCGAGGAGCCTTCCAGCATGAAATTCCAGTCAAGTGGCTGCCCTGCTTTTATGTCATCCAGCAGGAACCGGCGGTTCTTCCAGATCTCGGGGGATTCGGTCATTATGCTGATTTCCATTGACTTGACCTTTGACAGGAAGGGACAGCCTCCAAAGTTGAAAATCGGAGTCGCCCAAGACGCGGGGATTACTGAGGTCCTGGCTTCATATCTGCGTCTCCCGTCACTCAGCACGGCTCTTGCGAGGACCTTTTGGGCAGGTCTGTCTTCCTGTGTAAACACCTTGAACTGAAGGATTGGCGTGCTGCTGAGATCCTGGGGGCGCGTAAAGGTTTTCCTTACACCTCTCCAGCTGTCGGCCGGACTGTCTTCAGACCTGAAAATGAGCGCTGACTTGCCTTCGGCCATACCGACCCCATAGTCTTCCTGGGTATCCACATACCTCATTTCTTCCAGGCTGCCTGTCAATCCGGCTTGCCCGCCAATCCCTTCCCAGCCTTCCGTATCCTCGTTGAAAGAAGCTATCCTGATGCTCCTGCACAGTGAGATGCGGTTGGAATAATCAAGTGAATACATATTGTCTTCGCTCTGGCCGCATGCCTGGAAGGTCAGGATCGGAACAAAGACGCCGGCTAGGATAAACAGTTTGGAATATTTCATGATTGACGGGAACAACACTTGTTTCCAACAAATATAATCATTATCCTTCATTTACCCCTTACAACCCTTGAATAATGATTTTTAACCGAAAATCGCTTTTGTGAATACATATTTTACTATTTTTGCAAAATCACAAAAACATTGTCATGGGTAAATACGATTTCGACACCATCATCGACCGCCGGGACAGCGAGGCGATCAAGGTAAACCTGAAAGAGGAGTTCGGCCGTGAAGACCTTATCCCACTGTGGGTAGCGGATATGGACTTCGCTACTCCGGAGCCGGTCCTGAAAGCCCTCCTCAAGAAACTTGAGCATCCTATCCTCGGATATCCCTCCACCAAGTCCTGGTTCTGGAAATCAATCATGGATTGGATCCGTTACCGTCATGGCTGGGAAGTTGATAGGGAGTGGCTGGATTACGTGCCAGGAATCGTACGCGGGATAGGTTTCGCTGTCGACGTGTTTACCTCCCCGGGAGATAAGATCATCATCCAGACCCCTGTGTATCATCCTTTCCGTCTCGTGCCTGAAGGAATCGGCAGGGAAGTGGTATCCAATCCTCTCAAGGAGACTCCTGACCATCGTTGGGAGATGGACTTCGTCGGTCTCGAGGCACTTGCATCGGATTCTGCTGCCAAGATGATGATCCTGTGCAATCCCCACAACCCCACGGGGACATCCTGGAGCCGGGAGACATTGGCCCACGTAGCCGAAATCTGCTCGAGGAACGGACTGGTCGTCATCTCCGACGAAATCCACAGCGATATCGTGCTGTTCGGCCACAAGCATACCCCGTTTGCAATGGCTTCACCTGAAGCTGCGGCCTGCAGCATAACCTTCGCTTCTCCCTCGAAGACATTCAACATGCCGGGCTTGTGCTCGTCGTATGCGATAGTTCCCGACCCGGCGATCCGGAAGAGATTCTTCTCGTATCTCGAAGCACTTGAGATTGACTATCCTACGGTATTTGCGACACACGGCACGCGGGCGGCGTTCGAGGAATGCCGCGATTGGCGGGAAGAGATGCTTTCGTATGTGGAGGCGAATGTCCTCTATGTTGAGGACTTCCTGAAGAAAAACGACCTCGGAATCAGGTTCACGAGGCCGGAAGCCACCTATCTGGTATGGCTGGACTGCAGGAGGCTAGGACTTGACCATGAGGGGCTTGTCGACCTGTTTGAGGATAAGGCCCACCTGGCCCTCAATGACGGTGAAATGTTCGGGGCTGGCGGTGAAGGCCACATGAGACTGAACGTAGCAACCCCGCGCCCTGTTTTGGAAAGGGCGATGGAAAACCTTGCAAAGGCGGTCAGGTCCGTCAGCTAAAAGACCTCTCCTTCAACCGAGATGTCGTTCCCGTCGGAAGGATCGGAGGAGTCGTGCCTGTATTCGCTCTCGGGCAGCCCCTTGAGGCAGTTTTCCCTGATATACTTTACAACATCGGCAAGTCCTTCCTGGAATTTGTCGAAATCTTCCTTGTAGAGGAATATCTTGTGCTTGTCATAGGTGAAACTCCCGTCCCTTTCCTGTCTCCTCTTGCTTTCGGTAATTGTGAGATAGAAATCGTTGTTGCCTTTGGTTGCCTTTACATCAAAGAAATACGTGCGCTTGCCAGCCCTGACCGGTTTGGAAAAAACATCCTCGGCTGCACGCTCCTGACCGTAGGACCTGTCGTAATCGTCTCTATACATTTCTTTAATAATAAATTGTTCTTCTTTCGGGACGAAATTACAAAAAATTCCCGAATGAGTGTTATCTTTGCAGAAAAATTGTCGGAAAATAATGCTGAACAGGAGAATTCTGAGAATCAAGGCCTTCAAGGCATTGTATTCTTATGCGGAGAATGCGGGTATGGACTCTGCGGGAGCGGTCGGACAGCTGCGTCTTTCATGCGAGTCCACCAGGGACCTTTATCTTTTCATGCTTGATATCATCCCTGCCTTGACGGACGAGGCCCTCTCGAGGATCGAGGCGGTGAAAGGAAAGATCAATCCCACCCCTGAGGAGCTCAGCCCCAATATGAAATTCACGACCAATACTATAGCTCCTATTCTCAGGGAAGATCCCGATTTCCGGAAGATCATTTCGAAGAAGAAGATCTCCTGGGACCAGTATGATGCCCTTGTCAGGAGCCTTTACGAATCCATCCGGGAAAAGGAATGGTTCAAGACCTATCTCGAGAGCGGCGCGAACAGCCTGCAGGAGGACGCCGCATTGTTCGTGAAGATATTCGAGGAGGAATTTGTAGATAACGAAGAACTGGAGAAAATCCTCGAGGACCTCTCCATTTTCTGGATAGACGACCTGGCCTATGCGCTTACCTGGTGCTGCTACACGATGAATGATTTCGCCAGGGGACGCCGGTGGAGCCTTCCGCCGCTGTATATGAGTGAAGTCATTGAAAAGAAGGACCCTACGGTAGAGAGCGACAAGGATTTCGTGGAGAAACTGCTCCGTTCTGCGGTAGCATCCTACGGCAGGTACAGCGAGATGATCGCCGCGTCGGTCACACAGTGGGAGAAAGACAGGCTTTTCACAACTGACACCGTCCTTATCTGCCTGGGGCTTGCCGAAGCGGCAACGTTCCCGCAGATCCCGGTCAAGGTTACCATCAACGAGTACGTGGAAATCTCCAAGTACTACAGCACCCCGAAGAGCCGGGCCTTCGTCAACAGCCTCCTGGACAAGTTGATACAGCAACTTGCCGCTGAAGGCGGAATAGTGAAGTCCGGGGCGGGACTCAAATAGGTTGCCTCCCCGCGTTTTTTTGATTATATTTGCTTGGATACCAAAAATTGAATCAATATGAATATTCTCATTTTATTGCAGGATTCCACTTCCGGAGCCAACGGAGCGGCCGGAATGGGCAGTTTCTGGATCATGATCATCCTCCTTTTTGCCGTAATGTGGCTCTTCATGATCCGTCCCCAGCGCAAGCAGCAGAAGGAAATGGAGAGGTTCCGTTCGGAGCTCAAGAAAGGCGACAAGGTTGTCACGGTCGGTGGCATCTTCGGTGAAGTGGCCGAGATCAGCGACAGGAGCGTCCTTATCAAGGTCGACGGCGACGTGAAACTCCGCGTGGACAAGAACTCCCTCGTACGCAACTATTCTGACACGCAGCAGTAGTCCGCTGCATCATCGGGCCATGACTTCGCTGAGGAACTGGTTCAACAGTCTCCTTGAAAGGCTGAATCTGGGTGGAAGGGACCTGACGGTATTTATCCTGTCCCTGATGCTCGCTTTCAGCATATGGCTCATTTACAATCTCTCGCTGAACTACACCGGTGTGGTCAGCGTCCCTGTGACGGCCCACAGCAACATCGAGGGTCACGCCCAGGTCTCCTCGACCACCAGCGCTGTGGTTGCCAGATGCAATACGACCGGTTTCAAGCTGATCGGTCTAAAGCATTATTCCAACCACAACGTGCGGGATGTGTTCATAGCCTCCACCGACCTTCATGGCGACGGAGGCGAAGATTTCCACATGACGCCGGATGAACTCGTCGGCTACATAGGCGATATCTTCGGTGACGGTGTGCGGGTAGAGTCTTTCATCTCCCGCAACGTAAAGTTCCGTTTCCCCTACGAGAACAACAAGAAAGTGCCTGTACAGCCCGTCCAGAACCTCCTCTTCCGCTCCCAGTTCATGGCGAGGGGAGGAATGAAGGTCGAGCCTGATTCCGTCGTCATATATGGAGAGCCCTTCCATCTTGAGAAAATCGACAGGGTCCTTACACGTACCATCAGCCTTTCCGACCTCCACACCAGCGCGCACGGGGTCGTCAAGATAGAACCGGTCGCCGGCGTGAGGATGTCGGAGACAAGCGTCAACTATTCGCTTGAAGTATCACGTTTCGTGGAAATCCCCACGACCGTGGCAGTCAGGGTCAGGAATGTTCCTCCCGGCCGGGAACTCGCCGTTTTCCCGTCCACTGCAGAAGTCGTTTTCCACTGCACCTTCCCGGTGACGGACAATCCTACGGAAGATGTCGTGTTCTACGTCGATTATAAAGATTTTGAGGAATCCATTAACGGCCGTTGCGTAGCCAGGACCTCAGGAATGCCCGAAGGGGTGATAGACTGGAGGATCGATCCACAGGTGTTCAGTTGTGTAGAAAAGGGCAAGAAATGAAGACCGTTGCAGTCACCGGCGGAATAGGCAGCGGGAAAACGACCGTCTGCGCAATGCTCGCATCCATGGGGGTTCCGGTATATGACTCGGATTCCAGGGCGAGGGCCCTGTATGATGAACAGCCTTCACTGCTGTCCGGTATTTCGGATAGATTCGCTGCCCTGGGAGTAAGGGAGCCGTTGACTGACGGAGAGGGGAGGCTTGACAGGAAGAAACTTGCCAGCCTCGTTTTCGGCTCACCCCGGCTCCTCTCCGTGGTTGAGGACATTGTGCATCCGGCAGTCCGCGCTGATTTCCTTTCATGGAAAGAAGGTTTTTCGGAGGAGGGGTGGACCGGCCCGGGGAAAGTCCCTTTCGTCGTCATCGAAAGCGCCATAATTACGGAAAAGCCCCTGTTCAGGGATATCATAGACAAAGTCGTGGAAGTGAGGGCCTCCATGGCCTTCCGGCTGGAACGCGTCCGTAAAAGGGACGGGGTTTCGGTGGAGGAGACGGAAAGGAGGATGTCCGCTCAAGCGGAGAAGGTTTCGTCTCCGGATGCCGTGATTATCAATGATTTCACCTTAGACGAACTTTTCTCTT
>Ga0256404_1009347_pt1 | contig 14115 bp, 11 predicted proteins | sample RumenRJG_01DNA_FD_185990 | JGI IMG/M metagenome (GOLD analysis project Ga0256404, IMG submission 185990) | Bovine rumen microbial communities from Lethbridge, Alberta, Canada - RJG_01 | ecosystem: Host-associated > Mammals > Digestive system > Stomach > Rumen | place: Canada: Alberta | collected...
GCAGCGTATGAGTGGTTTCCATTGCCGGATCGTTGGTTTCCAAGCATCGGAATCACGGTTTCCTATTTCCCGGAATGCTGGTTTCCGAAGGCCCGGACACTGGTGTCACGAGGCCCGGAATACTCAAATGCCGCACGCCATTTGAAAGAGGCATAATCTGAAAGATCGAATATTACATCAGTTACAAGTTTACATAAATGGATTATGTCCGCCCTAAGCAGCCATTCAATAATTGAATTATATTTTTGAGCTCTGGCGCCATGTTCGATCTCTTTGTATTGGAATTTGTGGTTTTCTTTATCAAGCAGTTGTGTTGATAAAGTCAGATAGCATTTCTCAGCCTTAACCTTTTCTTCCGCTGTTGCATAATGTGCAATATCATATTGATAACCCTGAAGCAGATTTCTCTAAATTCGATCCACTGCGCATCAACATTTTGGAAAGAAAATATGTTGATGTATCAACATTTTGGGATATTTTATATGTAGTATTTATCACTAACGGAGGGCTTTGTAAGTACCTCCAGAAAGAAAGGAGGACACCATGGTTAGTTTTTCTGATTTATTCCAGTTCGGGATTTTGATAGTTGCGATCATTGGTCTTGTTTATAAGATAGCAAAAAAATAACCGCCCCAGTCTACCAAACTAGCGGTTATTTTTTATAACACAATGTTTAAGGGCTAACCGTCTACCGGTAGCACTTCTTTTCAATTAATATTTTAACATCGTCCCATTAGCCAGTCAATACAGCCAAATCACTTCTTCATTTCCATTCCCGCCTTCAGGAATCTGAACATGCGGATCGCGCCTTTGTAGTAGAGGTCTTCTGCATTATCAAGGGCATCCTTGAGGGGCATGGGACCGTCAACGGTTGTCATGATGGAGCTGATTCCGTGGGCGTAAATCTTGTCATAGTCGCGGCCGAGGCTTCCGCAAAGAGCTGCTACGGGAACGCCGTGCTTCTTTGATCTGTCGCCGATACCCTGCATTACCTTTCCGAAGCAGGACTGCCAGTCTGTGCGGCCTTCACCGGTAACTACTACATCAACTCCTTCGAGACGACCCTCGAAGTCGATGAGGTCAAGTACTGTTTCGATTCCTGACTTCATTTCTGCGTCAAGGAATACCTTAAGGGCGGCGCCGAGACCACCGGCTGCACCGGAACCCTGAATGGTGTCAACATCAATTCCAAATTCCTTCTTGATGACATCGCGGTAGTTCTGCATTCCCTTCTCAAGCTCGTCAAGAATTTCAGGAGTGCCGCCCTTCTGCTTTCCGAAGGTATAGGTTGCGCCGTCCGGTCCGCAAAGAGGATTTGTAACATCACACATTACCGTGAAGTGTGCATCCTTAACCTTAGGGTCAAGACCGCTAATGTCTATATGCTGAACCTTTGCAAGATCACTACCCTTTCCTTCCAGAACGTTTCCGTCCTTATCAAAGAATTTAATGCCGAGAGCTGAAGCAAAGCCCATTCCGCCATCATTTGTAGCTGATCCGCCGATTGCGATGGCGATCTCCTTGTAGCCTGCATCGAGAGCAGCCTTGAGAAGCTCACCGGTTCCATAGGTTGTAGTGTTTAAGGGGTTTCTTTTCTCTTCCGGAACCATAGGGAGTCCGGATGCGGCAGCCATTTCAAGGATTGCTTCTGTGTCTGAAAGTCTTCCGTAGAAGCCGTGCTCAGTCTCCATCAAAGGGCCGTGGACGTCAACATTAACCATCTCTCCGTTACGGGCTTTAACTACTGCTTCTGTGGTGCCTTCACCGCCGTCAGCAACGGGAACGCCGCTTGTCTCGCAGTCTCCGAAAACCTCGTGAGCTGCTTTTGTAAGAAGCTCTATAGTCCGGTCACTTGATAGAGTTCCCTTGAATGAGTCTGATGCAAAAAGTAATTTCATTGGTTCTGTCCTCCTGTGTGGATCAATCAAATTTAAATAGATTCAATCCGGTATCTGTTATTCTGTCTTTTTCTCTTCCCACATGACCTTCTATAACCGTGATAAAAAGCTCCGCGGTTCCGCTGATACGTACTTCCTTAAGGTGACCGCCGTAGGCATGTCCCTGTGAATCCGCAGCTGTAATATGTACATGAAGATAAGGTTTACCATCCATTTCGGTAACGCTTCCGACTATGGATGTAAGCTCCAGCGGAATGTCCAGCCTTGTTTCATTAAATTCCTGCCTGCCCACATCATAGAGTCCCATGACCAAATGGTCCGCAGCACCTAAGCCTTCTATGGAAGCCAGTAATATCTTTTCTTTTTCACACAGCTCCATAATGGATGACATTACCTCTTCGCCACGGTCAATCCTGAGAACTATCTTGCTTCCGAATTTTCTGTAGTCCATATTTAATCTCCTAACTGAAATCTGATCACCGACAATGATTTTTAGTTGTTAGATAATATTTTCATATATGGAGAAAGAGACCGCAAGTACCTCTCACGATCTCACCTCCGATGTATCATTTTCTATAGACCAATATAGATTAATACCTTAATCGCTTATAAGTCCCACGATCAACGCAGGACTTATAGGCAGGACACCGGATTTCCGGAGAGAGACGGTATCCTTTTATATGAAACTGAGGATAAAGGAGATTACTTCTCTACGATTGAAGTTCCTGACATACGCTCATAATATCTTACGATATCGTCATGGTCGCAGGCACCCTCATCATGGTTCATGAGCTCCTGCATTACTTCCATCATCTGAGCAGTCATAGGAACCGGCATGTTGATGGCATGAGCTGCGTTTAAAGCATTGGTCAGATCCTTGATATGAAGGTTGATACGGAAACCAGGCTCATAGTTTCCGGAAAGCATCATAGGAGCCTTTGCATCCATAACTGTTGAACCGGCGAGACCGCCGCGGATTGCCTGATATACAAGCTGTGGATCTGTGCCGGCCTTCTTTGCAAATGTTAATGCCTCTGCAACGATACCGATATTTGCAGCAACGATCATCTGGTTAGCAAGCTTTGCAACATTACCTGAACCGATAGGTCCTACGTAAACAACTGATGCTGCCATAGCCTTGAGTACCGGGAGATACTTGTCAAATGTCTCCTTGTTTCCGCCTGCCATTACCGAAAGTGTTCCATCGATGGCCTTTGGCTCTCCGCCTGAAACAGGGCAGTCAAGAAGCTCGATACCGCTCTTTGCAAGCTCTGCTGAAATCTTCTGTGACTCAACCGGATCGATGGAAGACATATCGAGAACTGTGATTCCGCTCTTTCCGCCTTCAACGATTCCGCCCTCGCCAAGTGCAACCTCGCGTACCTGCGGGCTGTTGGGAAGCATTGTGATAATAACTTCGCATCCCTGCTTAACGATATCTGCGGCATTCTTTGCGCCTGCAGCACCAAGTGCAACAAATTCATCTATAACAGCCTGCTTATGTGTTGTAACAACAACCTCGTATCCTGCCTTAACAAGATTCTTAGCCATCGGCTTACCCATGATTCCGAGTCCGACAAATCCGATCTTCATATGAAACTCCTTTTCCGGCATAGTGGTTCAATGCCTAAAAAACTAATATTTACGATAGCTAAACTACTGATAAAACCTGTTTTAAGTTTTATAAATCCGTGCCTCGGGGTAATTTCTCCCCTGCACGGTTTCTATCTTATTAAAATTAAAATTTATAAACAATCTGCATTTAGCACAAAGGAAAGCTTAGTAAATATGCTAAATGTTAATCAGCGTAGGCTGCGTTTCCATATGTTTTATTATGATTCATTTCGGTTCAGATGTTTGCACCGAATCAGCTGTTACAAAAATATCATTCCATTTCTTTATACAGTTTTTATAGTAATCCGTATTTCCTAAGCTTTCTCCAAAGAGTTGTTTTACTGATACCAAGCTCCGCGGCTGTTTTTTCACGATTTCCCATGTTGTCGCTAAGAGCTTTTATCAGTCTGTTTTTCTCCAGATCCCCGACTGTTATAGTCCGGTTTTTGGATGTCGCTTCCTTCTGACCGTCACTGAAACCTGAAGGGGTATCCTCTGCTTCCATCATATTTTCAGAGCTTAACCTGAAGGGCATATCCTCCTCGGAACTGATACCCCGATTAAAATCAGGAACCGCTCTCGGACCGTAATCCGTATCTGAGATTTTTCCGGGCTCAGCATTAGCCATAGTGCCTGGGTCTCCGCCATAGAGCTCTTCATAGAGTTCACACACATCGGTTACCTTCAGGCTTCTGTGATCCGAGGTGATCACCAGTCTTTCGATGAAGCTTTCAAGCTGTATCCTGCCGCCGGGCCAGTAAAAGCCCTGAAGCTTTTTCTCGGCATCCTTTGTCATCACATGATACATTCCGTAGCGTTCGGTGCAGTTCTGCATGTAAATATTGGAAAGATACGGAATATCCTCGGAGGTTTCCATAAGTGTGGGTATTCTTATGGCAAATGCCGAAAGTCTGGCATACAGTTCAGGTATCAGGTAGGCTTTCGGGTTCCTGGTTTTCGCTATCAGAATGACATTCCTGAACATAAGTATCTCCAGAAGCTTCTTCTGAGAACGAACATCCATGTATTGGAAATTGTCTATGACGAGAGTGCCCCGGAGGGAATCATTAACCCTGCCCTGACGACCGTAAAGATCATCATAGGAAGATTGGCCTTTTATGCACTCGTAGCTTACAAGCTTTTCCTGTGAATGTTTTGAGTGGTTGTGCATGGCGTTCACAAAGGCTTTGTGGAGATTTCCTATAGGCTCAAGAATAAGCTTCGGGCAGTCAGTTTTTGACAGCTTTTCTGCCAGGTCCACGGCCGCCTGCATTTTTTCGCTCTTATAAGGGAAGTTTACAAACTGCTCTTTGCGTTTACCGGAGGATTTTCCTTTTTCAAGGACTGCATGGGCCGGTATGTCGCTGTTTTCAAAGGTGTCTGCAAGAAGGAATGCTTCTTTGATGGCATTCTTCATGGCATCCTCGGTGTTGGCCATAAAAAGTGCCGGGATGCCTGCATTATCAGCAATGGTGAGAACGGTCTTTCCGCCTATGATGAGATCAGCCTTATCTTCCACTGCCTGAAGTGCGGCTGCTTTCAGAAGTTCTGGGTTCTGCACCAGATATTCCTTAAGCTGAACATGGCATTGCTCCCCTATTCCTGTCATATCACAGGTCATGTTCTTGAACATAACTAAAGCGATATTGGGATTCTCTTTTCCAAGTACCCTCTTCGCTTTCTCGATCATGTTGATGAGTCCCTGCCGGGTCATAACGATCTCCACAACCGGAATATCCGTGTACTGTTTAATGATGGTAGCCTGGAGACCTCTGGCGATAATGATATCCGTTCCCTGATTTATGGCCTGTCTTGCTTCCGAAACCGCGCTTTCGGTTTCGATGACCTTCATCATGAAAAGACGCTTCTTCATTTCCTGTAGAGCGTCGTGGGCAAGACGGAACAGTTCATCATTTGGTACAAGCAGGGTTATGTTAGCCATATTTCCTCCGGTTCATTTCGTTTCAAAGTGTTTCATCTTCATTATTTTATCAATCGTGTCTGAAGGTTTCAATCCTAGAACAAAAATAGTTCAGTGGGCCGCCTACGGAACCTATTGTCCGGATGTAACCCACTGAACTAATCTTAGTACTTTATTTATGGTGTTAGATTGCTTTCTGGCTTTCTTCTGCGTGTCATATACCAGACCAACCTTTTTTACGCTTAACGCCTTATTTATTCTTCAGGTTTCTATCGAAAAAGTCTGCGATCAATTCCTTGACGGAATCCTGGAAGAAATCTTTTGTTCCGTGACCGGCGTTATGGAGGATATATAGGTCTGCCTTGTCACCCTGACCGGCATCAATTATCTTCTGGTAAAAATCTTCACTTACATCTACCGGTACCAGCTTGTCAATGTCTCCGTGCATGATCATCATAGGACACATTTTGTCGCTGATGAGATATGGAGGGCTCACCTTCTTTGAACGCTCTATCATATCTTCATTATACTCTCCACCCATAACTGCTCCGCCATGGGAGGCTGCAACATTTTCCCAACGATAGTTTGCTGGATCAGCTTTATAAAGGCTTTCCTCGAATTTAAGGAGCCAGGGAATGTCTACCGGACCGAACATATCAACGCAGGCCTGCACTTCGTCAGACTCTGATGCCCACTCGCTTCCGTGGAAATCATCAACATTCATTCCTGCAAGAGATGCCAGATGTCCGCCTGCTGAGCGGCCGATGATTCCAATACGGTTCGGGTCAATCTCATATTCTGCTGCATGAGCTCTTAAAAATCTTATTGCCGTTTTGACGTCGATGATCTGATCCGGCATATGTCCTTCCGCAGAGCTTCTGTAGTAAATGGATGCAACCACATATCCCTGGTCTGCAAGAAATGCCATCTCAGCCACCATGAGATTTTTGTCGCAGCCTCTGTAGCCGCCGCCCGGTACCCATACGATACAGGGCTTCGGGGTCTTGTCCTCTTCGTCTACGATACCTGCCGCAAATCTCATCTCACTGTTTCCGTTCTGCAGCATTACAGACATCTCCAGTTTCATAGGATTTCCGTTAAGGTCTTTTACTTCACTGTAAACTATACTATCCAGAAAATTGATACTCTTTCTTTTCTTTCCGGGTTCTATTACTGTTCTCATTATATTCCTTCTTTCATTTTCAAAATGTCACCGATGAACAGCTGTGATTTCACTGTTTCCTCAGCCTTTTTCAATGCATAAATGTTTAATCTGAATTTACGCTGCCTTTGCTAATTTCCTTGCGCTGTTTTTTTTTAATGCTTTCCGGATCATTGGTCCGAATAAGCTGTAAACAGTTATAAGAATAAAGATAAGTGATATAGGTCTTGTGAAGAAAAGTGAGTAATCACCCTTTCCATAGGAAACACCCATTCTGAAGTAGCTCTCTATCTTTCCGCCCAGGATAAATGCAAGCATAAGCGGAGTCATGGGAAGTCCAAAGTAATCCATCACTATACCAACCAGTCCGAAGAAAAGTACAAGGTAAACTGAGAACATGGAGGTTGTCGATGAAAATGCTCCCATAAATGCAATCATAAGGATCGCACTGTAAAGGTAGTGATATGGTGCCTTAAGAAGCAATGGGAAATACTTCTTTGTAAGGAGCTCAGTTACAAAAATAAGGATTGCAGAAACAAGTACAGTTGCAAATATAAGATCAGCCAGTACAGGATTTGTTCTTATGAACATAGGTCCCGGCTGAAGACCATGGATGGTCATGGCTGACATAAGAAGTACGGTTGTGGCATCTCCGGGGATACCAAGTGATATCATCGGAATGATGGCACCGCCGACACCGGCATTGTTGGATACCTCTGTGGCCCATACACCCTCATCCACACCTGTTCCGAAAAGCTCCGGATGCTTTGACATTTTCTTAGCCTGACCGTATGCAAGGATGTTCGAAATACCTGAACCCATGCCGGGAAGGAATCCTATCCAGAGACCGATGAACAATGAAACCACAATTACCTTAATGTTATCTGTAAAGTCCTTAAGCGTAAGTCCGATTCCGCCGAGAGCGCCCTCGTCAACCTTGGGCATCTCCTGGTTGCCCTTTGCATAGCTTGTAGCCACCTGCTGAAGGGCGAAGGTTCCCATGAGAAGGCAGACAACATTGATACCACCGAAAAGGTTATAGTTGTTAAATGTAAATCTCATCTGATTTGTTACGGAATCAGTTCCGACGCAGGCAAGCCAGAGACCAAGGAAAGCTGCTGTCATTCCCTTGAAAACAGAACCGTTTGAAAGTCCAACAACCATGGTTATGGCCATGAGGCAGAGGCTGAAATACTCCCATGGTCCCAGTTTTAATGCTATCTCCGCAATATATGTGGAGCAAAGTGTAGCAACGATGATGGAAATGAAAGTACCGATGAAGGAACCTGTGATACCGATGGAAAGTGCCTTTGCAGCCTTTCCTTTTTTAGTCATGGGATAACCGTCGTAGCAGGTTGCGATAGAAGCTGCAGAACCGGGAATACCTACAAGAACTGCAGCAATGAAGGAACCCGAAACACCACCAACGTACATACCAACCAGCATTGAGAAGCTGAGCTCAGTACTCATTGCGAATGTCAAGGGAAGTATAAGTGTGATACCCAGTCCTCCGGAAAGTCCGGGGATGGCACCGAGAACTGCACCCACCAGTGTACATAAGTACATCATTATGAAGTTCATGGGCTGAAGCAGTGTCAAAAGTGCTGTCATATAATCTGCCATTTTTAATGTCTCCTTATTTCAATACTAAGTCCCTTTCATAATTCTCTTCGGGACTTAAGTTGTTTTTCTGTCTAATGTAATCAGACTGTATCTTTTGCATCAGATCATCTTGATTCCGAGGCTGCTCCAAAGTGTTCCCTTCGGAAGTGGGATGTTGAAGCCCTTTGTAAATCCGAAATAGCAAATGCTTCCCAGCAGCATGCAGAAAATTATGCAAATAACTACATTGAATTTCTTCTCACCCTTTAGCGTGAAGATAAACATAAACAGTCCTGCCATGGAAGTGATCCAGAAACCTATGAAGTTCATGAGGAATGCGAACAGAAGACATTCAGCTATGATGATGGCAAGACGTGTGTAACCTGCCTTATCCAGATACTCTTTGTTTTCATCCTTTTTTCCGTCAAACACCATAGAAAGGATAGCGAATACCGCTATGCCTATTGCAGATATAAACGGAAAGAGTCTGGGACCCGGCTCGTTGGAAACAAGCAATTCAGGGATGTGGGCACTCTCAAATGCGATCCATGCGGAAAACAGCACCATGAAAATCCCCATCACATATGTACGGTTAAGTTTTTTCATAAAAGGTTGCTCCTTTAAATGTTTATTTAGAGATGATTTTCAGAGAGGTTGTGCCCGGCAGAGTCAACATACCGGGCACTGAAAACTATGAAAAAATATTATTATTTTTTGAGACCCATTGATGTTACAAGAGCGTCAAGATTTGACCACTCATCGTCGAGACCCTTCTGTGAATCAGCAAGGTTTGTAGGCTCAGCGAAGGTTGCCATCTTGTTCATTCCTTCTACAAATGATGTCTGCTCTTCTGCCTTTAAAATAGCCTGGTTGATAGCCTCAGCAGCTTCATCTGAGACACCTGCAGGTGCAAGGACATAGTAGTTGGAATCCCATGTTGTTTCTACACCCTGCTCTACTGTTGAAGCAAACTTCTGATCAAGCTCTGAACCAAGGAGCTTGCTCATGGACTCAAGAGTAGAAGCTTTAGGTCCGAGGGTTCCGAGAACAGTAAGCTTTCCGTCAGCATCATAATCCTGAGCATTAGGAATTGAGCAGTTAGCGATGTTGATTGCATTTGAAGCTACGTTTGTAAGCTTGTCAGCCTCAGATGAGCACTGTACGTAGTTTACAAGTGAAGCATCACCTACAAGTGCATCCATGAATGATGTGAAAAGAATCTGTGTTGTTCCGCCAAGTGAGCATCCTACTGTAAGCTCGCCCGGGTGAGCCTTGATATACTCAGCAAGCTCTGTGAAGTTTGTGTAAGGTGCTCCGGGATTTGTGATGATAGCCTGTGGACCGCCCTGGTTGAGAAGTCCTACCGCTCTCATATCATCCTTAACGGAAACGCCTGAAGCGCCGGTCAGGAACTTGATAACAGCTCCGCCGTGGCAGGTAAGAAGTGTTGTTCCGTCAGCCTGAGCATTCTTAGCATGCTGCATTCCAACTTCTTCTGTGTCGTAGTTTGTAACTACGAAATTAACATTAGGGCAAACCTCAGTAAGCGCCTGGGTAAGATAACGTGTGTAAAGGTCGGTTCCGCCGCCTGCCTTTGCAGGAACATCTACATAAACCGTGGTTCCATCAGGCCAAACTGAGCTTACATCTACTGCTCCTGCTGATCCTGTATCGGCAGCTGCGGCAGTTGTTTCACTTCCTGCTTCCTGCTTTGCTGCGGCGGTTGTTTCGACTGCCTTTGCTGCAGCTGTTGCAGCTGTGTTTGATGAAGATCCGCAGCCTGTGAGCAAGCTAAGTGCCATTGCTGCTGTGATTACTGTTGCCATAAACTTCTTTCTCATAAATCCTCCTAACAAACTGTATTTCTCATTAGTACAGGTTATTTTTGAGCAGACCCGTCCCTCTTAATTAAATTTAAATTTTGCGGGTTTATAATTTTCAAAAATCAGGATATACTTATGCAGAAATACATAAATCTTATTGATTTGTCTTGCGACCTTTCTTAATATGGTTTGATTATAGGGATTTATAAAAAATGTATCAATCTTGAAATAGTTATCCGATTTATTAGCAAAAGTTATAGATATATGGCAGCATTAATAGATGAGGAGAATGATGGCATGAATATAAAGGCATGTACCTACCTTGTAACAATAGAAGAATGTAAATCACTTTCAAAGGCAGCCAAACAGCTTGGTATCTCCCAGCCTGCACTTTCGAAATTTCTGGCTAATACCGAAGCCGGTTTAGGGCATCAGCTTTTCATGAAAAGCCGTAAATCTCTGATACCTACGGATGCCGGAAAGATATATCTTGAGACTTGCAGAAATATCATAAACATTAAGCAGAGGACCTATGCTTCCATTGCTCAGCTTTCCATGGCACCATCCAGTACCATCACCATAGGGATTACACCTTTCAGAGGTTCCCAGTTTTTCAGTAATATCTATCCTGCTTTTTCCGAAAGATTTCCATTTATTCAGATTCAGACAAAGGAAGGATATATGTATGAGCTCAAAGAGGCAGTTAAGAAATCAGAAGTAGATGTAGTAATCGGAACGGTAACACCCTCTGATGAAAAGGATTTTACATTTGCCTCCGTAGCCTATGAGCAAATGTGTCTGGCGGTTCCCCTCTCTCATCCCGCAGCTTCAAAAAGCGATGACTCAGGGAACTATTTTCCGACCATAAACATTAAAGAATTTTCAGATGCCCCCTTTGTTATGTGGGGATCAAGTACAACGAACTCGAAAATAGTAGAAGAATATATGGCGCGTAATAATTTCACTCCCACAGTTGTACAGCGAAGCAACAATGCCCTTATGATGAATGAATTGCTTAAGACGGGTGTAGGCGTCGGATTTCTTCCCCGTTCCTTCTGCAGAGCCCATCAGGGAAGAGTCTACTTTTCTACCTGGCCACCGGTTCAGACCTTCAACGGAGTATTTTACCTAAAGGGCAGACAGCTTTCAGAAGCAGAACGCTATTTTATTTACCTTATGATCAAAAACTCCCTTATATCCGATACACATATCGGTACCAATGTTTATTTCAACAAAACCTCCCGAGCCGTAATCAATGAATTCGGGGGCTTCGAAATGTAGGCCCTGTACATAAAAAAAGATCCGGCATACATCCTTTTAAATACGAATCGCTGTAACTTATAAAATCCATAACAGCAGAACGTATAAAAATGGATGTATGCCGGCTCTTTACTATATATGCCAGGTGTTTAAAATACTGGGTTCGATATAATCAGGCAATAAAATAGCGTTTCAGTTCCTTCACTGCCGCATCAATGATCGGAGATGAGGTTGTTTTTTTGTGAATCGCAGTGAGATAAAAATAGCAGGGTTCTTTGAAGGCCTCTATGCGAAGCCCATCCACTTCTACCAGGGATCTAGGAATGACAGCCTTACACTCACCGTTTTTCACCAGAGACAGGGAAATGTTAAAGTCATTTGTTTCTGTGTATATCTCCGGAATATTGTTTTCCTCTGAAAAAATCCTGTCCAGAATCTCTCTTAAATATGAATCTTCTGCAGGAATGGTGACCGGGAGCTCTCTTAAATATGAATTCTCTGCAGGGATAGTGACCGGACGCTTATCAAAAACAGTTGAACGAACATCTGCTTCTGTTTTATCAAAAGCCTCGGAAAAATCCATATCCGAATCAGTACTTGTACCCGTTATCTGATCATTCCCACCCGGGGAAACCATAACAAGCTCATCCTTAAAGATGTGAATGTAGTCAAAAAAATCCCTCTGCTGATATATATCCGGAATGAATGCCATGTCAATGCTTCCGTTCTCAAGAGCCTCACGGGTATTCATGGTATTGTTGGTATGAACTCTGACAGAAACCTTCGGAAACTGTTTTTTCAGCTTAGGAAGTATATTTATATAAACCACCGATTGAAGATATGGGGCTACGGAAAAATCAAAAACCACCTTATCTTCATCATTCAGACTGTTAAGCTTCTTCTGTGCCAATGCTTCCTCACGAAGTATCGCACGTGCCCCGTTAAGATAAATCTTTCCCGCATCCGTCAGCACCATCTTTTTCTTCTCTTCCCGGAAAAGAGGCGGAACCCCCTCCTGCTTCAGCTTCGCAAGCTGCTGGGAAAGTGCCGACTGGGTGATATACATCTTCTCCGCCGCAAGAGACAGATTCCCGGTCTCCGCAATGGCAACTATATATTCAAGCTGTTTCAGATCCATAACGAATCCCCCTACCGGTAAATATCTCATACATCATATAGCCGAATACATTTTACAGCAAGAATTATTAACAGTTCAGCCAGTGAACAATTAATAATCAGATGCACCGATCCACGCTAATATTTCTCATTATATTAACCGATATAACAGGATGTGAGCGTAAAACATTTTTCTGCTGACTCATAATTTAAAAATTCCTTATAAACCGAGGTAATGATCTATGGAGAGAAAAGAACTATTATTTGCAGTTAACCCTGTGTTTGCCACAGCTAAAGGCTGTCTTGGGCTGTTAAGTCAGACCGGCATCAAGGAGGCAGCTGATCTTGCAAAGGTTATTGATTTAACAGTACCGAAATCTTCTGATACACCGCCTGAAATACTAAGATCCTATATGGTGTCCAACGAGGCACGCTATCATATCGGTAATAAAATGGCCGAGCAGTCCGGCTGTGATGTGATCATCGATCTCCCTTGCGGATATGTTCCAAGGGGACTTTCCATATCAAAAGCAGGTAAACATTTTTATGGTCTTGATCTGCCTGCAGTTGTTGAAGAACTTGAACCGGCCATCCGTGGACTCGCATCTGAAGAGCAAAATAAACTGATGCATTATCACGCTGTTGATGCAACAAATCTTGATTCATTAAAAGGTGCTCTTAAAGATGTTCACGGAAAGATATGTATCCTGATGGACGGATTGCTTGGATATTTCAACAAGCCTGAGCTTGACGCTGTTTGCCGTAATATCCGTGAACTTCTGAAGGAGCATGGCGGGATGTGGATCACAGCCGATAAGTACAGCAGAGAACTTGGAGCTGTAACATTCTCAGCATTAACAGACGCAGATGGAGAGATCGTTAAGAAGATGATGGATAAAGGCGGCACCAAAGTCGCAGACATTCCCATCAATCATACAGTTATACAAGGTTCTGTACCTGAAGCAAAAGAGTATTTTACTGAACTGGGATTTGAAATAAAAGAAGTCACCTATAAAGAAGTATTACCTGATCTTCTGAGTCTTAAAGATAACCCGGAAGACATGGATAAACTCCGTAAGGCATATGATGATATCATTCTTTGGGTGATGACTGTAAAGGCAGGAGAAAAATCTGATACAGAAAATACTAAAAAGTTCGATGTCAGCTTTAACGCAGATGGTGACAGACTTCAGTGCAGTATCACTGGCCGTCTGGATACCATCACTGCCACTGAGCTTCTGTCAGGATTCGAGGCCCATAAAGGAACTGCTCTTAACGAGATGGTAGTTGATCTGAAAGACACAGAATATATCTCGTCAGCCGGGCTCAGAGTGCTGCTCATCATGTGTAAATCTCTTCCTGACCAAAACAGATTCCATCTCGAGAATCCATCAACGGAAGTACTTGATATATTGAACGTCACAGGCTTCGCAGAGATCTTTAATATTGATTGAGTTCCTTTCAGAAGCCTGCTCCTTCATCATCAGTTTTGCATCCTGAATTTACAAAATTGATAAAAACAATATTGATTATATTTGTGGGAAATTGAATTTACAAATACAAAAAGCACGAGTGGATGTAGGTCCATCTCGTGCTTTTTTTGGCATACCGGCTTTTAGACATATATGGCATGTCTATTAAATTACACACCTGCTAAAATATCAATTTCATCAGTTTTATCAGATCTCTTTCGCGGCATTTTCTCCGGCAACCTTACCA
>Ga0256404_1009348_pt1 | contig 14114 bp, 7 predicted proteins | sample RumenRJG_01DNA_FD_185990 | JGI IMG/M metagenome (GOLD analysis project Ga0256404, IMG submission 185990) | Bovine rumen microbial communities from Lethbridge, Alberta, Canada - RJG_01 | ecosystem: Host-associated > Mammals > Digestive system > Stomach > Rumen | place: Canada: Alberta | collected...
CGGCGGTGTTCGCAAAACTCTATCCCCTCTGGATAGGCGACACGCAGGTGGATGAAGCCAACAAGGACGACATCCCCGGTGTCACAGGGGAAAATGCCAAAGCGTCCTTCGATCCCGCCACCAACACCCTGACCCTTGAAAACGTGACCGGCGTGACTGGAAACACGATGGGCGCGCTGATTACCGCCGAAGGCATCAATCTGACTGTCGAGGGTAGCGCTGTTCTGGAAGACAAAAACATTGACATGGGTATTCAGGTTGCGCCCGGCAGCCTGACGCTGGACGGCGACTTCACCATTTCGGCTGGGAGCTACGGCATTTATGTGCAGAAGGATGTAACGATGGTCAAAGGCAGCCTCTTTGCCAAAGGAAAAGCCGCCTGCGGCATTTATTCCGCACGGGAGACTCTGAAAGTAAATGGCGGCACGCTGGAGGCTATGGGTAGTATGTGTGCCCTGGGGACAGTCCCCGACTTTTCTGGCTACACAGACGAATATGAGGTTTGGGTGAATGAGAATGACAATGCGGAGGGCGCGAGCCAGTGGAGCGGGGACGATGTGTATGACCCCCTGGGCGGTTTCAGCTCCTCATATAAATATGTCAAGATCATCCCCATCCTCATCCCCATCCCCACCATCGTCCTCCTCGACGACGACAGCGAGGCCGACTCAAAGAACCAAGAACTCATTCAGGCGAATCTGGGTGAGCAGGTGGGCAAAGTCAATGTGATGCTCGAAGGCCGCACGATTTACCGCGACGGGCGGTGGAACACCATTTGTCTGCCGTTCAATCTGGAGGACAGCGACGACAGCGACGGAAAGAACTGCACGGGAACGCTGTTTGAAGGGGCTATCGTCAAACGGTTCGATTCGTCAAGCTATACGCCTGAAACGAAAACGCTCACGCTGAATTTCGAGGACAGCGAGAGCATTTGGACAGGTGGGCCGTATCTCGTGCGTTGGGATTCAAGCGAGAATCTCGAAGACCTTGTGAATCCCGTGTTCAAAAATGTCGAAATCATCGACGGTGAACCCTTGCCCGATACGAGCGATTGCATCGACTTCCTCGGCACATTCTCGCCCGTGAGCCTCGCGGCACAAGACCGCACGGTGCTCTATCTCGGTGGCGACAGCAAGCTCTACTATCCGGGTGTCGATGTTCCCGTAAATGCTTTCAGAGGCTACTTCCAACTGAAAAACGGCTTGACGGCAGGCGATTTGCCGACGAATGGCGCGAAGAACTTCGTTTTGAATTTCAGCGACAGCACGACGGAGATTGGCGCTTCGCTAAATGATAATGGACAATGGATAAATGATAATTTTTATTCGATTGACGGTCGGAAATTGCAAGGCGAACCGACGCAGAAGGGCGTTTATATTCAAAATGGAAAGAAAATCGTGAAATAAAACCTCAAAAATAGATCAAACGATGAAAACAAGATTTTTAACAACCATCCTCGCACTCTTCGCGATAGCGACGGCGGCGCAAGCGCAGTTTGGCGGCGGAAGCGGTCAATCGAAGAACGACCCGTACATCATCTCCACCACCGACCACTTGACCGAGTTAGCCAACAACGTGAACGGCGGAAACCATTACCGCGATACTTATTTCCGCCTCGATGCCGATCTCGACTTCACAGGCAAGACCTATACGGTAATTGGCACCAGCCAGACTAATGATTTTTGTGGTAACTTCAATGGCAATGGTCACACCATCTCTGGCGTTCAACTCAACAGAACAGCCAGTGCAAGTTCCAGTAGTGGTATCGGACTTTTTGGATATTTCGGTGATACTACTCGTGAAGCAGTCATAGAAAACCTGACGCTGAGCAACAGCACGATTAAGGCGCGTCTGGCTGTGGGCGGAATTGTAGGACTGGCATCTGGCGGGACAATAAGAAATTGCCATGTAACAAGCGACGTGACAATAGAAGTTGTCCACGTATTTGATCATGGAGTTAACCAACCTGTGGGCAACATGGGCGGCATTGTGGGATATGAATCGGATTTCTATACTCATATTACTGACTGCACCTGTGCAGCAACCCTTATCGCCCCAAGTGGAAGCGACAACATCGGCGGCATTGTAGGTACTATTGGAAGCATCGGCGTCTCTATCGAAAACTGCGCCTATGCCGGCACCATCAACTTCGGTGGTACAGAGTATGTCGGCGGCATCGTGGGCAGAATTTGGGACAGCAACACCGCGACTCTCACCAACAACTACACGGGCGGCAACTGCACCCTCGGCGCTGTGGGCGTGGCAGGCTCGACGCAAGGCACCGACGAGGGCTACGACATAACGCATATCTACACCGCAAGTATCAACACCGGGCAGGTGAACGAAGGTAGCATCGTCTCGGTGCCCATCATGATCGACGGCACCATGCACTACTACGCCGCAGGCCACACCGTCGTCCTCGCCGACCTGTGCACGAGCGGCACCCCCGCAGACGGCATGATGTGGGGCTACAGGGCCGTCATCGACAACAGCAACTATGTGGATGTGCTGCCGCAAGGCAACGGCACATGGCAGTTCATCATGCCTGCCGCCGACGTGAGTGTGGGAATCGCCGGCGTGAAAGATATCACGCTGACGGACGGGGATTATCAATACACCACCACCGTCACCCTCACGCCCGCCACCGTCGCCTATACGGGCACGGCGCACAAGCCCACCGTGGCCGTCAGAAGGTATGTCACCAACCTCGCCGAAGGCACCGACTTCATCACCGACATCCCCGCCGAGGGCTACACCATGCCTGGCAACTACACCATCCACATCTGGGGCATCGGCGAATACGGTGGACTGCGCACCGCAACGTTCAGCATCACGAAAGCCACAGAAAGCACAGAAAGCAAAAGCCGTATAATGGAAAAACTCGACCGCGGAACAGTCGCCGTAAAAACGACAAACGGGGTGTATCTGTCGTGGCGGTTGCTGGGTTCGGAAAGCCTTTCGAATCAAGCATTCGATATATACAGAGACGGCATAAAAATCCATACAACCGGCGCTCACGACGCAACGTGCTATACCGATACGGAAGGTACAGAGAGCAGTCGATATATAGTCGTTCCGAAACGCATTTCAATAGACGGACAAAAATCCGTTGCGCCCTGGACAACCAACGCCGCGTTTGACGGCAATTCCTTCGCGTATATGGATATTCTGTTCACCGCGCCAGAAGGCGGCACTACCCCCAGCGGTGAAAATTATACATATTCTGCGAACGATATGAGCGTGGCAGACCTTGACGGCGACGGGGAATATGAAATCATTGTCAAATGGGATCCGTCCAATTCAAAGGACAATTCCCAGTCAGGTTATACGGGTAATGTCTATATAGACGCGTATAAGTTGGACGGCACGCGTATGTGGCGTATCGATCTCGGCAAAAATATCCGCGCCGGCGCGCACTACACGCAGTTTCTCGTCTATGACTTTGATTCGGACGGCAAAGCGGAAATGATGGTAAAAACCTCCGACGGCACGCAGGACGGACAGGGGAATTATATAGGAGACAAAAGCAAGGACTACAGAAACTCGGGGGGAACCATTCTTTCAGGTCCCGAATTCCTCACAATCTTTAACGGGGAAACAGGCGCGGCAATGCAAACAGTGGAATATTGGCCTTCGCGTGATATAAAAGGTCATAATAAGAACGGCTGGGGTGATACCTACGGCAATCGCTGCGAACGTTATCTTGCCGCCGTTGCATATCTTGACGGCCAAACCCCAAGTGCCGTATTTATGCGCGGATATTATACGTATGCTTATGCGGCGGCATACACATGGGATGGGACAAATATCACAATGCATTGGTGTTCGGAGAACGAGCCTGATGGCTGCCGTGTATGGGGAACATCGTATCCGGGCAAAACACTCTTCGGTCAGGGCGCGCACAGCGTTTCTGTTGCAGATGTGGACAATGACGGCTATGACGAGATCATCTTCGGCTCAGCAGTTCTCGACAATGACGGAACGGTGCTGATGTATGACGGACGCGGACACGGCGACGCGGAGCACGTTTCCGACTTTGACAATGACGGAAGGCAGGAGATATTCTTTGTCCACGAATCAAACTTCGTCCACACGGTCGATGTCAAGCGATATAACGCGAACACGGAAAGCGGAACGGAAGACATCGTCGTGCAGTCCGTAGCAAAAGATGTCGGCAGAGGTGTTATGGGGAACATCGATGACGGCTATGCGGCGGCAAGCGGCGATCTTTCGCTTTTTTGGGCAGCAGACAATAGCAATAACGTGTATAATATGGCGGGTACTGCCGTGGGAAGCCGACCGGGGTCTCAGAACTTTTTGGCGTACTGGGATGGCGATCTTGGCAGTGAACTTGTAGCAGGCACAACTGTCGCCAAATACTCTGTCGCAAGCGGCACGACAGCATTTAGTTTTGACGGATCAACCGAAGTCCTTCCTGGCGTGTCCTCGAATAACGGCACAAAGGAAACTCCCGGACTTGTAGCGGATATCTTGGGCGACTGGCGCGATGAATTGATTTACAGGCTTGCAGACGGCTCGGGTATGCGGATATTTTTCTCGACCATACCTACCGAGTACCGTTTGACAACGCTGATGCACGACAGCCAGTATCGCTGTGCCGTGGCGTGGCAGAACGTCGGCTATAACCAGCCGCCGCACACGAGTTATTATATCGGCTCGGCAGCGCTTGCCAAAAACGGCTCGGAAACGCTCAATTATCTCGATCCGCAAACGCCGTTTACGAAAGTGGCGTATTATGATGGCAGTGAGATCCCCACCACCATCGTCTTCCTCGACGACGACAGCGAGGCCGACACAAAGAACCACGAACTCATTCAGGCGAATCTGGGAGAGCAGGTGGGCGAAGTCAATGTGACAATCGAGGGCCGCACCCTCTACAAGACCGGCCACTGGAACACGCTCTGCCTGCCGTTCAGTCTGGATGATTTCGAGGATACGCCGCTTAAAGATGCCGATGTGCGCGAACTGGTGCCCGACGAGTGCGCCTACGCCAACGGCACGCTCACGCTGAAGTTCGCCGCCGTCTCGGCCATCGAGGCCAACAAGCCCTACATCGTGCGGTGGGCAGCGTCGGAGGAGAACATCGACGATCCGCAGTTCGCCAATGTGTTTTTGGAAGACGGCATCAATGTCGTCACACCGCTCGAAGGCGGCATCCTCTTCCTCGGCACCTACGACACGTTTGCCGTGCCCGAACTCGAATTGAAGCACTACCTCTATATGGGCGGCGACAGCAAACTCTACTACCCCCTCGCACCGATGAACATCAACGCCTTCCGCGCCTACTTCATCCTGCGCGACTTCGTGGCCGGCGAACCCTCGGCAACGGGCAGCGCGAAGGGAATCGGGGAGTTCGTGCTGAACTTCGGCGACAGCACGACGGAAATTGTCAACTATCAACTGTCAACTGTCAACTCCAACGACGGTTGGTATTCGATTGATGGTCGTCGCTTGCAGGGTGAGCCGACGGCGAAGGGAATCTATATTCATAAAGGTAAAAAGGTAAAAAAGTAAAAAAATAATTAACCATATAAACTAAAAAGAGTATGAAAACGGTATTGAGTTTCGCTGCGAACAACGGCAAGCAGGGTTACACTCAACCCGAAGTCAAAATTCGGAAAATGGAAATGGCGGACTTTATCGCCAACAGCATTACCGACATCAATGATGGCGGTGGCGACGGCGAAAACCCTGGCCCCGGCTACGGCGGCGGTGGTGGTGGACCTGCCTATGCGCCAGAATTTAAAAGTGTTTGGGATTGAATTCGTGGAGTGTGAAAGGCTTTGGCTGAACTCCTCGACTCTAAAAAAACGCGAAACCTCACGGGGAATCGCGTTTTTTTTTGTAAAGTTTGTTAAATATAGGTTTTACACATATTATTTGTTATAGTAAATTCGTAATTTTGCATCCTAAAATCGGATATTATGATTGTGAATAAAAGTATGAAAATCAAGAGTTTTATGTTGGTTGCAGCAGTTGCTGCAACGCTGGCATCGTGCGGCGGCAATCGCGGCGGAATGCCTAATTTCGGTGACGATGAATATCCTGTGGTGACGGTTGGAACGTCGGCCTCGGCCTCGGAAGCAACCTATCCCGCCACCATCAAGGGTGTGCAAGACGTGGAAATCCGCCCGAAAGTGGCTGGTTTCATCACACGCGTAAATGTGAAAGAAGGTCAGACGGTGGGTGCCGGACAGGTGCTCTTCGTCATCGACAATGCCACGTATCAGGCGGCTGTGCGTCAGTCGCAGGCGGCTGTGAATACGGCGAAAACGCAGATGAACACGGCGAAACTGGCCTACGAAAACAGCCAGAAATTGTTCGAGCAGAACATCATCGGCGACTTTGAGCTGTCGTCGGCGAAAAATTCGTATGAAATGGCTAAGGCTTCCGTAGCGCAGGCTGAGGCAGCACTGGCTTCCGCCCGCGAGACGCTGAGTTTCTGTTATGTGAAGAGTCCGGCGAGCGGTGTCATCGGTTCGCTGCCCTATAAAGTGGGTGCGATGGTGAGTTCGGCGAGCAATCCCGCGCTGACAACGGTGTCGAACAACTCGTCGATGGAGGTCTATTTCTCGATGACGGAGAAGGACCTGCTGGCGATGACGAAGTCGAGCGGCACGGCGCAGGCAGCCATTTCAGCCCTTCCGACCGTGAAACTGCAACTGGCCGATGGCACGATTTACAACCACCCGGGCAAGGTGACGAAGATGAGTGGCGTAATCGACGCTGCGACGGGCTCGTTCCAGGTCATTGCGGCCTTCCAGAACCCCGAGCGCCTGCTGAAGAGCGGTGGTAGCGGTGTCATCATCATCCCGACCGACAATGCTGCGGCCATCGTCGTTCCGCAGTCGTGCGTGAGCGAGGTGCAGAACAAGAAATTCATCTACACCGTCGGCAAGGACAACAAGGTGAAATACACCGAAATCAAGGTCGCTCCGCAGAACGACGGCAACAACTACGTCGTGGTCGAGGGTCTGAACATCGGCGACCGCTACGTGACCAACGGCATCACCAAACTCACCGACGGAATGGAAATCAAGCCCATCACGCCCGCCCGCTATGAGCAGAAGATTCATGAGCAGGCCAAGGCGATGTCGGCAGGGGATATAGTTAATTCAATGAAAAAATAAAGAATGTTGAATGTTGATTTTTGAATTGTCGGCTGCGCCGATGATGAATGGTCAATTTTGAATTTATCATTCACAATCGCAGCGAAGCGAGAATAATTCAACCATCAAAACTCAAAATTCAAAATTAGAAATATGACTTTTACAACATTTATCAAACGCCCAGTGCTTTCGACGGTGATTTCCATCGTCATCGTGCTGTTGGGTTTCATCGGACTGGCCACGCTGCCCATCGAGCAGTATCCCGACATCGCACCGCCGACCGTCGTGGTGTGGACCAGTTACCCGGGTGCCGATGCCGAAACGGTGAAAAACTCCGTGCTCGTGCCGCTCGAAGAGAGCATCAACGGTGTGGAAGGAATGGACTACATCTCTTCGTCGGCCTCGACAGGTTTGGCACAGTTGTCGATTCTGTTCCGTCAGGGTATGAACGCCGATATGTGCGCCGTGAACGTGCAAAACCGCGTGCAACAGGCGCAGGCACTGCTGCCGGCTGAGGTGACGCGAATCGGTGTGACCGTGTCGAAGCGTCAGACGTCGCAGGTGATGATGTACACGCTGACGTCCGACGGTCGCTACGACGACGAGTTCCTCACCAACTATTCAAGTATCAACATCATCCCCGCCATCAAGCGTATTCAGGGCGTGGGCGACGTGCAGTCGCCGGGTATGAAAACTTACTCGATGCGAATCTGGCTGAAGCCCGACGTGATGAAGCAATACGGCTTGATGCCGAGCGACATCAGCAATGTTTTGGCCGAACAGAACATCGAGGCTGCGCCCGGTACCTTCGGCGAGCAGTCGAATGTGGCCTACGAATACGCGATGCGCTACACGGGTCGCCTCAAGAGCGAGGAAGAATTCGGAAACATCATCATTTCGAGCAATGCCAACGGACAGACGCTGAAACTGAAAGACGTGGCGAAAATCGAACTCGGCGGCTTGCAATACAGCGTGTCGATGAAGAACAACAACCTGCCTTCGGTGCTCGGTATGGTGCAGCAGATTGCAGGCTCGAACGCCAACGAAATCGCCAAGCAGGTGAAGGCCGAACTGGAAGAACAGGCCAAACTGTTCCCGCCGGGAATGATGTATAAAATCAATTACGACGTGACGGAATTCCTCTATGCGTCGATTGAAGAAGTGGTGTTCACGCTGTTCTTCACGCTGTTGCTGGTGTTCATCGTCATCTACGTTTTTTTGCAGGACTGGCGTTCGACGCTGATTCCGCTCATCGCCGTGCCCGTCTCGCTCATCGGTACGTTCTTCTTCCTCAAGGTTTTCGGTTTCTCGATCAACCTTCTGACGCTCTCGGCACTGCTGTTGGCCATCGCCATCGTGGTCGATGACGCCATTGTGGTGGTCGAGGCCGTCCACGCGAAACTCGACCAAGGCTACAAATCGGCATTGCAGGCGAGTATCGACGCGATGAACGAAATTTCGGGTGCCATCATTTCGATTACGCTCGTGATGGCGTCGGTGTTCATTCCGGTGTCGTTCATCGGTGGTACTTCGGGAACATTCTACCGCGAATTTGGTGTGACGATGGCCGTCAGCATCTTCATTTCGGCCTTGAACGCCTTGACGCTGTCGCCTGCGCTGTGTGCCATCTTCCTCAAACCGAAAGATGAACACGGCAACGACCGCAAAATGTCGCACATCGACCGATTCCACACGGCATTCAACACAGCCTACGACAAAGTGCTCGGAAAATATAAGAAGCGCGTCGAAAAACTCGTCAGAAAGCCTCTGGCCATCGGCATCGCCGTGTTGATTGGCATTGTCGTGCTGGCTGGAACGATGTTCGTCACGAAGACCGGACTGGTGCCCGACGAAGACACGGGAACGATTTTCTGTACGATTTCGATGCCGCCCGCCACGTCTGTGGCTCGCACCAAGCAGGTCATCAGCCAAGTTGATTCGATTCTCGCTGCCGACCCTGCCATCCAGAGCCGCGAGCAGATTCAAGGTTATAACTTCATCGCTGGTGCAGGTTCCGACCAAGCCACGTTCATCATCAAACTCAAGCCCTTCTCCGAGCGTCAGAAAGGTTTCTTCTGGAAACTTTCGGGCTTGTGGCAGGGCGACGGCATCTATCGGTTCTTCCTCAATCCGCTGGAGTCGAATGGTGTTTTGGCGCAAATCTACCTGAAAACGGCGCATATCAAAGACGCGAAGATTCTCGCTTTCGCACCGCCGATGATTCCCGGCTTCTCGGCCAACTCGGGTGTGTCGCTCGTGATGCAAGACCGCACGGGTGGCTCGCTCGACAAGTTCTTCGGCATCGTGCAGGACTATCTCGCCGAACTCAACAAACGGCCTGAAATCCAGATGGCCATGACGTCGTACAACCCGAACTATCCGCAATATATGATTCACGTAGATGTGGCGAAGTGTAAGCAGGTGGGCATCTCGCCTGCGACGGTGCTCTCGACGCTCCAAGGCTACTACGGCGGACTCTATTCGTCGAACTTCAACGCCTTCGGTAAACTCTATCGCGTGATGGTGCAGGGTTCGCCCGACACACGCATGACACCCGAGTCGCTCAACAGCGTCTATGTGCGCACGCCGTCGGGAATGTCGCCCATCAAGGAATTCTGCTCGTTGGAGCGCGTCTATGGCCCGACGAACATCAGCCGATTCAACCTCTTCACCTCGATCACCGTCACGGCGACCGTCGCAAGCGGCTATTCGACAGGTGAGGCCATCAAGGCCGTCGAGGAAGTGGCTGCCGACATGCTGCCGACAGGTTATTCCTACGACTATTCGGGTCTGACCCGTCAGGAGGCGAAGTCGTCGAATTCCACAGCATTGATTTTCGTGCTCTGCTTCATCTTCATCTACCTGATTCTCTCGGCGCAGTACGAAAGCTATATCCTGCCGCTCTCGGTGGTGCTGTCGGTGCCGTTCGGACTCGCAGGAGCCTTCCTGTTCACGCTGCTTTTCGGCCATTCCAACGACATCTACATGCAGATTTCGCTCATCATGCTCATCGGACTTTTGGCGAAAAACGCCATTCTGATTGTGCAGTTCGCCCTTGAGCGTCGCCAACTCGGTATGGCCATTTCGTGGTCGGCGGTGCTGGGTGCTGCGGCTCGTCTGCGCCCGATTCTGATGACTTCGCTGGCAATGGTCATCGGTCTGTTGCCGATGATGTTCGCCTCGGGTGTGGGTAAGAATGGTAACCAGACGCTCGGCGCGGCAGCCGTGGGCGGTATGCTCATCGGTACGCTCTTGCAGATTATCGTCGTGCCGACGCTCTTCGTCATCTTCCAGTCGTTGCAGGAGAAGATTACTCCGATGAAGTTCGAGGACGAAATCGACGACGAAGCCACCGCCGAACTGACGCAATATGCGCGTGAACTATCCGTAGAAAAATGAGAATATTAAGAATGGAAAGAAATATGAAGAAAAATAGTATTATTTTAATCCTTCTCGGAGCCATCATCGTCGGAATGACAGGCTGTAAAAGCCTTTACGGGAAATACGAGCGACCCGATGTGAACACGCAGGGACTCTTTCGCGACCCCGTTTCGCTGACCGACACACTCGCCGTCGCCGACACCACAACCTTCGGCAATATGCCGTGGCGCACGGTGTTCACCGACCCGACGCTGCAAAACCTCATTCAGACCGCGCTCGACAATAATGTGAATATGCTCAACGCGGCGTTGAACGTGAAAATGGTCGAGGAGGCGCTGAAATGTGCGCGACTGGCCTTCCTGCCGTCGCTGTCGTTCTCGGCACAGGGCACGATTGCCCGACTGCAGACCGACCCCGCTGTCACGTCGAAAATCTATCAGATGCCGCTGGCAGCCTCGTGGAACGTCGATTTGTTCGGCAATCTGCTCAACGCGAAACGCTCGGCACAGATGCAACTGCTCGCCACGAAAGACTATCAGACCGTCGTCCAGACCAACCTGATTTCGGGCGTCGCCAACCTCTATTACACCCTGCTGATGCTCGACAAACAGGTCGAAATCGTGGGCGAAATGGAAACGCTAACGAAAGAAACGTGGGAGAAAATGCAGGTGATGAAAGACACGCGCATCGGCTATCGCTCGACCGCCGTGCAAAGTGCCGAAGCCGCCTACTACAGCGTGCAGTCGCAGCGCGTCGATATGCTGCGGCAGGTGCGCGAAATCGAAAATTCGCTCTCGCTGTTGCTCGGACTGCCTGCCCAGACCATCCATCGCGGAACGTTCGAGGGTCAGCATCTGCCTGAAAACCTTGCCACGGGCGTGGGCATCCAACTGCTCAACAACCGTGCCGACGTCCACGCCGCAGAACTCGCGCTGGCGCAGTGTTTCTACGATGTCAATCGGGCACGGTCGCGCTTCTATCCGCAAATCACCATCACGGGCTCGGGGGCGTTCACCAACAACAACGGTGTCGTGAACCCCGGAAAATTGCTGCTGTCGGCGGTGGGAAGCCTCGTACAGCCGATTTTCCAGCACGGACAGATTGTCGCAGGGCTGAAAGTGGCGAAAATGCAGTATGAACAGGCTTATAACACGTGGCAAAACACGATTCTTCAGGCTGGAAACGAGGTGTCGAACGCCCTTGTGCAATACAATTCCGCTGCCGAGAAGGCCGAGTTCGATGCGAAGCGCGTCGAGGTGCTGAGAAAGAATGTCGAAGACACGCGCACGATGTTGGCAGCGTCGCCGAACACCTCGTATCTCGAAGTGATCACGGCGCAGTCGAACCTGCTCAATGCCGAAATCTCGAAGGTCACCGACGACTTCAACAAAATGCAGGCCGTCGTCAATCTCTATCAGGCACTGGGAGGTGGTGCGAAGTAATGTTGAATGTTGAATGTTGATTGTTGAATTGTCGGCTATGCCGATGTTGAATGGTCAATTTTGAATTCATCATTTACAATCGCAGCGAAGCGAGAATCATTCAACCATCAAAACTCAAAATTCAAAACTCAAAACTCAAAATTGAAAAAAAGATTTCATTATGGACAATCAAAATATGGTACAATCGGGTGGAACGGGAATCAGCCCCAAAGCTAAAATTGGCCAAAACTGCAAAATCTATCCCTTCGTCTATATCGAAGACGATGTGGTGATTGGCGACAACTGCGTGATTTTCCCCTTCGTGTCGATTCTCAACGGCACGCGCATGGGCAACAACAATCAAGTGCATCAAGGTTCGGTTGTTTCGGCACTGCCGCAGGACTTCAACTTCAAAGGCGACCAAACCGAGTGTGTCATCGGCAACGACAACGTGATTCGCGAGAATGTCGTCATCAACCGTGCCACCCACGCTGGCGGACAGACCGTCATCGGCGACCACAACTGCCTGATGGAGGGTGCCCACGTGTCGCACGACACGAAAATCGGCAACTACTGCGTGCTGGGCTATGGCACGAAGATTGCCGGCGACTGCGTCATTGGCGATGCCGTGATTTTCTCGACGGGCGTCATTGAAAATGCTGGCACCCGCGTGGGCGACGGTGCGATGATCAAGGCTGGAACCACGTTCTCGAAGGATGTGCCGCCCTACATCGTCGCAGGTGGCAAACCCATCGGCTACAGCGGTCCGAACACCACGATGCTGACCCTCGGCGGTATTTCTGAAAAGGTGCAGAAACACGTGGCAAACGCCTATCGCCTCGTTTTCAACGGACAGGGAAGCCTTTTCGACGCGATTCTGCAAATCAAGGACCAGGTGCCCGACAGCCCCGAAATCCAAACCATCGTCCGATTCCTTGAATCGTCGAAGGGGATTATTACGAAGAATTAAGAGCCCCCTCCAAACCTCCCCCCGTAGGGGAGGCTTCATAAATGCCCCCTCCAACCTCCCTCGAAAAGGGGAGGCTTCATAAATAAATAATAAAGGATGAAAACCTGCACTCGCCTCTACACAATAATAATATTACTATTATTTACAATAAATATTTCCCCCTCCCCTTTTGGGGAGGGTCGGGGTGGGGCTTCCCTTTCCCCCTCCCCCTCTGGGGAGGGTCGGGGTGGGGCTTCCCTTTCCCCCTCCCCCTTTGGGGAGGGCAGGGGTGGGGCCTTGGCCCTCGTCCTCGGCGGTGGCGGAGCGAAAGGAGCCGCCCACATCGGAGTGTTGAAAGTGTTGGAAGAGGCAGGGATTCAACCCGACATCATCGTTGGAACGAGCATCGGCGCCATTGTCGGCGGACTTTATAGCGTCGGCTACAGCGCCAACCACCTCGATTCCCTTTTTCGTTCGCAGCAGTGGGCGCAACTTTTCACACGCGAGGCCATGCGCGGCAACGCCATCAAAACCATGCTCGACAGCCTCGTCAGCAGCCCTCGCTCCTCGCTTCTCGCTCCACGAAAATTCGCCTGCCTCGCTTCCGACCTCCGCAGCCTTTCCGACGTGGTGCTCACGGGCGATTCCCTCGCTCGGAACATGCGAGCCAGCATGGCCATTCCCGCCCTGTTCAAGGCGGTGCGCTTCGACGGCTATGTTCTCTACGACGGCGGTCTGACCAACAACCTGCCCGTCGATGTGGCACGCGAAATGGGAGCCACCACCGTCATAGCCATCGACCTCACCGTGAACCACCACGACGACGATGACGAAAAAGAGAAAACCGGACTCGACGAACTGCGCGAACTCTTCGATTTCACTGAAATGAAAGGCATCGTAGGGTGGTTGCTCAACCGTCCCGATTTCAAGAAACACCGCCAAAACAAAGGCAAAGCCGACATCTATATCAACCCCGACCTCGAAGGCTATTCCGCCATGAGTTTCGGACCGAAAAACATCGCCGAAATGATTGCTATCGGCGAAAAAGCAGCACGCGAAGTGTTAAATGTTGCAAAATAATTACGAAAATCTTAATTGTTCGACAAAAAATCACTAACTTTGCACCGATTATCGCTTAGACGAAAAAATACAATCAATAATTCATTAAAACAATTAAAAACTATGACACAAAAATTACGTTATTTTTGCACGCTGCTACTCATGGCAGTAGTC
>Ga0256404_1009349_pt1 | contig 14113 bp, 14 predicted proteins | sample RumenRJG_01DNA_FD_185990 | JGI IMG/M metagenome (GOLD analysis project Ga0256404, IMG submission 185990) | Bovine rumen microbial communities from Lethbridge, Alberta, Canada - RJG_01 | ecosystem: Host-associated > Mammals > Digestive system > Stomach > Rumen | place: Canada: Alberta | collected...
AATGTCTATCTCTCAGGAGTTGGTGCAGACAACGTAAACTGTGCTGCCGCACATTCTGTTTACAATGGAATCACCGCTGTAGGCTGTAAACACGCAGATCACGGTGACTGCGTCGCTTTCGGCACTCTCGTTCAGCTCGTACTTGAGGGTGCAACCATGGATGAATTTAAGGATGTTCAGGGCTTCTGCCTGGAGGTTGGCCTTCCTGTTACACTTGAGCAGGTAGGAATAACAACACCTGAACAGGTAAAAATAATCTCAGAAAATGCCTGTGCCCCGGGAGAAACCATACATAACCTGGCCGGAGATGTACAGCCATGTGAACTCTATGATGCTATCATGCAGGCTGATGCACTTGGTAAACTTGCACTTGGTAAATAAATATTTTGAATCCTGAATGAGGGTTGTTACATTAGCAGTGTAACAACCCTCTTGATTTTGATTATGATTATGATTTTTAATTTATATTAGCTTCCAGCTCCCGATAGAATTTTACTACCTGCTCTATATTTTCCTCATTCGGATAATTCTTATTGATACCCCCTGATTCATCTAAGTTTACTCTTCAAACTCTATAAACTTGTCTGTCAGGATAATTATCCGATGACTTTATCTTTAAACTTGAAGTACAAACACAGGGATGACATCCTATAAAATCATCGCTCTTCAGAAAATAATCAGAACTCTCCCCCAAGATTTTCCAGTGAATCTATAACCACAACGCACTCAGGCTTTGCATGCTGAATGATATACCGCATCTGATCCATAGGAACAGCTACACAGCCTCCTGTATACGGCTTTCTGTCGCCAAGGCAGTGAAGGAAGATAGCGGAGCCTCTTCCGGGAGTACCATCCTCATTGAAGCTGATGTTCAGACAGTACTGATACTGGTATGTATAGTCCATGATATGCTCACTGTTTTTCATATCAAGCTCCGGAAAATCCTTTATATCCACCATTTCATTATAGTGCATACCTTCCCTGTCATCCCCTGACCAGTAGGTATCATCATCAACCTTGGTATACGGCATTACAGATCCCGGATCGTCAGCTATTCCGAAGGCTTTTGTAAAGTGATATACCCCTGCAGGCGTCTGACCACAGCCCTCAACATGCTCTTCATCCGGACATATACCGTTCTTCCCCACATATCCCGGAGTTGAACATATCATCTTCCACTTTCCATCACTGTCCTTCTCATGAAGCGAAACCCACGCAGTAGTCTTCTCATGCTGCGCCACCACGAACAACTGCTCAGCTGATCCGGCCTGTGAAAGTTTCGTTACCCATTCAGGAGAATCCGGAGCTTCAAGCTGAAGAACCTCCTTGGCAGAATTCCCCTCCTGTGACTTAGGTGCCAATGCTTCCGGCACAGCATTCTCACCACAGCCTGCCAGCATCATCACGCAAACCATAACCATCCCAATCAAACTTCTTTTTCTCATTCTACACCCCCAAAAAACTATGACAGTAACCCTAGAGCCGCCTGCATTTTTTCCATGCAGCACAGCCCAATTAATGATTTTTGTAACCACTTTATTATATCGACACTTATTCCTAATATCTTTAACTATATGATACATTTTTTTAATATCATACATAGAAACAATAGAAAAAAGCACCTGACACCTAATGATGCCAAGTGCTCCCATTTTCACTTATTAAGTTTATTTATTTCCGCCATTCTTATTAACTCATTTTCCATCAGGGAAACTGGTGAAAAACTCACGCTCCATCTCCGGTAATCCCATGGTGCTTTTTGCCATATCAAAGGCCTTGATCATGAAAGCCATATTTCTGGCCAGATTCCTCATGGTCTGAAGCCCCTCCAGATCCTTCTTCACATCTTCTGCCGAGAAACCGTGAACCTGATTCCAGTATGTACTTGAGGCAACGGGCATACCGCTTATAGTGAAGTACTTGTTCAGGACGTCGAAGCTTGCAGTATTGCCTCCACGTCTGCAGCTTACAACCGCAGCGCCAACCTTCATCTGTTTTGAGTAACTTGTGCTGTAGAAAAGCCTGTCCATAAATGAAATTACGGTTCCGTTAGGTGATGCGTAGTAAACCGGACTTCCGACTACGAGACCATCGGCATGCTCCAGTTTCTCCGCAACTTCATTAACGAGGTCATCATTAAACACGCATCTTCCGTTCTTTTTGCAAAATCCGCAGACTATGCAGCCTCTGATTTGCTTATTCCCTATCTGAATCAGTTCTGTTTCTACATTTTCCTTTTCAAACACACTGATCATTTCCTGAAGAGCGGTAGCTGTGCAGCCGTTCTGATGAGCGCTGCCGTTTAAAAGTAGTATTTTAGCCATATTTTTCTCCTGATACTTTAGTGTTTATGAACTTAGATAAGTATACTATGAAGTGAGTCTCAAAAGTAAATATCCTTGTAACAGATGCAAAATACACGCAAAAGGGTTGAAAAAAGTGCCGGACAAGCCGGCACCTATCATCTGTAAATCTCTTCGTATACAAAGCTGCAGAACTCATTCAGGGTCCTGTGATCAGGATTAATATAATAATTTTGAAGGAGCACCCTATACCGTTCATCTTTTTCCCTTAAATAAACATCAGATATACTCTGCTGCTTCTTTCTGATCTTAAAATGGGCTTTATAATCCCTGAAGAAAAGTCCGCTCCCATTCCTGTAGAGCTCAAAATATTTATATGCCGCAGCACTTCTCAGAAGAACAGCATCCGAGACATTTTTAAAATTGCCCGGCTTTTCATTTCTGTAATCAAGAAATCTGAACTGGTAATCTGTCACACTTGTATTCACCTCTTTTATAAGCCTGTCATCCGACCAGTCAAGACTGGTAAGCACAGAATCACAGACGTCGATCACCAGCTCGTTCCTTATGGCTTTTTTATCTATAAGATACTCAAACTGATATGGATGATACTTTTCAATGTAGTTAGCTAATTTCATGTTGTACTCGGCAGCGACTTCTCTGTAACACTCAGCGGAGGCAACACCTATATTTATCGCCTCTGCTGACATGGTGGATTTCTCCTGTTCTGCCTTATCGATAAGATAAAACTCATCTGCATCAAAATACATAGCGATTTCCGGAATTGTCGGTGTTATAAGGCATGTGTTTATAAACGCGGTATCCATATGATCCGCATTTATACAGTACACCGCATCAAATCCAAGGTAATCAAAAATAGCCCGCTTTTGTGTAGATGCTCTCCAGTCATAGGGTTGAAAAGTCAGAAATCTCATACTGCCAATGTTTCCTCATGATGTCATCACTAACTGTTTACCTTATTTATATCGTATGAAACATTGCCAAATATAAAGTCTTTCACTAAATCATCCTGATATCTTCTGCGTAACGGCTTGATGAAATGTAAATATCGGAAAAGACGCTTCGTATCTCCGGAAGGGAGGCAAAATCACTGATAGAAATTTTTCGATTATTCAGAACAACGCAGTTTTCTGTCTCATTTAGATGTGTAACAAGCAGCGAGACCTTCAGTGCTTCATGTCCGTAATCTGATATATCTTTTTTTACCGATGATACAAACACCTCCGGACTTTCATGGGCAGCATAACGTATATGTCCCTGCCAGTCATTTGGTTCGTTTGTCCTGTCTTTCTCTATGCTTCCGAGTGCTGTTCTATCACACTCAAAGGGAAGCTTTCCCGCTCCATGTCTGGTCACATAGGACCTCGTCACATACAGGACTTCGTCAAGGCTCAGACCAAATCTTTTCAAAAATGCACAGGGATTATGTATCCCTGTTCTGGATGCTGTCACATGCGGCGCATACTCCTCATTATCGCAGTCAAGAAGCAGTCCCTGTCCGGTTTCGAAAACCAGTGTATCTGTATCAGTGAAAAGCTCCTTCAATGACTCCTCTGTCATAAGCCTTATATATCTAAAATTTTCGATTATGGTATCAGCTGCATTCATAAGCACATTTTCATTATGCAGGAGCTCCATATATCCGGAAGCCGTTCCCTTGATACAATTATGTATTTCATTCAGCCTTCCTACAGTATAGGATTTTCTTATTTCCGAAAGCTTTTTATAAAGTCCTTCGGAGTTCAAATCAGATATCTCCTTGAGACTAAGTCCATATCCGGATTTTGTACGAATATCGCATTCATTGATGCCCATACCGCAGCTGCCATGCCTTTCTTCTCCTCTGGAGCTTTCAAGGGCCATATTTATAAGTATGTCATCCGGAACAGTGATGCAGGTATCTTCCATGGCATAGATGGGTGGTACAAATCCAAAAGACGCCTCAAAATCCGACATCTCTTCACCGAGCTTATAAAGGTCAGGATAGAAGCTTTCTATCCAGAGTGTCCCTGCATGACGTAAAGAACCGGATGACAGCTCATGAAATACAAAACGCCCCCCTCCGGTACATACATAATCCTCTGAATTAACTCTTTTTTTCAGTTCCACCGTGTGTCCTGACTGGGCTCCGCCATTATGCCGGACAACCAGCGTCCTTTTAGAAATAAGGGAAAGGTAGTCAACTGCCATTCCCTTTCCCTCATCTCCGAAATTCTTTCCGACTACTGCTATTGTCTTCATAGTGTAATGGAATGTCCCACATCCGAAAGGCTGATCTGCTTTAAGGCATTGTGAATGAGCAGCCTGTTGGCATTATCATATGACAGAAGAATATCCTCCTGTCTTTCTCCCTTCTGCATGCGTATAACTCCGAAAATGATGTCAGGAATAACATTGACAGCCTCAGGTCCGATGACGATCTTGTGTCCGGCGAGAATTTCCCTGTTGCCTTCTGTTCCGAGCATGATATGAAATACATGGAATTTTTCCTGAACCTCAGTTAAAAGACTCTTCACAGAAGCACGTGGCACATCATCCCCTATTACTCTCTTTATAGTCTCAGAAACAGCGTCAGTCCTTATTTCAGCACCATCTCCGATGGTGAAGAGAAATCCCTTTTCACCTCTTTTATTGATGGCATCGATGTTGGTATGTCTTGAAAGGAACTCCCAGAGACAGGTCGGAACCACTTCGCCGTTGCCATGATTTTCAAAATAAAGATCAAGAAGCTGTTCCGCAATTCGGATATCAGACTCAAACTGGGTCACCTGGAGAGGTGACTCATCACGGAAATCACCGTAAGCCGCGCACATAAGTGCCGGATCCTCAATGGTGTTTGTTGAATAAAGCTTGGTGATGAGATCATTAAGTGCCTCTGTGGCAACCTTCACTGCAAGGTAACCCATGGATGCCGTAACATCCAGGCCCACAACTATAGGTGTTGAGTGTGGATGATCCTGCGAATCAAAGCACTCTCTGGTTCCGATAAATCTTGGATCGAATTTCGGATCACAGCTTCTTCTTTTGAAGACTTCTTCTACATTCTGATCATTTGATAACTTTCTGCTTGCTTTAAGCTTTGACCAGTCACTTGCTGAATAACTACCATATCCCATAATCTATTACCTCCTATTCTACGGGGAAACGCTTTAATCAATGTGTCCCTATATCTTCATCTTTGCGAAATTATGTCCGCCGAATCCTTTTTCTATCACAGTGTCCCATTTTTCAAAATCGGAATAGGCATCAGAGGCCGGTTCCGAATTCAGAAAACGGTACATCTCTTCAGGTTCTCTGGTATTCTCTGCCAGAATTACAGCGGTTTTTCTCAATGCTTTCAGATCGGCATTTCCTTTTAAAGCTTTAACTTTTCTCCAGTCCCCAAACAGCATGCCTTCATGAGTAAACGGATTGATAAAGACAGAATCCGGTGCCACGTCTCCGTACTCAAGCTCCGAGTATCTTAGTGCGCAGCAGATGTTCTCCATTCTTGAGATAACCCATGCAAGATGTACTGATTCCCACGGAGCAAACATCTCTGCGGGATAGCAGTTGGGTCTTCTTACGAAAACAAGTGCAGACTTATCATCACGTAAACCTATTTCCATCCTAAGCTCAGGAAATGATCTGTTCAGCTTTACATCAGCTGCCGGAAATACGAGACTTCTCAGTTTATCAAGAAATACTTGAGCCTCAGACTTTTTATCAAAGATATATACAACAGACTCTTTGGCTATATAGAAGGTCATCCCCTGCCTTTTGTACTTTTTCATATACTCGATATTGAGCATCTGACCGTTCTGCATGGTGTAGCTGTCACGGCCTTCAAACGTCCATAGATGATCGCTGTTGTAATCTATATCCTTTTTATCTGCCTCAGCCTTATAGTACTGAAGCACCATCTTTCTGAATTTTTCATTTCCCTTGTAATCATCATCAGAAAAGAAGGCTTTTGAACCGCAGAAGGAACATGTCAGCCCGACAGAACCATCGAAGTTCATCTGTCCTCCGCAGTTTTTACACTTATAAGTAATCACTTTTCCCCTCACATACGATACGACCGTGTCGAAAGTAAATAATCATTGTGCAAGCTCAAGATTTGGTACTTTATGACCCTTGCATCATAATATGACCTGAGTGTCAAAAGCATTTGCCACTCACCTATAGCGCCACCGCACACATCCGTGTGCAATGTGCTATGCATCATACTATTAATTTTTTTGATATTACTTTATATTTTAACACCTGAGTCCCTGATAAAAAACCGACTAAATTCTTACACGCATGTATACTATACTTATACTTACGCATCACACTGACGTAATATGTAATAAGTGTAAGCATTGGCATGCGAAAACAGCCGACAGAATAACACCGGCTTGTAATTACAGAAAGGAGGTATCACATGGAATCAAAAGAATATGGAAATGTCCTTGTAATAGGCAATTCAGGTGTAGGGAAGTCCACATTGATAAATGCGGTTATCGGCAGTGAAGAAGCCGCAACAGGAAGGGGTTCCGAAGGAACAACAAAGGATCTTAAGATATATCCGGCTCCGGAAATAGGTCTTCGACTTGTTGACACTGCGGGGTTTGAACCTTCCTTTCTGAAAAAGCGAAAGATCATTCATGACGTACAGAAATGGTCCAGGAAAAGCATTTCCGAAGAGGATCATACTATCAATGTGATATGGTTCTGTGTTGACGGAACCTCCAGCAAGCTCTTCGGAGATACCATCAACAGCCTCCTGAAAGCTACAAATCTGTGGAAATCCATCCCTGTTATCGTGGTCATCACAAAATCCTACTCGGTGCCGGAACGCGAAGAAAATATCCGCATGGTCAGGACTGTGTTTGAAAAGAAGAAAAAAGCCGGGGAGAATCTTCGGGATATCATTCCTGTTGTGGCCTCAACATACGTGCTGAATGAGGATGCATTTGCAGCCCCCTCCGGCATACCCGAGCTTATAGAAAAGACCATCAGCCTCCTTCCGGAAGGTAAGAAAGCCGCCGTGAATGATGTCAATGCCTACAAGCTGCAGAGAAGACGCATCATGGCTCAGTCCGTAGTCGGCGCTGCCACTACAGCAGGTGTTGTGGTGGGTGCGGTCCCCATACCTTTCCCGGACGCTTTTATACTGTCTCCTACGGAAATCGCCGAGGTCAATGCCATTTCCTCCATATACGGAATCAAAAAGGATGACAAGAGCCGCGAATTTATCAACACCATCATACAGGTTGGAACAGTCAGTGCCGTCGCAAGAACAGCTATAAGTGCCCTTAAGGCTATTCCCGGTGTCAATATAGCAGCAAGTGCTGCCAATGCTGTTATCGCTGGAGGAATCATCGCCGCAATAGGCGAAGGCTCCATATTCGCCTTTGAACAGGTATATCTCGGCAAAAAGACATTGGACGACATCGACTGGGTGAAGAAGCTTATGGAATCGAAGCTCACCAAAGGCTTCCTTGAAAAACTCACAAAGGTCCTTGATGAAGTAGCTGACGGTGCTGACAAGGAACAGATTGCTTCCATCATCAAAAAGATATTCACCCAGTGGTGATAGTCTTCATCACAAAGAGCCCACACTTATGACACAACAGAGTCAGATATATTGATTAAGGAAACAGGTTGATTAAATATTATATGGAAATAAACATTTTACTCCCTGATATTCCCCTTCTTTATATGCTCTTTTAGGATCTCATCAGTCAGCTCATAGAGCTTTTCCGATCCGAGCTTCGTCTTTTTCTGTCTTCCATAGACCTGTTCTTTGGAAACATTGTGCTCTCTCCAGTCCCCTCCGTCGTTACTGTTGTTAAGGGTCAGGGGCTGGAGATTGTCCATGGCATGGGCGAACCTTGCTTCGGGAGTCATATTTTCTTCAAATTCATCAAAAAGCTCTGTCAGTTCCAGTTTCTGATCCTCCGGAAGGATAGAAAAGATCCTTTCCTTTGCAGCATCCTCTCTTGCCTTCTGAGTAGCCAGTCCTGCACTGTCGTAAGCATAGGTATCTCCGGCATCTATCTCTACGATATCATGTATGAGGCACATGATCATGACACGGGCGATATCTACCTTTTCATTCGCATACTCCTTGAGAAGATAAGCCATGATGGACATATGCCACGCATGCTCGGCATCATTTTCATTTCTTCCGTGACCTGAAAGATGCGTCTGCCTGAAAATGTTCTTCTCTTTGTCGATTTCAAGGACAAAATCCATTTGTTTCTTCAATCTCTCATCCATATGTCTGTTTCTCCTCACATCAAATTATTTTTATAGCTCACATCATAACATAAAAAGAAAAAACAGACTGAAACAATACGCTGTTTCTGTCTGTTTTTTCACTGATTATTTTTTTGATGTGAGCTGACACATTTCTACTCTGGGACAGGTTAATACATTCACATGTCCTGAATACTTATATCAGCTTTTTTATGCCATCAGCATGCGGAACATCTCTATTACCTGCTCTTTGGTAGCTTCTCTCGGATTTCCGGGATAACATGCATCATTCAGCGCATCTGTAGCAAGTGTATCCAGATCTTCTTCCTTGATCTTATCGAGAGTCTTGGGAATTCCTACATCCTCGGAAAGCTTCTTTACAGCTTCGATAGCCGCATCACGGTACTCCTCCTGAGACATTTCATCTACACCTTGAACACCCATTGCTCTTGCAACTTCTCTGAGTCTCTCTCCTGTGTACTCGCGGTTGAATTCCATGGAGATAGGAAGGAACATGGCACATGCTACACCATGAGGAGTGTCATAATGTGCTGAAAGTGTATGCGCCATAGCGTGGTCGATGCCGAGGCCTACATTGGAGAAGCCCATGCCTGCGATATACTGTCCGAGAGCCATTCCCTCTCTGCCTTCTTTCTTGTTCTCTACTGCATCACGAAGGTTCTTTGAAATAAGACGAATAGCCTCAAGATGGAACATATCTGTCATTTCCCAGGCTGCTCTTGTGGTGTAGCCTTCGATAGCATGAGTGAGAGCGTCCATACCTGTTGCAGCTGTGAGGCCCTTAGGCATAGAAGCCATCATTTCAGGATCAACAACAGCCACGATAGGCATGTCATGTGTATCTACGCAAACGAACTTTCTCTCCTTCTCAACATCGGTGATAACGTAGTTGATGGTAACTTCGGCAGCTGTACCGGCAGTTGTGGGGACTGCAATGATAGGCACGCAAGGGTTCTTTGTAGGTGCCACGCCCTCCAGTGAACGTACATCTGCAAACTCAGGGTTTGTGATGATGATACCGATAGCCTTTGATGTATCCATGGATGAACCGCCACCGATAGCAACGATACAATCAGCACCTGACTTTTTAAATGCCTCAACACCGTTCTTTACGTTTTCGATAGTCGGATTTGGCTTTATATCTGAATATATTTCATAAGGAATCTTTGCTTCATCAAGAAGAGCTGTGACCTTTCCTGTTACGCCGAATTTGATAAGGTCAGGATCAGAAGCTACAAAAGCTTTCTTGAATCCGTTGTTATTGATCTCATTTACTATCTCATTGATGGCTCCTGCTCCATGATAAGATGTCTGGTTAAGTGAAATTCTGTTAGCCATAATACGTACCGCTCCTTTTTATATAAAAATATGTGTGTTAAATAATTAACACGCCTCCATGAGTGTATTGTACATCTCATAGAGGCGTAATATAAGTTACAGATTTTCATTTTTGTAACATAGTTTGTAGAGTCATCAGGTTGCCTCACGCCTATACAAAATAAAGCAGATAACAGTCTTTACAGCAGACCCCACACGGAGCGCATAGTACTAAACGATTCGCTATCTCATTATAGAATCTTTATCTTTGCAAACTGTTCGGAAAGAGAAACCGGCATGGCATCTATCATAAGATCTGCCAGCTCTTCCTCGGATTCCTTCATGCCCTTCATAAGCCACTGAACAGTCATATATACAGAAGCCTGACAATACATCTCAAGAAGCTTTCTGGTATGTCTGTCCGGAGGAGTACCTGTCTTCTCTCTTAAAAGGGTACAGTAAAACTCATATATCATGAAAAAATCATGCTCCTTCAGATTGTTCTGTTCATCTCCCTTGAACCCGGCTGTAAAGAAAAGCCGTTCTTTCTTGATATACCGGAACTTCTTTATAAGTCCGTCACGAATAGTCTCTCCCTTTCCCATTTCCTTGAAGGACTGCTCCAGAAGACGGTCAAAGTACCAGTTCACAAGATCATATTTATCTATAAAATTTCTGTAAAAGCTCTGTCTGGAAACTCCGCAGACTTCCACTATCTGAGTTACGGTGATGTTCTCAGGGGCTGTAGTTTTCATGCAGGTCTTCATGGCTTCCGCGAGTCTGTATTTGATTTCAGGCATATCTCTTCTCCTGTAAAGATTTCGGCAAGGAGGTTAATCCGACGAAGTAAACCTCCATTTACGAATTCACAATTAAAATAGCAAACTGTTTACAATTATACATTATGATTTAAGTTTTTGCCTAAAATTTTACTTCCTGCTCCGTGCTCTGATCATCCATACTTTTACCCGCAGTGTTGAATGGTTTCAATACATATTTAACAACCGAAGAAGTACAGATGGTCTGACAGCAGACGTAATTATCGGTCCTATCGCCAATGACACAATCTTCGATACCCTGGGAATTATGAGCAGCGGCTATCTGAAGCCTGAAGATGCCCTGAAATTACTGTTAATAGGGCCTGAATATACTCAGGTTGCGATAAAAACAGAGAAAGCTTTAAAAAAGCTTCACTTCATCAAATCAGAAAAGGTAGAATGGATTTCTGATGAACAGCTTAAGGCAGAGCGGTCCTCATATCAGGAAGCCTTTGGAAAAGAACTAAAGGAGATCATGAATAGTTAAAATTCACCTTATTTCCCGGGTATTCCCAAGTTTCGTATATGCCCGGGAATTCAAGCCATAGAAAATCATTACCTGTAGCACAGCTGATAGCGGCATATCCAGGGTTTCCCAGGCTGTGTACAGGTACTTTTTATCAAAAAGGCAATGCTTAGGCGGCTCGGATCCCCCCAAGGTTATTCGCCCCGTAATGATGGCAACTGATCCTCAGTCAACGATCACCAGCGTATCCGGCTCCACATGGCACTTCAGGAACAGCACCTCCACCCCGGCAGCCATTGCCTCATCCATGGCAGCGCCAAACTCCGCATGAGTAGAGATATTGGGCTTGACCACGGATACATCATCCATCTGGAGCACAAATGCCAGAATCGCCTTGTAGCCGTTCTTTGCCGCAGCCGTAAGTTCACGCAAATGTTTTACTCCTCGTTCTGTCGGCGCGTCTGGAAAATAGCCTATTCCATCCACTTCCAGCGTGCAGCCCTTCACTTCCATCAGATAGCGATCAGCACCGCGTTCCATATAGAAATCGATCCGCGAATCGCCGTAGGTGACCTCCGGTATCACTTTATCATAGCCCTGACCATCCAGCCACTCCATTACCACCTTGTTCGGAGCCTGGCTGTCAATATTAAACAGGATTCCGGTATCCTTCCTCACCGCCACAAGATCGTACTTTGTTTTTCTGTTCGGAGTCCCCGGAGCCGTCAGCCAGACCTCGGATCCGGGTAGCAGGAGCTCCCTGCATCTTCCTGTATTCTTAACATGAACCGTTTCCCTTTGACCATCTATGTCCACCTCAGCAATGAACCTGTTTGGCCGATTTAAGAATATCGCTCTTGTAATATTGTCATATTTCATACCGTTTTCTTTTCTCCGCGGTCACTTGTTCTTTACGCAGTACAAAAATTTCACTTACACAAAAAAAACATTTCTGATATATTAGTCAGCACTGCAAAAAAAGATTGAAGATTTCATGGTACCATTGGAAACGCACATCCTGCTGAGATGATAACGAACAACACTGATGTCTTCCCGTTTTAAGAAAGAGAGGAAATCAATCATGTTACCACAGAATAAATTACAGGATGTATTTTTCACCTGCCTCATGGCATTTGTCATGGTGTATGCCATGATCTGCTACAACATTTCTCTTAATGTTGGCGGACTGCAGAATTTTGTATTTCTTGCAGCTTTTTCCGAAATAATCATCATGTGGCCCATAGCAGTTATCCTTGAGCTCCTGTTCGTAGGAAAGCTTGCTCAGATTCTTGCATTCAGATTCGTTACCCCTGGAAAAGATCCTATGATCATGATGATACTGGCTATTTCAGCTATGTCAGTTTGTCTTATGTGCCCCCTTATGAGCCTTGCAGCCACCATTCTTTTTAAAAATGCAGGTTCTCAGTTCATTTCTGTGTGGCTTCAGACTACCGCATTCAATTTCCCTATGGCCTTATGCTGGCAGATTTTCTTTGCAGGTCCACTTGTAAGAAATATTTTCGGAATGCTTGTTAAGACTTTCGGAAAGAAATAGCCATATAGCTGTCAAGAAGAGCCTCCTGTAACGGATATGGTGAATCACAGCTGCCCCTTGAGTACTCAGCAGTTTCCTTCATAAGCATGGCAATGGCTGTTTCATCATCCGAAAGTCCGCACAGACCAAAAGGAGGCTCATATAACACTTCTCCCAGGAAAGAGATCCTGCTGATTTCTTTAAACCGTCTTAGATTCGGATTGGGATCATTTGTTTCAACCACCCGCTCCTCTATCTCCGGTTCAGCTTCTTTCGGACGATTATCTGCATCAAGATAATAGACGTGGTTATCGATTATCTCACCTCTGACTCCCTGAAGCTTATAGGTTTTTCTCCTTATCGGCGAACGATACTGTTCAGAATCAAACTACCACTCACATCATCTTATTTCATCTGCTGTTTTTTTAATATACCAGTCTATTCAGCGTAAATCCATAGTTGTATCAATATCTGACCCACTTCTGATAGCAAAGGACTATATTAAAATTCATTTTTTATCTGATTCAACTCTCTGTTAAGTTCTTTTAAATCAAGACCTTCAGGTATATCTCTGCTGATTATGCTCTGCATGGAAAGCCCCAGCGGAATCACATCCTTTTCTGTCATGAACTTCACAAGAGAAGGCAAATGCTTCTCAAGCACTGCCCTGGCATCAGGGTTTTCAAGGATATCATTGGCAGTATCCTTTATGGAAAAATATCCTTCCCTTACTACATCATCCTCTGAAAGAAACCAGTTTTTAACCGCCTGTCCGGCATTATTGTCCGGTAAACGATAGCTCTCATCTTCCGAATCTACACGAACGAAAACGCATTCATCCTGAAGTCCCTCTGCCGCTGCCTTTATCCGGTTTTCTCCTTCGTGAAGCGGTACATCATAAAAAATGATCCTGCCGTTACCATCATTTCTGCCATGTCCGAAATTTATGCCATCTACAAAAAGTTCAGCATCCATAAGATTGGTATAGACCTTTATATCAATCCTCTTTTTTGCCCTGTTCACAAATCTCCCGGAACATATATGGATAAACTTTTCCTGAGACCACTTCGCCTTATAGTAGTAGAAAGCATCCTTTCTGATATTTCTGTCGTAGCTCACAAGCCCCTTGGCATTGATATTTTCCTGCCCGCCTTCTTTTCTGAGTCCGCTGTGGAAGTCAAACATATTCCAGACGTAACTTCCGTACAGGTAATCCCGGCTCTCGAAAATAGGATAAACGGTCTCATGATAGAGCGCCTGATACTCCTCTGAGTAATCTCTGACCATCGGCACCTCGCTGTGCAGCCTGATGTTTGCATCAACACCATACTCACTTACACCGAGAGGCATTTCCGGCCGCTCACTATGGAATCTGTCGAGATAGTCCCGATAATGCTGCATTTCCCCA
>Ga0256404_1009350_pt1 | contig 14112 bp, 15 predicted proteins | sample RumenRJG_01DNA_FD_185990 | JGI IMG/M metagenome (GOLD analysis project Ga0256404, IMG submission 185990) | Bovine rumen microbial communities from Lethbridge, Alberta, Canada - RJG_01 | ecosystem: Host-associated > Mammals > Digestive system > Stomach > Rumen | place: Canada: Alberta | collected...
TTCTTAACGTGCCTGTCAAAATTTTTCTGCCAAGCCTTGAATCCGGCCACTAACGTAGCGTCAGGCTTTTGCATTGCGATTAACATGGTGTTGTTAAAGCTGTAATTGTGGAATCTTGACATGGTATTCAGATAAGTCTTGTACTTCTCGCTTTCAAAAAGTTCCTTGATACCCTGCTCCAACTTCTCCGTTATTTCTTGTACTTTCTGTTTTTCTGTTTTAGCATCTGCCATTGTATGTCCTCCATCTGCGTATTTTTTGCATGACAAAAGGCAGCCATTATTGACTGCCTTTGCATAATTACGATATTCACTTATATCTTTATTATTACTGCCCTGATTCGTTTTGATTTCTGCAATGTACTCCTGTCTCCTTTCTGCCCCTGTCGCTGTAAATGTTTTTTACAAATAAAAAAGACAACTAAGATTTTGTTTCTTAATTGCCTGTTTCTATGCTATTAAATTTTTATTGAACCGATAGCCGACTCCCCAAACAGTCTGTATATAGATTGGCTTGCTAGGGTTATCCTCTATCTTCTCCCGAATATTCCGGATATGGCTCATGACAATGTTGTAATCGCCGGAATAGGATTCTTTCCAGACAATATCATAAATCTGCTCCTTGCTGAAAACTATTCCCGGATGCTTTGCAAGAAGCTTGAAAATCTCAAACTCGGTATATGTAAGCTCTATCTCCTGATTTTCCCGAATGATCACCCGTTGAACCTCATCAATCATAAGACCTTTGAAATTCAACAGATGATTATTCAAACCTGACATCTGAGTAATTTCATCTCTGGAATTTATAAACGATAGTATGCGGTTTATCATATCATCCTCATTATCCTCAAATGTCAGAACTAGCATTTTCCCATACACATCACCTGCCTTATTACTTTTATCTACTACTGAAGCTCTGTTAGGCAGAAAGACTATCTATTGTGTATACGGCAGAAAATATTCCTTGCGGATACATCAATCCCCAAAGCATATTTAGAAACTATAGTCAAATCTGCTTCCATTTTCAGGCGTTTTTTCTGCTTTCACATTTTCCCAATCCACTGCTTTTATCTTTTCAATCAGTTCCTCCAAGCTGTCTGCCCAAACAGAAGTCCTTTTGGTATCCGTACTGCTTTTTGCATAATTTTGAAGTCCTTTTGGTATCCGTACTGCTTTTTGCATAATTTTGAAGTTCTTTCTCGGCTTTCTTTTCCGCAGCCTTTTTCTCGGCACGTTTTTCTTCTCTGGCTTCCTCAATGTGTTCTCTCTGTTTCGCACTGGATTTTTCCAATTCTGCGAAGAAGCTTGTTGTACCATCGTCATGGAAAGCAATACCGATTTTGGTATTTTCCATTTGAAACATGTACCTTCCATATTGGCTTAAAGTGTAACAGCGTCAACATATCTTCCATTCTGCTGCCTCTCTAATAGGGCCGTATCTTACCATTTACACATAAAAAATGAGTGTGCTGCATCCACATCCATTGTATAACGCAGCACACCCGCCAAAATGTATGTATCGCTTTCATTTGCTGTCTTTAATATAAGTGCTGGAAATTTCCAACGTCATCCTGCCAGTTTCCTTTTATCATTTGTGTATTATTCATTTTCTTCGTACTATGATTGTTTGTAATCTCCATTGATATAATTTACCCTCCCAATTTGCTACTTTTCTTTTCCTCATCTTCTTTTTTACTTGTGATTTTTGAAGATGTACTTGAGTCTGAGTCCTTATCATCTCCGACCTTTTTATCCAGTGTACTGGAAAACAGTTTCGAGAGGGAATCGGAATAACTGCCATTTTTGGTATATGTTGTCCCCTTTGCCCTTGCCGCCGCATTTGAGGCTACACGGCTGAGACCGTCTGCCTTTTGGGAAATCTGATCGGCAAAAGAGCCTGAGCCGGTAAACAGTGCCTTTAAGGTGGCAACATTGGCTTCCTTTAAAGCATCCACATCCAGCTCCAGCTTATTGCCTGTTCCTATAGTAATCCCCACTTTTGAAAGCAGCTTCTCAGCGCTGTCCGTTATGCCTGTCATCCACATTGCATTGCGGAGTACATTTTTCGTATCGGAATCGCCTGCCTGCACCACTACGCCGTTATAATCCTCAATAAACGATTTTACAGCCTTCGTAATGGAATCCCAGTCATAATCTTCTACTTCGGTTTCTTCCCCTGTTTCCTCATTTTTTTTCTTGATTTTCTTTTTCTCCCAAAGGGAAGAATTGTTCAAGGCATCCGCTGACTTTTTAAGAGAATCTGCGCTTGACCGCATGAGCGTCAGCTTCTGCCTGCTGTCCCTCGACACAGATGCACTTTCTGCATCCTGTTTTGCATAATAGGCTTTCAGGAGTTTTCCGTAGCTTCCGTTTTTTATAGAAGCATAGTCTGAAAGCAGGTTGCTGGAAGGATTGGTAGTTCCGCCCATAAGGGTAGAGAAATCATAACCCGTATTATAGTTTTCATAGTTAACATAATCATTAAAATTAACTGCTGACATAGGCTTCCCCTCCTATAAACGAATATCTACTGACACATAGGGCGTTGGCTGCTGTGGTGCAGTCTCGGCTGCCATCGTACCATTTGAAACAGAAATATCTGATTGTGCCACTACACTTTCTCCCTGCGTATCTGTACCTGACATATTATCATCTGCATCTTTTTTGTTTATGGTCTTTGCATCCTTATCGTCCTTATCCGTTTTTTCTTCCCTGCTGTCTGACTTTGCAGCTTCCTCCATTGTTCTGCTTGCATCTGCCAGCGTGGAAAGCTGTGATGATGCCGCCTCCTGTGCTTTCTGTTCTATTTCGGCAAGTTCCTCCTCCTTTTTCTGCGTATCGCCGCCTCTGGCTTGATCCAACTTGATTTCAGATTTCAGGATTCCAGATCTTCCTTCCATTTTGGTTGCCACGCTACCTTGTACCTTTGCCTGCTTTATAGAACTGTCCGCAGAGATCATCGCTGTCATGCTTGCCTGTGAAAGCCCGGTGCTCTTGCTTCCCGCTTTTGCATTTCCTGTGGTTCTTGTGCCGCCAAGCATATCATCCATAGAAGAACCCTTTGCCTGCTGTTTCTCTTTGCGCTGCTCCATCTGGTGCTGTCTTAACTGCATATTCAGGTCACTAATCTGCTGCTGTATTTCCTGTCGCTTCTTCATTTTTTCTTCTAATGACATATCCTCATTAGAAGAAAGCTCCTGCAACTGCTTTTGTGCGTTGGCAATCTGGTTCTGAATGTTTTTACTGTAAGAATCCGTTGCCTGATTCAACCCCATCTGCCCCATTTGTGTGTTTGCTCCATTGATACCGTTAATTATCATATTCTTATTTCTCCTGACTTTAAATTTTGAAGTTCCTTTACTGCTATGCCTTTAAATCCATATTCAAGCCCATAACTGCCGCATTGTCCTTATCAATTTTTGAAGCAGACGCATTTTTATCATCTTTGTCAGTGATTATCACGCCTTTCCAATTATCACCAAACTGCTCCTTGCCTGCTTCGCTTAATTTCTCCTGCAATTTTTCCTTTTCTTCCCGGCTTATCTGCCGCTTTTCTTCAATCTTTTCTTGTTCCTGCTTTTTTCCCGATTTCTGCTCTCTGATTTTATTGGCATAGTCTGTCATTTCCTGCCCATAATGCCGCTTGTTTGTTGGCTCGCTAATTCCCCATCTGCTAATACCGCCATTTTTATCAATCGCCCAACCTTGCGCCACCATGCGCCTTCCTCTTGCTTCATGGGTTCGTATATTTTCTTCGTCTAATTTCTGCATACCTCCAAAATATGATTCGTATTCTTTCTCCAATTCCGGATTATCTTCCATTTTCTTTAGAAATTGGGGAGAAATTCAATATTTGTAGTTGCCATTGTTCCATATCTCATACCCTGCTGATAATTCGCAGCGACAAAAGTAAAGTCGCTATATTTTTGGGATAAATAAGACAATTCCTCTGCCGCTGTCTTTTTAGTGGTACTGCATGCTTCCGTAATTTCCTTTGTCATACTGCTTTCAGTTGTCTTTTTCTTGTTGTCCGTAGTGTTCATAAAGCTGCTTGCATAGCTGCTATAATTGTTACTGATTTCCATTGCCATAATGTTATCCTCCTTGAACTTATTTTTGAAATCCGTTTCGTGCAATCTGACATTCAGAGTCGTATTGCTGTCATTTACTTTTTCGTCATTTGGCTGAACTGATTAAAGCGATATGCTGTAAACCGACCTTTTTCTGTTGTGAACCCATAATAATACCTCTCATGCCAGACCGATTTCTGACATGGGAGGCTCTTTTCATTCCATCATCAGCATCACGCTGAGACGAAATTCATTATCTTTTAAGTCAATGGCTATATCCCCCGAATATTTCCTCGCCACCATACGGATATTGGATAACCCATATCCATGGCCTTCCGTTTTTTCTTTTGACGTAACGGGCAGTTCCCGTTCTTCATCCCATTTCAGGCTTCCTCTGAAGCTATTACTTATCTCGATCATATATGCATTATTACTGTGGTAAGAAAGAACGGATATATATGGTGCTTCACTCCTTCCCGCATTCTCCATTGCATTCTGTAAGGCATTGTTCAATATCACACTGACATCAAAAACGTTAATGTTCTTACCAGTAGGATAATAAAAATCCGATTGGAAGCGTATCTTCCTTTTCTCCGCTTCATTTTTTGCTTCCTGAAGAATCACATCCGTTACGGGATTTCCGCTTTTTATCTCCCCGGCAATCGCAGAAATGGCGGTCTTCAATTCCCTGCTGTAATTCGCCGCTTCCTCCGCATTGTTTCCGGCATAAAGCCTTTCCAATGTGAGGATATGGTTTGCCATGTCATGCCTGATGCTTCGTATATTCTGGTACAAGCTCTCTACCTGCCCGATATGCCTTTCCATACTGTCAATCTGTGCGGCAAGCAGTTCATTTTGCAATTTCTCTTCCTGCCCCGCCTTGATATTCTGAAACAGCACAGTCATTACCACGATTGTAACAATGGATATACCAAAATATAAAAATGCCAGCCCATTATACAGACCGGAAACCGGCTCCATCCAGCTCATTCCCGAACTGTTCTGATACTGCAGCATGATTCCGTATCCGGTCATTGCCGTGAGCGTTGGCACAAGCAGCATCAACATCTCCTTTATGCTCATCTCACCTTTTTTGTAAGCATAAGCTTTTACGATACACCTTACGCTGATTCCTAATATTGCAAAATCAATTCCTGTATCCAGCAATTCAATGACGCCAAATGCAATAAGCGCCATGACCGATTTTTCTGCCGAAACATATGCCTCGTCTAAAGTATAGAGCAATTCCGTTATGATCCTCGCCATGCTGAATGACAGCCAACGCAGCGAAAAAAATGTTGCCGCAATAAACAGCTTCTGCCTGTAATTCCTGCGGTCTATCCTGCGCATGACAATAAAAGCTGACAATACCCCTAAACTGTACGCCACAAACGTATTGATTTCAATCGGCACAAAGTACAGGATCAGCATTGTGGCAAAATAGGCGATCCCGATACAGAACGCCCCTCTTTTGTTCTCCATAAACGGCTTGGCAAAGCGGTATAGAATATATCCCGTCCCATATAGCTCCACAATGGTGCAGAGGGCAGACACAGCCTCCCAATACATATCCATATGTTCCATCTATCTTCTCCCTTTCCTCTGGTTATACCGCAGATACGCTTTCACAAACCCTCCGTAATTCTGCTTTGCAATAAGCGCCTGCCCTTTTTCCAGCCAGACAGTCGCCGCATCATATTTCCTGACAAATCCGAAATTCACAAGGAACGACCTATGGGTGCGGTAAAATTCCTCCCCCGCCTTTTGCTCCAGCTCTTTCATTTTCCCGTAATATTCGATATCCGCATCCATTGTATGTAGGATTATTTTCCGGTCAAATACCTCCGCATATACAATATCCATGATGCCTACCGTGATATGCTCTCCGCCAGTAGTGATTACCAGACTCGGCACATCCCTTTTATTTCCGCTATCCGATATCCTTTTCCTATCCTCAAACTGTCCAACCGCATTCTGTAAAACCTCCGCAAATTTTCCGTCATCAAAAGGCTTTACCAGATAATGAAATGCTCCGACATCAAACGCCTGAAACACAAAATCAGAAAGAGCGGTCACAAATATGATGATTACCTCTTTATCCTGCCCACGAAGCTCCCTTGCTGTTTGCATGCCGTTCATGCCCTGCATCTGAATGTCGAGCAGCAGAATATCTGCCTTTTCTTCTGCCGAAAGCAGTTCTCCCCCAGAAGACATAAGGGCTATATCTGCTTCAGGATAAAGTTCCGCTGTCTTTTCCGCAAGCAGCTCCCTGATTTCTTTTTCATCGTCACATATGGCAATCCGCATTTCCCTACTCCTTTGCAAATATTTCACTGTTTATTATATCGGATTTTTGCTGAAACAGCGATAACCGTTTGTTGTGAAACGGACATTTTCTGCTGTGAATTATATGGTGGTTCTCCATACATATCTATATAGTAAAAAGGAAAGCTGAATAGCTGCTTTTTCCACCACCGTCATACATTATTTTCTAACTATAGCTTATAGTCCTCATTGCTATCGTGCTTGTATCAGTTCTTATCATAATACAGACAATGAATCCTACTGAAAAACCATGCAAAGCTAAAAAATTTATTCCTACTGTGAAGTTCTGAAAAATGTCAAAGAAAAAATCGGCTTCCCTCCCACATCAAATGGGAACGGAAGCCGGTTACGCCTTATTTTACTCTGCTTCTGCCAGTTCAAGCTGTTCAAATTCTTCATCTGTCATATCACGCAGCTTTTCAATCACCCTATGGGATAATTCCTCCATATCTGGATCATCAAGATATTTCAAAGTGCTTTCCATATCCTTGATAACCTCGCTTCGGCTCTCTCCTGCATATATGCAGATTAAATTTACTTCTTCCACGGTAAAATTATGGTTCATATTCTTACATCTCCCTCTGATTATTTTTATTGTTTTCCTGTGCTTCATGGTCTTTTCCCTGACCGGAAACAAGCGCTTTTTTCTCTGCAAGGCGGGCTTTTAAGGAAGTCCTCGCTGCAGGACGTTCCTGCTCTTTTTTGTTTTCTTCCTTCTGCGCCTTTTCCCCGGCACCATTATTCAGTACATTATCGACCATGTTATAATTCTGTTCTTCCATTTCCTCCACTTTAGCAAGGGGCTTGTACTCTGCCAGCTTTTCAAGCAGCTCCTTTGCCCTTTTTTCTTCCTCCGGTGCAGTCCCTTCAGAAATAGCCTCATTTAACCATTCTGTGATATGTTCTGTATCCCCCTGCTCTAACATCTCTGTAAGCTCCGTTACATTCTCGGTCATACTCTGTACATCATTACGATAGCTGTATTTGTCATAATCATATACAAAACGGTCAAGCTCCACCGCAAGCTGTCCTGCGGGTTCTAAGTCCGGCATACGCTTCTCCCATACCTTGGCTTCAAACTTCTCGCTCATATACCCGTCTATCTCCATTTCCGGCAGCTTCGCTGCAAGCTCCGCAATCACTTCCATTGCCTGCGGATTGCCTTTTATTTCAGGAATATGCTCTAAAATGTCAAGGTCAATCCGTTTCCCCGATAAGATGTCAATCCCCACATCTTCAAACGCTTCCATTCCCGGTATATGGATATTGACGCCGATTGCAGAAATACCGTTCATGCGCTCCGGCGGTATCTGTTTCCAGATTGCAACAGCTTCCTCCACCGTAGGGATATTCTCATAAAACTCGCCCATATTGTGGAACTCGCCGCACTCCGCAACAGTAAGCGTCACTTCCGGTTCTGTTTGTTTTGGGGATAAGATTGCAGGATCGTTCTCTCTAGTTTTCGCACTCCCTCCAGATAGTCCTCCACCTGCGGAAGATATGTTTCAAGCGTCCCCGTCCTCTGCGCCGTGATCGGGTTAATATCCACCTTTACCCCGCCGATATGAAGCCCTGCCTCATTGAACATATCAAACAGAACATCTTCACGCTCATCCGTGGAAAGCTCCACTACCACATCAAGGTCAGAACCTTCACGCTCCAAGCCCCTGCACCGGCTCCCGACTACCACCGCATCCACGATCTCTGCATCAATGCCCGTCTCGTCTATCTCTGCCTGCACATGGCATTTTACGGTTTCCTCAATCTCTGCCGGATTCATTTCGCTAATCTCATGGAACAGCTCGTTTGTCTTTGCCTTAAAATTTTCAACCACACTTTCCTGCGCCTGTGATTCGATACGGTCTGCCGCTTCTTCTCCGCTCCCGCTCCGGTCCGCGCTTAACATGTGCCACTGGCACATAGCGCCCTTTTCCATCAATCCATCATAATCAATCGGTATCAGTTCGTCCTTGTCACTAATATTTCCTCTTGCACCATTGTCAAAGGGATTTTCTTTCAAATCCGTCACTATATCATCAAGCGCTTCTCGTATCGTCACATCGGGATTGTCATACACTCCGCCGTCTATCTCCTTATAGTCAGCACCCATAATGGAATAATCATAGCCGCCCTCTGTCTCCTGAATACTGATGAAACGGTCTGCGATCTGAAAGGCAAGCTCAGTTTCCTGCTCCCCGGTTAAAGACTTTTTCATTTCCGCAAGCACCTGATCCGCTTCATCTCCGAGGTCAATGATCTCATCCCCATCCTCCGTATTCTCAAATTGGAGTGTTTCTGTTGATTTTTTCGGCTCGTCTTGTTCTGTCTGTTTCGATTTCAACTTTTGGACATCATGTCCAAAAGTGGTATTTCCCGCAATTTCTTCCTCATGCTCCTCTGCAGCTCTCGCCTGTTCAATGTCTTTGTATTCATTTTCTATCAGACTAAGAAAAGCCGTCCCTATTTCTTCATAGGAAATCTGCTTTTTGGCATTCCCAAAGGTATCAGTCACAGCATCTTTGCCAAACACTGCAACGGCATCATTTTCGCCTACTCCTGTTACCTGTTCATGACCGCCAATGAGAGCCTTTGCAAGCTCCTCACGGATATCCTCGCCGCCCTGCATACGGCGAGCTATATCATATATCTCAAGCTCCGGCACCATGCCATCGCCATACAATGCTTTTTCACTCGGCTTGAATTTGTCGATATATCCATCTTCAAAAAAACGGTACCCCAAATCTTCAATCTCATCCCATGCAAGAAACTTTTTTGCAATCAAAGGCGCATTGTCTGTTTCAAGAAAGTGTTTTTCTCCGTCGGTAAGCCTATCTTCCGCTTTTTCCGTCTCCTGCTCTTTCACGCCCTCCAGTTCACGCATAAAATCAGGCAGTCCGGTAAAACCGAATGAATCAACAAAGTGTGCGCTGTTCTCCCCGTTCTGATGAAGCACCACCACATCACTGACGGAGAGGGAATGTCCCCTAAAATCCTCCGGGTGGTCTATATTGAATTTCTCATAAACCGCTTCCAGCGTTTCACCCTGCGACTGCCCTTGCAGTTTGGAAAGCTCTCCTACATAGACCAGATCATAATTCTCCTTTGTGACCGCAATACCCTTGCTTTCAAGATAGTCCATTCCCATAAAGTGAATGTCCCTTGCTTCCTCTGTATCTTTGAGCTGATAAATGCCAAATCTGTCCTCGCCGCCAAATAAAAGCTGTGCTTCCCTGTTTGCAAGACTTTCTTCTAACTCCTGTCCCTGCTCCACTGCCCTGTCCTTCTGTAACTCTGCTAATCTGTCCTCAATGCCTGTGATCAACTCCGAAGCGGTCTTTCGTATGGTATCAAGGGAAGATTTCAGTTCTTTCATATCCCGGTCACTGCTCCATCCGGCGATATACCCAAAGGAATAGTCCGAGGTGTCAATACCAAAGTGCTGACATACTGTATAAGCAACGCTCTCCGCTTCCACTTCCTTTGTATTGCGGTCTTTGTCTAAGACCGCATCTATATCCTGATTCCGCTCCCGGTCATGGAGCTTTGCGTGTGCCACCTCATGGATAGCGGTCTTTACGGTCTGGCTCTGGCTCATGCCCTCCTGTATGGCAATCCGATGGTCTGTGGTATGGAAATATCCCTTTGCCTCCCCTTCTATATCTTCATAGGTAATGGGAACCGGGGAAACCTCCGTAAGTGCCTGCATAAAGTCCTCGTAGTCCTCTACGCTTCCCGAAAGCTCATTCACCCCTATGTCCGGCAGCTCCTTCCCGTCCGTCTGTGACACGTCAAAGACCGGAACCACACGAAAGGCGGGTATCTTAATCTCCACTTCCTCCGTAATGGGCATTCCGTTCTTGTCAAGCATAATCTCTCCTGTTATCGGATCAAGTTTCTCCTGTTCTTCCTTAATCTTGTACGGTGCCGGGGCAAGGATACGGATACCCTTTTCCCCTTTCTTAACGTGCCTGTCAAAATTCTTCTGCCAAGCCTTGAATCCGGCCACTAACGTAGCGTCAGGCTTTTGCATTGCGATTAACATGGTGTTGTTAAAGCTGTAATTGTGAAATTTTGACATAGTATTCAGATAAGTCTTGTACTTCTCGCTTTCAAAAAGCTCCTTGATACCCTGCTCCAGCTTCTCCGTTATTTCCTGTACTTTCTGTTTTTCTGTTTTAGCGTCTGCCATTATATTTCCTCCATCTGCTTATTTTTTACATGACAAAAGGCAGCCATATTGACTGCCTTTGCATAATTACGATATTCACTTATAAACCTTTATCATTACTGCCCGTATTCGTTTTGATTTCTGCAATGTACTCCTGTCTCCTTTCTGCTCCTGTCGCTGTAAATGTTTTTTACAAACAAAAAAGACAACTAAGATTTTGTTTCTTAATTGCCTGTTTCTATGCTATTAAATTTTTATTGAACCGATAACCAACTCCCCATACCGTCTGTATGTAGATCGGCTTGCTTGGGTTATCCTCTATTTTTTCCCGAATATTCCGGATATGGCTCATGACGATGTTGTAATCGCCGGAATAGGATTCCTTCCAGACAATATCATAAATCTGTTCCTTGCTGAAAACTATTCCCGGATGCTTTGCAAGAAGCTTCAAAATTTCAAACTCGGTATATGTAAGCTCTATCTCCTGATTTTCCCGAATGATCACCCGTTGAACCTCATCAATCAGAATACCTTTGAAATTCAACAAATGATTATTCAAACCTGACATCTGAGTGATTTCCTCTCTGGTATTTATCAACGATAGTATGCGGTTCATCATATCATCTTCATTATCTTCAAATGTCAGAACTAACATTTTCCCATACACATCACCTGCCTTATTACTTTTATCTACTGCTGAAGCTCTGGTAAATGCAATAAAATGATTCCTATAATATTGCTTTCTAATGCTTCTGATTTGCATAGTAATCCCAAATACTATTTATCCGAGTTCTCGCTGAAGAAGATATGCTCAAATTCAATTTTAAATGATTCAGACTACCCTGTTCCTGCAACAGCATATTTCGGTTTTCACCACTAATAGCCGACATGAACGCCTAATATAAGGACATGTTCTATTCCTGCATGATTCATAAATTCATCAATATCATCATTAGAATAGGTTAATCCTACAAATACAGGATCATTACTCATCATATACCGCCAAAAATGAGCATACCTTTGAGCAACTGCATCATGTCCTGCTCCCCTCATATGTTCAGAATAAGAAACTCCAACACCCTTGTCATTTGTAAACAACGCATGCTCTTTTCCGTCTGAAGAAACATATTTGAAGTAATGATTCTGTCCAAAATCAATGATATTGTTACAGGCTTTTACTGCACACCTGCCACTTCATATGTTTCTCCATGTTTTCATACTTTAGAGCTATTATTATTAATAACCAGTAGCAATAAATCTGATATATATGAGTCTTTCTCTTTTAAAAATGGAGAATACATTCCCAAACTGTTCGGTACATCTGCACTTTTGGTAAATGTATCCCGTCCATGACTTCCAAAAGCACTTTTCTTGTTAATCAATGCATGAAGCATATCCTGTCGTTGGTTCATAGAGTAATTTACATTATTTAAATAAGAAAAATTAATATTCATTACTTTTCACTCCTATTTCTAGGCTTTCACATCAAAACTTACCCCCATTGATGTAGACGTACCTAAAGCGCCAGATACAACACTTTGTGTAACAGCTTTTACATCCGCCCCAGTAGCACTTATGGTATATTCCCCCGATTCTATCCTTGCTTCTTCAGCCGCTCTTTTTTCTGCCCGTTTCTCTGCCGCCTTTTCTTCCTCCGCCCTTTTCTCCTTGCGCCTCTCGGCGTCCTTTTCTTCGGCTGCTTTCTTCTCTTTTGCTTTTCTTTCAGCATTTTCTTTGGCTATCTTTCCGTCCGGGTCACTTGTGCCGGATATTGCTACTGAAATATTCCCATTTGCATCAACATTATAACTGAGATTGGTCAAGATTCCTCTGCAGCCTGCAACTGCACTTTTTGCACAATCCGGAATAGCCGCCAGATTTTCTTCCAGATACTTTGCTTTTTCCGGATCGTTCATGCACTTTTTCAAAAATGCACTTGATACGGATACCGTTGTCGGAACGCCCTGCATGGAGGTTGTACCCGAATTCATATAGCTGTATTTCCCCTGCAAATATTTTGAATAATCATTTACATTGCTATAGCCTGTCTTAATCTGTTCTGTTTTCGTCACACCTGGTGTTGAAGTTTTCAATTCAACCGTACTTGTTGTCACACCACTTTCCTTTGTGCTTTCACCAGCCTTTACAGTACTTGTATAGCTTGCAGAATAATTGCTGTAATTGTTTGTAATCTCCATTGACATAGTAATCACCTGTTCCTTCCATTCAATCTATAGTTTCTACATAGTTTATCGAAACTTCCGGTCAATGATTTCACCCAAATGGTGTGAACAACGATTTTATGGGTGTGAAATCTTTCCGTACATCATAATGGTAAGACTAAATTTCTTTTTGCTGTCTGAGTCACTAATCACAATATCAATATCGCCCCGATATTTCCTTGCACATCTTTGAATATTGGAAATGCCAAGTCCATGTAACTTCTCGTTCTTCTTATGACTTACAGGCAAACCTGTTTCTTTATCAAACACAATTTCTCCTGTAAAGCTATTCTCAATCTCTATGAAAAATAAATTACCTTTTACATAAGAGTGAAGATAAATACACTTCTCACCCTCTGTTTTGTAACAAGCTTCTATGGCATTCTCCAGTGCGTTATCCAAAATAACACCAATGTCATAAGCATCTATTTTCTGTTCTAATGGGTATATAAAATCAACATCAAATTTAATCTTCTTTTTCTGTGCTTCCTGACTTTTCTGATGAATAATAATATCTGCAATCGGATTTCCCGTCTGATAAACAAAATCTAATTTACTGACTGTTTCTTCCATTTTTTCAATATAGTGATCCAATTCTTCATTATCTGCACCGATTACACTTTTTACAAATAAAGAAATATTTGATAAATGGCTTCTCATATCATGCCTAAGTCCCCTCATATCAGCATAGATATCTTGTATTTCTGTAACTTCCTTCTGCATTTGCTGTACCTGATTCTCCAACATAATGCGCTTTCTGGTTTCTTCATTGTATTGTACTAATTTCTGAAACAGCATTACATTGGCTACAATCGTAGAAAGCAGCAAAAAACAGATTACGGGAATCCAAACCTGTGTTGCCGGAACTGTTTCATAAATAATCACAGTCATCCCATTTTCAACAGTCACTATCATCATTTTTATTGTGATTGAAATACACAATGCCGCAATGCTTGGTAAAATCAAAAAAACACTTTCCTGTACCTGCAACTGATAATCCTTTTTTACAAATTCTCTACGGATCAGTCGTAAATATACAATCAGCAATATCGCATAAAGTAATGCGCTTATAATAGATATGACACCCGTAGAAATTTCCCCCAATACAGAAGCCGCTTTCACTGTATTAATTTTCTCTTCTAAGACCAGAAAATTAAAAGTCCTATTCCACAATCCACACAATGCAAAATTGAATATGCTTACGATATATTTCACAATTTCTTTTCCAGCCACAAAACTAAAAATAACAAATGCCTGTTTTGTCAGATCTTGGCGAAACAATAGTAATTGCAGGAAAAATAGAATACAGAGATTAACAACTACCTGCG
>Ga0256404_1009351_pt1 | contig 14111 bp, 8 predicted proteins | sample RumenRJG_01DNA_FD_185990 | JGI IMG/M metagenome (GOLD analysis project Ga0256404, IMG submission 185990) | Bovine rumen microbial communities from Lethbridge, Alberta, Canada - RJG_01 | ecosystem: Host-associated > Mammals > Digestive system > Stomach > Rumen | place: Canada: Alberta | collected...
GCTCCATTAGGAACAGGTGTGTATAAGGTTGGTGGCAACTATGCTGCTTCTTTGCAGGCTCACATGTTTGCAGCATCGAAAGGTTATGGTTCAGAGTTTTATCTTGATGCCAAGGAAAAGAAATATGTTGACGAGTGTGGTGCCGCCAACTTCTTCGGTATCAAGAATAATACTTATGTAACTCCTAAGAGTACATCAATTCTGCCTTCAATAACCAATAAGAGTTTGATGCAGATAGCCGAGGATTTAGGTTTGAAGGTTGAGCGTCGTCCTATTCCTGTTGACGAGCTTTCAACATTCGAGGAGGCAGGTGCCTGCGGCACAGCTGCTGTTATTTCTCCAATCTCCGAGCTTGATGATCTTGATACAGGTGCTAAGTATAGTTTTGGTGACAAGCCTGGTCCATGGTCAACCAAGCTCTACGAAACTCTTCGTGGCATCCAGTATGGTACTATCGAGGATAAGCATGGTTGGACAACCGTTGTGATTGAATAATCCATTACGTGTTATAAAGCATAAAGTCCCGAACTCTTGTGGTTCGGGACTTTTATTTTTACAGGTCAACAACCGTGATGCCTGCGCCACCAAACTGCACATGTTCGTCGGCATAGTGTGTTACGTTTGGAATGCCCGAGAGGTATTGGCGTATGAGCTGGCGAAGGATACCGTTGCCTTTTCCATGAAGTATGCGCACCCGACTCATGCCCACAAGGATAGCGTCGTCGATGAAGTATTGAACGGCGTTGAGTGCTTCGTCGCCTCTCATTCCTCGCACATCAAGGTCCTGATGGAAGTTTTTGCGATGGTCGTCCATGGTGTCGCGTGTGGTGCGGCTCATCTTGTAGCCAAGGCTTTCCTGCAGGCGTTGTTGTTCGGTTTTTGGTGCTTCGGCTGCGGCTGGTGCGTGTTCCAGTCGGTTAAGTCGCATCTTTGAACGCATGTCGCCAAATATAACTGTGGCCATGGCGCCTGCTATGCTCTCTACGGTTCCAACCGTGGTGAGTCCCTTCACGCGCACCTTGTCGCCAACGGCAATAGGCGAGTTGTTTGTAGCCGATGATTTGTTTACGGCGTTGCGCAAAGCTTCCGAGGCGCGTTTTTCGTTCTCAGCCTTTTCCTTCTTGCGCTTTTCGTGACGTTCCTTTCGTGCCTTTATCTGTTCTATCTTGCGAGCTATGGCATCGTCGTTGGCTTTAACGTCGATCTCGTTGATGTTTTCTTCAAACTCTTTTAGTTCCTGACGTATGCGTCGGGTTTCGTTCTTTTCAGCTTCCTTCTCGCGAATTTCTTTTATGGCATTCTCTATGCGTCGGTTGCTTTCTTTCAAGAGTTCGTTGGCTTCCTGACGTGCCTTTGCAAGAATTTCCTTGCGTTGTTTCTGCAGCTGTTCAATCTCCTTTTCGTAGTTGGCTATGGTTTTTTCCATATCCTTTTCGCGCTGGTGAATGGTTTGGCGCTTGCCTTCCCAATAGCGTTTGTCGCGAACAATATCCTGCAGGTATTTGTCGCTCTGGATATAGTCAGCTCCAACAATATCCGATGCTTCCTTTATCACATCCTCGGGCAATCCTATCTTGCGGGCTATCTCTATGGCGAATGAGCTTCCTGGTCTGCCAATGGCAAGCTGAAAGAGTGGGCGCATCTCGTGGCGGTCGTAGAGCATGGCTCCGTTGACCACTCCTTCGTGGTTGTCGGCAAAGTGTTTCAGGTTTTGGTAGTGAGTGGTTATCACTCCCCATGCGCCTTCGTTGAGCAGTCGTGTGAGCACGCTTTCGGCTATTGCTCCACCAATCTGCGGTTCGGTTCCTGTACCAAACTCGTCGATAAGTATGAGTGTTCTGTTTGATGCCTGCTTCATCATGTTCTTCATGTTGAGAAGATGTGATGAATATGTTGACAGGTCGTTTTCAAGGCTCTGCTCATCGCCTATGTCTATCATGATGTCGTGAAAGATACCTGTTGTTGAGCGTTCGCCAAGAGGGATTGATAGTCCACTTTGTAGCATGTATTGCAGCAATCCAACTGTTTTCAGGCATACTGACTTACCACCTGCGTTAGGACCGGAGATAATCAAAATTCTTCCTGAATTTTGATGTTCAACATTCAACGTAATATCCAATGGGATTACTTTCTTTGTTCGTTCAAGCAGCGGGTGGCGAGCCTTAATCCAGTCGATTATTGGTTCGCTCTTCACCTCTGGTTCAAAGGCTTTCATCTGGTTGGCAAGCGAAGCCTTAGCCTGAATGAGGTCAATCTGGGCGAGGAAGCGATAGCTGTCGAGAAGTTCAGCCACGTGTGGGCGCACTTTTTCGGTAAACTTTGTGAGAATGCGTATTATCTCCTGTCGCTCCTCGTTCTCCAGTTCGCGTATGCGGTTGTTTGCTTCAACTACCTGAGTAGGTTCAATATATACCGTGCGTCCTGTGGCACTCTCGTCGTGCACAATACCCGAAATCTTGCGTTTCAGTCCAGGGGCAACGGGTATTACGAGGCGACCGTCGCGCATGGTTGGGGCAGCATCCTTGTCAACCACTCCTTCCATCTGTGCTGTGCGCAGAATGTTGCTTAGCGTGCGCGATATGCTTCCCTCAACACGTGCCAGCTCACGGCGTATGTCGTGAAGGGTTGGGGATGCTGTGTCGCGTATGTGTCCGAATTTATCCAGTATCTGGTCTATCTGTTGCACAAGGTTGGGGAATGTGGCAACACCATCAGCAAGCTCCTGAAGGGCTGTGCGGTTGGGTATGATGCCATCCTCGTCCATATCCTCTTCAGGTTGAAGATAAGCCACTATGTGGTTTATGGTGTCGAGCGAGCGGCGCAGGTCGAACAGTTCGTCTTCCTCAAGATGTGTGTTGGCTATGCGTATGCGTAGCAGAGCCTCGCGGCAGTCTATGAAGAATGTCATGGGGAAGTCGTCTTTCTGCTCTTGGATGTGTCGGAACTCCCGAATCTGGTCGAGCCATGTGTTCACCTGAGTAGCGTTGGTAGAGAATTCAATCTTTTCCACCTCGCCTTTTCCTAATGTTGAAAGGCAGAGCTGGCGCAACATCGCTTTTATTTCGTTGAAACCAATCTTATCTTCAAAGTTCTGTGGATAAATCATAATTTGCCTGAATTGAAAAAAAGGCCGTCACAATCAATATGTGACAGCCTTTATCTGTTTTTCGTTTTTTGAGCCTCTTGTCGGATTCGAACCAACGACCCCGAGATTACAAATCACGTGCTCTGGCCAACTGAGCTAAAGAGGCGGGTGGGCAAGCGATTCTTATCGCGCCGCTACAACCAAGTACCCTTGCTACGTTCCCATCCTGGGGGATTCCGAGGGAGCTGGCCGTAAGAGACTTACCCGTAAGGCATTTCTCTTAAATGCGGTGCAAAGGTAATGCTTTTATTTTAAACAAACGAATGTTTTGCATGTTTTTTTTAGTTTTTTTCTTTTGGGGGGATTTCGGAGTAATCGGAGAATTCAGAGTAATCGGAAAATTCAGAGAAATATCCTTTATCCTTTATCATTTGGCAAAGGCGGCAAAGTGCCGCCTTGCTTTATCCTTTATCATTTATCATTTAGCACGCCTTGGCGTGCGCATGCTACACGCAGCTTGTTGTGTTGAAGAATATTAATTTGGGCAACAAAAAAATGTAGCTTTAGATAGATTGTTTCTATAAAAAGAGTATATATGCAAAAGAAATCTGAGTAATCGGAATAATCGGAGTAATCGGAAATTCGGAATAATCGGAAATCTCAGAAATCTCAAAATAATCATATTATTAATCTTTTTAAATTCAAAGCCAATGGAACACCACAATCAAAACTCGCCCCAGCCTTTTCTTCCGCATCATGGACATTATCGCAATCTTAGGGTGTATCAGGTAACCGAGATAATATACGACATAACCTTCTATTTCACTCAGCATTATCTGCAGAAAGGTGACCGCACCATTGATCAGATGGTGCAGGCTGTGCGCTCAGGCAAACAAAATATTGCTGAAGGAAACCAAGCGGCAGCAACATCGGGTGAAACTGAGATAAAACTCACGAATGTGGCAAAAGCTAGTTTGGAGGAATTGCTCGGCGATTATGAGGGTTATCTGCGTGTGCGAGAACTTGAACAATGGGGTGCCACCCATCCGCGTTACGATAAAATGCGCCGTTATGCCCAGAGTGACTACATAAGAACCAACTATGCCCTTATGCTTCAGAAAATGAATGATGAAGAGATTTGTAATCTGTGCATCACGCTTATTCATCAGGCTATGTATATGCTGCACAAGCTGCTCATAACCATGCAGCAACGCTTTGTTGCCGAAGGGGGGATAAAGGAGAGAATGTATAAGGCAAGGGTGGAGTATAGGAATAGTCAGAGGAAATCAGAATAATCTGAATAATCAGAATATTCAGAGCTTTCTGAAAATTAGAAAAACAAGGGGGCAAGCTTGCGGCTTGCCCCCTTTGGATATCATGCATTAAAATTTGTACTCTTATAAGGAAATAGGCTTAGAGAGGCTTGTATTCAACAAATGCCTCCATAGCCTCGTAGCTTGCCAGACCAAGATCATCGTAGAGCTTTGCTGTGGCGCGGTTGCGGTCTTCGGCACGCTGCCAGAACAAACGCTCGTCGTTGCCAAGGAATGGTGCGCTCTCCATCTGTGAGCTGTGCTTGAGGATAGAGTTGCGCTTAGCGCGAAGCTCCTCAGGGCTCATAGGAACACACATTTCGATGTTCTCAATCTCCCATTCAGCCCATGCACCACGATACATCCAGATGCGGCAGTTCTTGAGCCACTCGGCATTAGCCTCTTTCTCAAGGTCGATAGCTGCCAGAACAGCATCGGTACACTTGCGATGGGTGCCGTGTGGGTCGGCAAGGTCGCCGGCAACGAAGATTTCGTGTGGCTGCACCTCTTTGAGCAAGTTGCGCACAATCTCAACATCCTTTTCGGTCATAGGCAGCTTCTCAATCTTACCGCTCTCGTAGAATGGCAGGTCGAGGAAGTGAACATGGTTGAGAGGAATCTTGTTGTAGGTGCAGGCTGTGCGTGCCTCACCACGACGGATGAGTCCCTTGATGGTGCGCACGTCGGCAGTATCGATGTCGCCTTCTTTCTTTTCGGCAAGGAATTTCTTGATGTCCTTATACATCTTCTTGATGGTTTCATCTTTCTCGTTGTTGAAGATCTGGTTGAAACCATTTACGAAGTGCATGAAACGTGTTACCTCTTCGTCGTTAACGGCGATGTTGCCCGATGTTTCGTAGGCAACATGCAGGTCGTGACCCTGGTTAACAAGTCGCTGGATTGTTCCACCCATAGAGATAACGTCGTCGTCGGGGTGAGGAGAGAACACAACAACACGCTTTGGGAATGGCTTTGCACGCTCCGGACGATATGTGTCGTCGGCATTAGGCTTTCCGCCTGGCCATCCTGTAATGGTGTGCTGCAGGTCGTTGAAAATCTTTATGTTTGCATTATATGCTGAACCATAGAGAGCCAAAAGTTCAGAAAGACCATTCTCGTTATAGTCTTTGTTGGTGAGCTTCAGGATTGGTTTATTCACCTTGAGACACAACCATGTGAGGGCTGCGCGTGTGAGTTTGTCGGTCCACTTGCAGCTTGTAACGAGCCATGGGTGGATGATACGTGTGAGCTTGCCTGCTGCTGCAAGGTCAACAACCACGTGGGCGTCGTTGTGAGTTTGCAGGTAGCTTGCAGGGATAGACTCAGTTATACCGCCCTCGATAGTCTGCAATATGATGTCGGCTTTCTCTTCGCCCCATGCTGTAAGATAAATCTTGCGTGCAGCAAGAATAGTAGATATACCCATTGTGATAGAGCATGGAGGAACAGGCTCCTGAGAGCTGAAGCTCATGGTCATCTCTTCGCGGCTGATGGCATCGATGAGCATCAGACGGCTAACAGATGATATTGTTGAGCCAGGTTCGTTGGTAGCAATATTTCCGATGCGGCCAATGCCGAGAAGCATCATGTCGATACCGCCGAAGCTGCTTATGCGCTGCTCGTAGAGGCGGCATTGCTCCTGAACATCGTCTTGCTTTACTGTGCCGTCGGGTGAGAATATATTCTGTGGATTGATGTCAACATGGTCGAGGAACATAGCACGAAGCTGAGCTATAGCGCTATGCTGACTGTTCTTTGCCAATGGGAAATACTCATAGGCGTTGAACACGATAACGTTGCTGAACGACAGCTTTTTCTTCTCATAGCGAGCGATGAGTTCATCATAAACAGGAATCAACGACTTACCAGTACCCAAACCGAGAACGCAATAACGACCTTCGTCTTTGCGTTGCTTAATGAGTTTTGCTACTTCGTCGGCAATACTTGCGGCACCTTCCTCTACCTTTGGGAAGATGTCGGTAGGAATCTTCTCGCAACGAGTGATTTCCGAACGTTCAACAGCTGTGCGAGGATGATAGAACTCCTCGGGAACTTTGTTGAGAACAATTTGTGAGCTAAGATGTAATTTCATTTGATAGTTAGTTAGTTTCGAGCCCTCTGCAAAAGAGTGTGCTCTGTTGTGTTATTTATTTTTTTTCAATATCCTTGAAATAACGGTATGTACCCACCTTGAGCTCTTCGCAAGCTGCTTCATCGGCAACGATGATGCCATGACGATGGGTTTGGAGTGAACTTATAGTCCATGCCTGAGTAACAGGGCCCTCAACGGCAGCCTGCAACGCACGTGCCTTGTGATGACCGTTAACAAGAATCATTACCTCGCGAGCATCCATAACTGTGCCCACGCCAACGGTAAGAGCCAGCTTAGGAACCTTGTTGATGTCGTTGTCGAAGAAACGGCTGTTGGCGATAATCGTATCTGTTGTGAGGGTTTTTACACGTGTGCGACTGCTTAAGCTTGAGAATGGCTCGTTGAAAGCAATATGACCGTCAGGACCGATACCGCCGATAAACAAGTCGATACCACCTGCTTCAACAATCATCTGCTCGTAGCGTGCACATTCAGCTTCAAGATCTTCGGCATTACCGTTGAGAATGTGAATATTCTCCTTTGGACAGTCGATGTGGTCAAAGAGGTTACGTGCCATGAACGAATGGTAGCTTTCAGGATGACTCTCTGGCAGAGCTACATATTCGTCCATATTAAAGGTGATTACATTTTTGAAACTTACGCGCCCTTCCTTGCAGGCTTTTACCAATTCGGCATACATGCCTTCTGGTGAAGAACCTGTTGGCAGTCCGAGGACAAATTTGTGGTCGGGTGTTGGTTGAAATGAGTTGATTTTTTCGATAACATGCTCAGCAGCCCATTTAGATAGCTGAGCGTAGTTTTGCTCAATAATTAATCTCATGGTTTATTTTTATAGTTAGTGCATATTTCCTTGAAAGCACAAAGGTAAGGAAAAAATATCAAAACGTGTAAAAAACGTTGCTTTTTTTTAATATAAATAACGAAAAATAGCCCCAACATCGCGTCGGGGCTTTTTTCTTCTTTTTGAAAAGTTTTGCAGTAAAATGTTTATGTAGTTATGTAGTTTTGAAAACCAAGATTGTTTGTCATTAGCTGATTGCAAAGGTATGTAAAAGATTGATTGCAATCAAAATAATGATTATTTTTTATGCAAAAAACTACGTAAACGTTTGCGTCTTTTGCTTATTTTGACTTTCATTCTTCTTTTATCTTCTTCTATCTTATCCTATCTTACAAGCAAGCAGAGCTTGAGAAAGTTGAATTAGAAGATAATTTTAGGCTCGCACCCTTGCTTTCTCCTTATTTATTATTAACTTTGTTGCCAAATAATATTATTTATCGAGAATGAAAGAATTTGTAATATCTGAAGCCAAGGCCGAAACTGCCATTCTTGTGGGATTGATTACCAAGGAACAGGATGAAGCCAAGACCAAAGAATACCTTGATGAGTTGGAATTTCTTGCTGATACAGCGGGGGCTGTAACCGTGAAGAGATTCACACAACGTGTGGGCGGACCTAACCAAACATCGTATGTGGGAAAGGGTAAACTCGAAGAAATCAAGGAATATATCAAGGAATGTGAGGATAACGAAGAGCCTATAGGTATGGTTATCTTTGATGATGAGCTATCGGCAAAACAACTCAAGAATATTGAGACTGAGCTGGGAGTGAAAATTCTCGACCGTACATCGCTTATCCTCGACATCTTTGCCATGCGTGCACAAACGGCAAATGCAAAAACTCAGGTTGAACTGGCACAATATCGCTACATGCTTCCACGACTGCAACGGCTTTGGACACACCTTGAACGACAGGGTGGTGGTTCTGGATCTGGAGGAGGAAAAGGCTCTGTGGGACTGCGTGGACCTGGTGAAACACAGTTAGAGATGGACCGCCGTATCATTCTACAGCGCATGAGTTTGCTTAAACAACGTCTTGCCGAAATAGACAAACAGAAGAGCACACAGCGCAAAAACCGTGGAAGAATGATTCGAGTGGCACTTGTGGGATATACAAACGTGGGCAAGTCAACCATCATGAACATGATGGCAAAAAGCGAGGTGTTTGCCGAAAACAAACTCTTTGCCACCCTCGACACAACCGTGCGCAAGGTAGTCGTTGAAAACCTTCCTTTCTTGCTTGCCGATACAGTAGGATTTATTCGCAAGCTGCCTACAGATCTTGTTGAATCGTTCAAGTCAACTCTTGACGAGGTTCGCGAGGCCGACCTTCTGCTTCATGTTGTTGACATCTCGCATCCCGATTTCGAGGAACAGATAGATGTTGTTAACGAAACCCTGAAGGACCTTGGAGTGAGCGACAAACCATCCATGATTATCTTTAACAAGATTGACAACTACAAATGGGTGGAGAAGGACGAAGACGACCTTACACCCGAAACAAAGGAGAACATATCCCTTGAACGATTGGAAAAAACATGGATGGCGCGACTTAACGACAACTGCCTTTTCATATCAGCCAAGAACCACGAAAACATCGACGAGTATAGAAAGGTGCTATATTCAAAGGTGCGCGAACTTCATGTTCAGAAATATCCTTATAACAATTTCTTATATCCACAAATAGACGAATGAGACAACTTACAGAAACAGAAATAACCCAGTTGGAAGATAATAATTGCTGGGCTGAAGACTGGACTGCCATCAGCGTGAGCGATGACTTTGTGCCCAATTACTATCATCGTGTGATGTTCTACGGAGAGATAGAACTTGGAGCATGCGACAAGAATATTGAGGTGAGCAAAGACTTCTTCAAACACTCGGGCATAAACAACGCCACCTTGCGTAATGTGAGCGTGGGCGACGATTGCCTTATTGAAAACGTGGGCAACTTCATCAATAACTACACTATCGGAAACGATTGCTACATAAGCAACGTGTGCACCATGGAAACAACAGAAGGAGCTACCTACGGACAGGGCAACCTCATAAGTGTGCTCAACGAGGTGGGCGAGGGCAACCTTATGCTATTTAGCCAGCTTAACAGTCAGCTGGCTGCATTCATGGTGAAACACTCGCAAGACAAGGAGTTGAAAGACAACATGCGCCGAATGATAAGCGAAGATATCGACAGTAATATCCCTGAGAGAGGCACCATAGGCGATGGAGTGAAGATTGTAAACACAAAGGAGATTACCAACACCATAGTTAACGACGAGTGTGAGATTAATGGCGCTTCGCGATTGAGCGACTGTACAATCCTTTCGAGTGCAAATGCCAATGTGTTCATAGGCACAGGAGTGATTCTTGAAAACTCAATAATAAGCGACGGAACAAGTATTGTCAACTCGGTTAAGATGCAAGACTGCTTTGTGGGCGAAGCATGCCAGATAAGCAACGGATTCACAGCATCCGCAAGCGTGTTCTTTGCAAACTCGTTTATGAGCAACGGCGAGGCATGTGCTGCTTTCTGCGGACCATTCACAGCAAGCCACCACAAAAGTTCGCTTCTCATAGGTGGAGAGTTCTCATTCTATAACGCTGGCTCGGCTACAAACTTCAGCAACCATGCCTACAAGATGGGACCTATGCACTATGGCATCTTTGAACGAGGCACCAAGACCGCAAGTGGAGCCTACGTGCTTATGCCTGCAAATATAGGCACATTCTCGGTGTGCTTCGGTAAGCTGATGTATCACCCCGACACACGCAAACTGCCATTCTCATATCTTATAGCATATGGCGACATAATGTATCTTTCACCAGGAAGAAACATCACCACCGTGGGACTTTATCGCGACACCAAGAAATGGCCAAAGCGCGATGTGCGCCCACAAGGAGCACAAAAGAGCATCGTTAATTTCGACTGGCTGTCGCCTTTCTCCGTGGGCGAAATCATTCAAGGAAAGAAAATTCTTGAAGACCTGCGTGCTGCCTCGGGCGAAGATGTGTCAACATATAACTATCACGAATATGTTATCAACGCCTCATCGTTAAGAAAAGGTATCAAATACTACGATATTGCCCTGCGAATATATATGGGAGCCGTGCTGAAGCGCGTGTATAAACGACTGGGAGCTATCGAAGAACCTAATACCGAAATAGGACTTGGCAAATGGAACGACCTCTCGGGACTGCTTCTCCCAGAAAGCGAGGAGCTGCGCCTTGTTGACGATATAAAGAATGGTTATGTGGAAAGCGTTGACGAACTTAACGAACGCTTTGTTGATATCGACAAACATTATCGCGAATACCAATGGGCATGGACCTATAGACTCATTCTCGACTATTATAATCTTGATGAACTCACCGACGAGAATGTAGAACAGATTCGACAAGACTATGTTACAGCCCGTAGAGCATGGATAGCCGAGATTAGAAAGGATGCCGAAAAAGAATTCCGCATGGGCGATGTAGAACAAAGTGTGCTCGACGATTTTATCGACAAGCTCGATCATGAGATAGATTTTGAAAACTAAAAAGAAATAAGCAAATGAAATTTAGTAAATTAGCTTTATCTATTGCTATCCTTGCTGCTTCGGCAACAGCGGCTATGGCAAAGGATTACAAATTCACAACGGTAAAGGGCGATCCTATGCAAACACGCATATACACCCTTGATAACGGATTGAAGGTGTATATGAGTGTGAACAAGGAGAAACCACGTTTGCAAACATATATCGCCGTGCGAACAGGTTCGCGCAATGACCCTAAGGAAACTACTGGTCTTGCTCACTATCTTGAACATCTTATGTTCAAAGGCACAAACCACTTTGGAACAAGCAATCTTGCTGCCGAAAGGCCACTACTCGATTCTATCCAGAACCGTTTTGAGGCTTATCGCAACATCAAGGATACAAAGCAACGCAAGGCTTGGTATCACAAGATAGACTCTCTTTCACAACTGGCTGCTAAATACAATATTCCTAACGAATACGACAAGATGATGGCAGCCATAGGTAGCGAGGGCTCAAATGCCTACACATCAAACGATGTTACATGCTATATTGAGGATATCCCTTCTAACGAGATCGATACATGGGCAAAGGTGCAGGCCGACCGATTCCAAAACATGGTTGTTCGCGGTTTCCACACCGAGCTCGAGGCTGTATATGAAGAGTTCAATATCGGTCTTGCCAACGATGGCGAGAAAGAGTGGGTGGCTCTTAACAAGAAACTTTTCCCTACTCATCCTTATGGCACACAGACAACTATTGGTACTCAGGAACATTTGAAGAACCCTTCAATAGTTAACATCTATAACTATTATCATCGCTACTATGTGCCAAATAATGTGGCTATATGTATGGCGGGCGACTTTGATCCCGACAAGGCAATAGCTATTATCGATAAATATTTTGGCGAGTGGAAACCGGCTAAGGAGGTTACACGCCCAGAATATGCTCCTGTGGTTGACCTCACAGCTCATGTTGATACTGCTGTTGTTGGACAGGAAGCCGAGAATGTGCTCTTAGGATGGAAATTCCCTAAGGCCGCATCTTATGCTGCCGACACCATAAGCGTTATTGCCGATATGCTGGCTAACGGCAAGGCTGGATTGTTTGATGTGAACCTTAACCAGCCTATGAAGGTGATGTATTCGGCTGCATTCATGGAAGCTATGGCCGACTATTCGGTTTTTGTTATAGAGGCTTTGCCACGTGAAGGACAGAAACTTGAAGAAACAAAGAGCCTTATCCTGGAAGAGTTGGATAAGTTGAAGAAAGGTGAGTTTGATGCCGATCTTCTGCAAAGTGTTCTTGCCAACAAGAAGCGCGACTTCTATGTTTCGTTGAGCGATAACAGAACACGTACCGAGGCTATGAAAGATGCCTTCATAAATGGTCAGAACTGGGACGATGTTGTTGCACGACTCAATCGCCAGAGCAATATGACAAAGGAACAGATTGTTGCCTTTGCCAATAAATATCTTGCCGACAACTATGTGTGTGTTTACAAGCGTCAGGGCGCAGACACAACAGTTAACAAGATTGACAAGCCTGCTATAACACCAATACCAACAAACAACGATAAGCAGAGCGACTTCCTGAAGGAGGTGGTCAACACAAAGTCGGAGCCTATACAACCTCGATTTGTTGACTTCAAGACCGACCTTGTTAAGAACAAGATGAAGAATGGATCCGAGGTGCTTTACAAGCAGAACACTCAAGACGACCTGTTCAACCTCTCATTTGTTTATCCTGTGGGCAAGGAGAACGACAATACGTTGGATATTGCTGAGGGATACCTTGAATATGTTGGTACCGATAAGATGACAGCAAGCGATATACAAAAACAGTTCTACAAACTTGCATGCGATTTCAACGTTAGCGTTGGCGACGATGAAACACGCATCTCTCTTTCGGGTTTGAACAGCAATATGCCTGCTGCCTTGAAGTTGGCAAGCAACATCCTTAATAATGCCAAAGCCGATAAGCAGAGCTGGCAGAATTATGTTGCTCTTGTGCTGAAGGCGCGTGCCGATGCCAAGACTAATCAGAAGAGTAATTTCTCGGCTCTGCAGAAGTATGGCATGATGGGTAAATACAATTCTGCCCGCAACAACATGAGCGAGAAAGAACTGAAGAATGTTGATCCACAGGCGTTGCTTAACAAACTGAATGGTCTGGGTGATTTTACATTATTATATTATGGACCTACCGATGTTAAGACTCTTGTAAACACAGTAAAGAAAAACTTCCGTCAGGGCAAGACTGTTGCCATGCCTGAGGCTAAACCTTATGAAGAACAGGCAACTCCACAGACCGAAATTCTGCTTGCACCATACGATGCAAAGAACATCTATATGATTCAATATCATAACGAGAACAAAGAGTGGACACCTGAGAACGCACCTGTAAACGCTCTTTTCAACGAGTATTTCGGTGGTGGAATGAACACTATTGTGTTCCAGGAACTTCGTGAAGCTCGCGGTTTGGCTTATTCGGCTGCTGCACGATATAACGAGCCAACAAGAAAGGGCGACAAGGAAAGTTTCTTCACATATATCATCACACAGAGCGACAAGATGATGGATTGTGTTAAGGAGTTCAATAATCTGCTTAACGATATGCCTGCTCGACAGTCTGGATTCGATCTTGCTAAGCAAGGCTTGCTGAAGACTCTTGCTACACGAAGAGTAACAAAATTCTCGGTGCTTAATGAATATCTAAGAGCCAAGAAAAAAGGGCTCGATTATGATATCAACAAGACAATCTATGAGAAGTTGCCATCTTTGAAACTTCAAGACCTTGTTGACTTCTCTAAGTCGCGTATATCTAACAAGCCTTACAAGTATATCATCTTAGGTAATGAGAAAGACCTTGATATTAAGAACTTGGAGAAGATAGGTACTATTCATCGTGTTTCTACCGATGAAATCTTCGGGTATTAAACTCCCCTCCCTTCATAAGGGAGGGAAAAAGAGAAATAACATATTAATAATGGTCGAGGGTTTCCAACTCTCCCTGGCCCTCCCTTCATAAGGGAGGGAAAAAAAGAAATAACATATTAATAATGGTCGAGGGTTTCCAACTCTCCCCGGCCCTCCCTTCATAAGGGAGGGAGATAAACAATAACATTATGTCAAACAAAAACGTAGAATTTAAGTATGCGCCAATGTTCCAGTTGGGTAAGGACGATACAGAATATCGTCTTATCAGCAAGGAAGGCGTGACAACAGCCGAATTTGAAGGCAAGA
>Ga0256404_1009352_pt1 | contig 14110 bp, 7 predicted proteins | sample RumenRJG_01DNA_FD_185990 | JGI IMG/M metagenome (GOLD analysis project Ga0256404, IMG submission 185990) | Bovine rumen microbial communities from Lethbridge, Alberta, Canada - RJG_01 | ecosystem: Host-associated > Mammals > Digestive system > Stomach > Rumen | place: Canada: Alberta | collected...
TCCTGTGTTGATAGTGTGGTTGCCAGGCCACATCAATCTTAACACAGGAGGTTTTCTCTTCCGTTTACTAAAGTGTTTTTACCGACCCCCGGTTGAACCGGGGGTTTTTTGGCGCTAAAGCCCCAAATAAAAACTGCGGCCTGTCCTTTCTGACAGACCGCAGTGGAAACAATGCCCAGTCTTTTATTGTTTATAATAATTGTAATCTAACCAATCGTCTTTCCAACATAGTTACAGCGCCGCAACTTCACGCAACGGAAGAGCCGTCACTTCGGCAATTTCGGAGTCAGACAACTTACCCTGCTTTTTTAACGCTTTGGCCGTGTCGATGCGGCCCTTCTTTTCGCCTTTCTTTACGCCTTGTTCCATTCCACGCTTTTCGCCCTTCTTTTCCGCATCTTCCTGTATAATTTTTAAATCCATTTCCCAGGTCACGTATCTCTCCCTCCAATCTTCGTCATTTGTCACACGCTTCGTTTCTGCATCAATAGCCTGCGTAAACTCGCTGCCGGCCTTGCCGCCGTTCACATAACACAGAAAATCAGCCAGTGCCGTATCCTCTGCTTTATCCGCCGCCCTGGCGTTCAGGTAAATATTCTCTGTCAAATCACCCATCTCCAACGTATTGTCCTCTTTGCATCGATAGGTGAAATGATACATCGGCAACCCTATACCGAACGGGTCAAAGGTGCAGATAAAAATTACATAGGACTTGCGCAACTCGCGATACTTCATTCCCTGTTTCAGCATATCCATACTAATCAGACTCTGATAATACCGCGTACGCAGGGGCAGCCCTTTGATCACCGTTGCTTCGTCTTTATCGAAATACACCGTGCTGTTGTCGCCCGTCACCTGCATTTCGATGTCCAGTACTGTTCCTTCCTGATTCTCCACATACACATCAAGCCGTATGCTTTTACTACTGATTCTCGCGCTGTTGATATGTCGTTCTGCTATGAAATAGCGGATATCCTTGATTTGTATGTGTAAAATCCGTTCAATCAGGTACTTACAGAGCTTTTTGTTTTTCAGCACCTCCTGAAATACATAATTATTGGCAAACGTTAACGAATCCCAGTCAATTGTTTTCAAATTTTACCTCTTTCCGACCGGGGCATTGTTTCCTCATAGCTATTGTAGCGCGGTTTGAAAACAAACGCAAGGAAAGATGTAAGATTTTACAAGTCCTCAAGCTCCTAATTACCCGTCCCGGTCACTTTAGTGACCGGACTTTTTTCGTAACTCCAGCAGTGACGCGGTTTTCAAGCCTGCTTTATGTCATAAATATAGACAGCTTAATTGTCTGTCTCCAGGTGGCACTTCTTTCGTTCATTTTATTGCTTTGTTCGGGAAAGCTGCCACTGCGCCGAGCCGCTAAAAATAGTGTTTCATAACGAAAAAACTGCGGCCTGTCCTTTCTGACAGACCGCAGTGGAAACAATGCCCAGTCTGGTTATTTCTAAGTGTTAAAACAAATCTGAATGCGTACCCGTCCGGAAGAGAAACAACTCCAGCTCTTCCTGCTCGATCCGGTACACAAGCAACCAGTCAGACTGGATATGGCATTCCCGGAAGCCGGCATAGTCGCCGGTCAGATCATGGTCCCTGTACTTGGAATCCAACTTTTCTCCGGCAGCTAATGTGTTCACCACAACGCGTAGCAATCCCATATCCAGTCCGCGTTTCTGCGCTGTTTTCAAATCCCTTTTAAACCGATGGGACGGTACGATTTTAAGCATCCTTCTGCACCTCATCCAGCACGTCATCAAAGGAATCGTAGCGTTTATACGCACCGGGGTTCCGTTTCATCTCGGCGTACTCGGCCAAGGCAGCGCGTGTTTCCGCATTTGGCGTAAACCGACTGACCTCAAAGGGAATTCCGTTTTGTCTGACAGCGGTTTTCAGGAATATGATAATTGCAGTAGACATGTTCATGCCCAAGTCAGAAAACAAGGTTTCAGCATCAGCTTTTAACTTACTATCTACGCGCACATTAATATTTGTGGTAGCCATATCATTCCACTCCTTTCGCCGGTCGAACCGCATACAGATAAGTCTTTTCTCCGGTTGACACACCTCAAATTGAACCTCAAATTGAAACGTATCTTCCTGTAATTATTATATTCTCAAAGCAAAACATCGTCAATACGTTGTTTTGCACTATAAAATTGTCGTATTAAAATGAAGCGTCAGTATTTTTCACCGTGCTCTTCACCGTCAGGAGGTGACAGAGGCGGGGGATAAAAACTGCGGCCTGCCATTTCTGACAGACCGCAGTGGAAACAATGCCCGGTCTTACAACACCGCTACGCCAATCGACTTGGCAATTTGGCGGATACGTTCCTCTGAAAGCTTGCTAATTTTTGTAATAGTTTTCAGTGGAAGCTTTTCCTTCAGCATATCCGTGGCAACGCGCTCGTTCACTTCCGCTTCTTTCCTAGCTTCGCCTCTTGCTTCACCTTCTTTTATATATCGGTCAATTACATTGCTCATATTCCGAATACCTCCCTTCGCCCTTTCTTCAATAGCTGCCTGTTCATAACGATCGTCGTGTTCCATTACGCTCAACAGCTGCAACACCTCGTAAACGTGCCGCATCGTGTCTCTGGATCCTATGTATGTGCCAGTTTTTCGTTTTTGTACAAAGTAATCCGCCACGATACGGAAATCGCTCTTGAATTTTGCAACCTGCTCATCTGTCAGCCATGCCACTTCGAATACGTTGATCTTCGTATCCGTAACGAACGACTTCAGCTCATCCGGCACACGTACCGCTTCATATAACGACTTCGCTGCCGTCCACCGCTGTTCATACCCAAAGTAAAGAACAATCGTTATAACCGGATATGGCGCACTGTTCCGGTTCTCCTTTAAACACTGCGCCCGGTACTCCGCTCCGTCATAACCTAATACGCGCAACACCATGCGGGAATCCGGGGCAGTTTGATTCTCAAATCCCACACAGGCGATGCGGATGCCTTTCTTCTTCCAGCGCTTGGCAACGTCGCGCTCCATGTCATGGAGTTTCAGTTCAGCACGGTACGCGGAGCGAAGCTGCATGTCTTCCAGTTCCTCTGGCTTTACTGCCTCGTTCCCGTTGAAAAGAAACCCATTCACGATATCCGCGAAGACATCTGGATAATCTTCCAGTATCTTCTCGGCAATATCTTTTTCTTTCAATTGCGTAACTCCTTTATATTTTAATATGAGAGGTACGCAATGTCTGTATTTTGGCTTTTCTAATAGTATTGTAGCGCGGTTTGAAAACAAACGCAAGGAAAGATGTAAGATTTCACAAGTCCTCAAGTTCCTAATTACCCGTTCCGGTCACTTTAGTGACCGGACTTTTTTCGTAACGCCAGCGGTGACGCGGTTTTCCAGCCTGCTTTCTGTTATAAATATAGACAGTCTTATTTGTCTGTTTCCATATGACACTTCTTTCGTTCATCTTATTGCTTTGTTCGGGAAAGCTGCCACTGCGCCGAGCCGAAAATTTCGGGCTACGCAATAAAAGCTATACATAAGAAAAGAGGAATGGGGATCGCCCCACTCCTCCTGTAACTCTTGCAAACGCTTTCATCAGAACATATACGCTACATTCACGCTGCCGCCAAAGCCGCGATGCTTTCAGCTATACAGAATCTGCCGCCTGGTTCTTACACAGTATCAGAACGTCCAGTTGGCCTGCAAGTTTGCAGTTATGCCCCGTTGCTTGCCGACCCAGCCCGTTACGCCCAGGTCGATGGTCATGGGGCTCTTGCCCGGTTTCACCTGCCAGCCCAGTTCCAGCATGCCGCTGCTGCCTTTCACGCTGGGGCTCGGCGCCTCACCGCTCACACTGTAAACCGCCCGTGCGTCCCCGTTGAACTCATACTGCCACGCAAGCCCGCCGTAAATCTTGTTCTTCGCATTCAACGCATGGGTGATCCGGGCGCCTAAACGGATACGGTGGCTGTTCACCGCACTGAAATCTACCCCTTCTGAAGCCGCGCCGATATGAATCGTCGTGCTGTCACTACCAGTATGGCTGTAGAAGTACTTGCCGTACACATCCAGCGTATTGTCATGACCGATATCGAAAAGCTTACCTGCGCCCAGGTGCGCCGCCCAGTAGGTCGCCGAGCTGTCATAGCTTACATGGTTCCCCGGACGGGCACTGTCCGAACCATAGTCTGACTTTGTCCGGCCAGCCCGCAGGCTTCCTTCATAATAGAACCCGTTGTGGTTGGTCTGTTTGGCGATCACACCGATACCCCAGTAACTGCTCTTTCCATCTGCCGTGATACCGTTGTCCTGATAGCTGTCATACTTGCCGTGGCCGTATTCGACGACCGGGCCTACCAGCAATTTGCCGCTCTTGTTTTCAATCTCCCGGGCAAAACCCAAACTTAATCCGATGCTCTTGGTATCCACATGGGAACCGCTCTTCGCTCGCAGGTTACCTAAACCTACCGCCGCGAAGGGTGCAAAGCCGCCGGCACGGGCAGCCGCCACACCATCACCGCCGCTCCGTTCCGCTGCCGCTGCGTCCGCCGCATTGCTCATGCCCTGCCCCGCTAACAAATCAGCCCCCGCGTTCACCATGGTCACCACGCCCATACGGGTTTCGACCGGGGACTTTTTGATTTCCTCCACCGCACTGGTATCGCCACCAGCATCCGCGCTCTGCTCCGTCACGTTATCTACCGTGGCGATAATTGTGTTTTCACCTTTTTTGCTGATACTCAGTTCATATTTATCATCCGTGGTCAGGCTGTTGGCAGAAAGGAACGACGCCTTCGCCAGCGTGGCACTGTCTGTCGTCTTTAACGTGTCGTCCGTAGTCAGACCACTGGGATTGGTAATCAGGTTCACCGTGTTACCCTTTTCCAGGTTCACGCCGCTTAACGCCGCCACCCCGAAGGTCACGCCTTGTACATCTGTAGGATTGGTACTGTTCACCGTCAGCATGGTATCGTCTTTGGCAATATTTGCCGGCAGGTAGAAGTTCATGTTTTGGAAACCCCTGACGTTGTCTTGGCCTACAGTCACGTTTTTCGCAGCGACGTTCAGTGTGTTGCCTGACACATTTGAGGGATCTTTAATACTCTGTCCCCCTATCAGAAAGCCCACCGCTATTGACGATAAAATGTTGACAGTATTATTTTTTGCTGCACCACTACCCATTGTTCTGCCGCCCCAAATCCCCGAGCTTCCCTCGAACATAAAATTCGGAGACCCGCTGATGGTCACTGTGTTTCCTGTAGCATCGCCGGAATCCGTAGACCGAACAAGCCCACCCAGAATAGAGGATTTTATGGTTGCATTGCCAGTAATGGTAACCGTGTTGTTACTGGCCGATCCATCACTTGCATTGCCGCCGTAAATACTGGAATTTACCGTGCCCCCGCTAATCGTCACGCTGTTATTTAAGGCGTTGCGGTTGGACCAGCCTCCATAAACACTGTTAACAGTTGTTTCCGGTCCGGATATGATCACTTTATTTCCTTCAGCTTTGCTGTTTTCTGTTGTTCCTTGAGAGAATCCGCCATATACGTCGCTTAAAGTGCCGCCGGTGATGGTGACCTCGTTGTTAACTACATCGCCATTGGATGATCTTCCTCCCATAACGTAATTTAACGTTCCATTACTGATAGTAACCTTGTTCCCGTCAACCTTGCCCCAGATACTACTACCCCCATAAATTGTCCCATCAATCTGCGTGCCGGAGCCGGAGACAGAAACTATATTTTTGATAACTGCACCATTATTACCTGTGCTGTCGCCGCTTGTTTCAGCGCCATATATGCTTTTCATGTGGGCACCGGTCACATTAACAGTATTCCCCTCAGCAGTTCCTGTATAGCTGTATCCGCCATACACAGAACTTCCCACAGTGCCGCCACTGATGTCTACCCTATTACTTGTAGCATTGCCGCCGGAAGCCCTGCCTCCATATACAGTGCCCGAAATACTCGTCGTTGTTTCCGTTCCGGATATAGAAACCTTGTTTCCTTCTGCTTTGCCTGTGCCGCTATTAATATAACCGCCATATGCGTTATTCAAATTTCCACCGGTGATTTCTACACTGTTATAACCGGCTGTACCGGTTCCACCATTGACATATCCGCCGTAAACGCTTTGGGTCACTTTGCCGTCGCTGATGGTGACTTTATTGCCTTCGCCTTCACCGGTTCCGCCCGCGTTTCCGTTCGCGCTGTATCCGCCATAAACACTGCCACTGATTGTTGTTAAAACCGCTGTACCAGTTTGGCTGATGTCTACCTTATTTCCTGTAGCGCTACCGCTGCCATATGCATATCCGCCGTAAACGCCTTTAGTCACCGTGCCGCTGCTGATAATGACCTTGTTTCCTTCCTCTTTAGTTGTTCCTCCAGCGGCACCGCTGTACGTATAACCGCCATAAACAGTATTATTAACCGTCGCCCCGTTTTTGATTTCCACCTGGTTGCCGGTGGCAGCGCCAGTGCCCCAGTTATACCCGCCGCAGACTCCGCTGCTGTAACTTTCTTGTATTACAACTGCGTCGCTCCCGTCAAGCGTAACCTTGTTACCACTGACTACACCACTGCTGTTATTATCGCTAATATGTCCTCCAGAAATACCCTTAACAGAACCTCCAGTGAAAGTAACTTCATTTAAACTTACATTGCCATTGTAACTGTTTCCACCATAAACAAAACCATTAATTGTTGTTAAAACTTCTGTACTGCTTTGGCTGATGTTTACTATATTACCTGTAGCGTTGCCAGTGCCAGCGGCCTGCCCGCCGTATACTTGTCTCACCGTGCCACCGCTGATTTTTACATTATTATAGCCAGCTGTGCCAGTTCCGCCATAGACAAATCCGCCGTAAACGTCTTTGCTCAACGTACCGTTACTGATTTCTACACTATTATAGCTGGCTGTAGCAGTTCCATCAAAGGCATATCCGCCGTAAACGTTATTACTCAACGTGCCGCCACTGATGCTAACCTTGTTTCCTTTTTCTTCTTTAGTTGTGCCGCCTGCATTGCCACTGTAACTGTATCCGCCATAAACAGTTCCATTAATTATTGTTAAAACTTCTGTACTGCTTTGGCTGATGTTTACTATATTGCCTGTAGCGTTGCCAGTGCCAACCTGCCCGCCATATACTGATTCTGCTGATTTCAGCGTGCCACCGTTGATTATAACCTGATTATCCCTTGCATTACCCTTTAAACTATACCCGCCGTTTACTTCAGCATCAAATTGTCCGCCGTTAATTGTAACCTTGTTTTGATCAGCATTGCCATTTCCGGAGTCGCTACTGTCTCCGCCATAAACTTGTCCGTCAATAGTGGCACCGCTATTGATAGTGAGATTATTTAAATTAGCGTTGCCGCCGGCACTGTATCCGCCATACACCCTATAATCAACTTTTACTCCTCCGATTATAACCGTGTTATTATTTGCCGGGTCTGTTACTGTTGATGAAAAACCGCCACAGATAATACTGCCTGAAGGAGAATCACCAGAACGAGCACAACCACCATAGACGCTGTAAGCATCTGTTGTTACCGTCACACTATTGCCTGATGATGCTGCCGCCCAGGCTGCCGGAGTACCAAAACCAACGCCTCCAACCAACGCCGCCGTCACGCCCAGCGTCACCGCTGCCATGCGTAACCCACGGCTACGGTTTGCTTTCCCTCCGCAGTTCACACTGGTGCAGCTCTTCCCGTTGCGTTTTGCAATTTCACTCACCGCCACGTAGCAGTTTCTCACTTTGCTCCAGATTACTTTGTAGATTTTGTTCATGGTGGGTTCTCCTTTGCAGTACTATGATTTTTACAAATCTGCGGGGTAACGCATTTCCTTTCCTCTTCATCCGCAGATTCCGTTAACAGATGAATCTTAAAATAAATGAGAAACAAAATTGATTCTTCCCAAATGGTTCATGGTAACACTGGAATCTGACACTTAATGAAAAACACATACTTATCCATATAAAAATTATACAACGATTTTCCGGCTATTTAAACCTCTCCGCTTCATTTGTCATTGACAATTTTTTGGACAAAAATGACACTTTTGTCAACAGTTTGTCATTTTTTAATCCTCGCAAATCAGGATGGTTACTTGCCTGGAAGCACATTATAAAATGTTGCAAACTTTATTGAACTAAAGCGATTCGTTGACAGGAGGGAGGGGCTTGACGGCTTCTCTGTTTTATAATCCAAATAGTCCGCCCGATCACGTTACGTGGCCGGACTTTTTTGTCGTTAGCGCAAATAAATAACACTCCTGAATAGTAAAAAACTGCGGCCTGCCATTTCTGACAGACCGCAGCGGAAACAATCACTACGTTTATCTCGTACCTTTCAGTTCTTTTAGCCAGTTACATAACTCTTAAAAAGGATTTGAAGACTTATCGTTCATAGAGCACCTCCCCCCTTCTTATATCTTCCATGATAGGACTGTTATCCTTTGTACCCGTTTTAAAATAAAGGATATCATACGATTGCGCATGATCATCAAATGAATAAAGCTGTCTTGCAAAGCGTTCATATTCCTTTGAACTTAGAGCGCGGTACGAGGTCTGCGTACCAAACACAGCAATATCAATATCCGATGACTCACTGCAGCGTTCTTCTAAACAGGAACCAAAAAGAATAACCCGATCAATCAGAGAACACTTGCGGGCAGCATCAATTACATTTTCTATGTATTTTTGTTTTATTTCGGCAACCCTTATCGTACGATTGTTAATCTGTATTGTTTTCACCATACACATATTGCCCCCTCCTTTTCAAGAATATCTTGTTTTCAACTTTTACCTCTTTCCGACCGGGGCATTGCTTCCTCAGTGATATTGTAGCGCGGTTTAAAAACAAACGCAAGGAAGGATGTAAGATTTCACAACTCCTCAAACCTCTATCTACCACTCCCGGTCACTTTAGTGACCGGACTTTTTTTGTAACTCCAGTCGCGGTGCGGTTTTCCAGCCTGCTTTCTGTTATAAATATAGACAGTCTTATTTGTCTGTCTCCAGATGACACTTCTTTCGTTCCTTTTATTGCTTGGTTCGGGAAAGCTGCCACTGCGCCGAGGCGTTAAATCCAGGAATGGAAAACCTAGCCGATTTTTCACACATGTTTTTCTTGCACGCAACTTCAAACTGAGCTACAATGAAAGTACGGAAAGATCGTGCCAGTCCGAAAGCGAGGCGAAAATTTGTACAGTAACATTGACTGGGACGCAATAACCATCAAAAACAACTTTCTCTTTCAGGAAACGTTGCGGAACAAATCACTCTGCAAACAGCTTCTTGAACGTGTCCTGCACATACAGGTCAAAACGATCCGTTACATGGAAACGGAAAAAACGATGAAGGCTCAGCTGAGCAGTAAGAATACCCGGCTTGATGTGTATGTGGAGGATAAGGACGGAAACGTCGCTGACATTGAAATGCAGACGACAGATACCAAAAGTGTGATTAACTACGATGAGCGGGATGAAAAGACGATCATCCGCGAGCTGCCGTTACGGACACGGTATTACCAGAACATCATCGGCACCAATATGCTGCGTAGGGGCATGCACTATCGTGAACTGAGAAAGGCGTACGTGATTTTTATCTGTACCTTTGATCCCTTTGGGGCCGGTCTGCCGGTTTACCACTTTACCTATCGCTGCAAGGAAAACGGAAACTTGCAGATGGGCGACTTGACGGAAAACATCTTTTTGAATGTGAAGGCGGCAGACAAAACTGACGATGAGGATCTTGCGGCATTTTTGCGTTATGTAAACGGACAAAAACCTGACAGCAGTTTTACGAAAAAACTTGACGAGGAAGCTACGCGTATCAAGAATAACGACGATTGGAGGTTGAAGGCTATGACATTAGATATGGAAATTCAGGATATGAAAAAACGCATTGCAAAGCGCGAAAGGGAAAAAGGAAAACAGGAAGGGAAACACGAGAGCAAAATCGAAATCGCTAAAAAAATGCTTGACGATGGTATGGATATTTCCAAAGTTGCCAAACTGACCAATCTTTCTGTTAAAGAAGTGACTGCATTGGCGTAACTGTTAAAGCACACTGCTTGCGCAAACTTGAATTATGAAAACCTAAATAATTGCGACTGCACATTCTTTCCATGCCTGCCACCACGGCAGGCATTTTTTATGCAAAAAGATGTTGGTTTCATGGATTATTAAAAGATATTGTAGCGCGGTTTGAAAGCAAACGCAAGGAATGACGCAAGATTTCACAACTCCTCAAACCTCTATCTACCACTCCCGGTCACTTTAGTGACCGGACATTTTTCGTAACTCCAGCAGTGAAGCGGTTTTCCAGCCTGCTTTCTGTTATAAATATAGACAGCTTAATTGTCTGTCTCCGGATGACACTTCTTTCGTTCTTTTTATTGCTTAGTTCGGGAAAGCTGCCACTACGCTGAGCCGAAAATTTCGGGCTACGCAATAAAAGCTATACATAAGAAAAGAGGAGCGGGAATCACCCACTCCTCTTTGAAGTACAATCTACCTCTGTTCCTTTTCTGCTTTGTTATTGCTTATTTTCCTAACTTCGCCTCAATCGCTGCCAGCCGTTCTGCCAGTTTTGCGTTCTGTTCTTTGATTTCTGCGTTTTCCGCTTTCAAAGACTGAATCTCTTCGCCCTGCGCCGCAATCTTCCGCGCCATCGCCGCCTTGCTGGTACCAAAGCCCTTGCCTTTATCCAGCGCAAAGCTGATACCGGCATTAATCATGTTCTCCCCATTGCCCATTGCGCCGCCAACGCTCAACATGATCTTCTCTGTAGGACGATAGAAAATGCCAATCGCCGCCGAGTGCGCGCTCCGGTAATTGCCGTAGCCCAGGCCCATGGTGAACTTATCATCCGTATCAATGGGATGAAGTGCTGCCAGAGCCGCTGCACCGGCGCCCACCTTGTTAATACGGCTGTCCAGCTTGTTAATACTGTTGCTCATGTTCACCATGTTGGCGCCAACAGCCTGATCAATCGCCGCGTCCAACTGACGTTTGTTGACCGCGTCGGTATCGTCCGTTCCGTCTGCCACGTGTTTGATCTGCCGTTCATTACCGGCGGAACCGACTGAAACGGCTCCATCCTCAGGTGTAGAGTTGTTACCCAGCACAACAGCATTGCTCGCCGTACCACTGATATTGTTGCCCAGCACTACTGTATCATCGCCAGTAATTGTAACCTGATAACCCATCGCATAAGTCCTGTTACCCGTAATCGATGCAGTGTTACTGAACACGCCATTATCATTGCCATCAATATTGATGGGGTCGCCCACAGCGATATTGTTATTTCCTTTAACCGTATGGCCTGTACCAATGACAACATTTTGATCGCCATCTACGGTATTATCAAATCCGATAGCAACAGATTTGGTACCACTATTAATCTTGCTGCCCTGGCCCAAAGCAATTTTCGTACTGCCTGCGCCTAACTCAAGGGAATCCTTGTTCAGGTAATTGTAAACTTTTTCACCGGATACGTTCTTCACATCCTTTTCCTCTACCTCGCCGCCTTCGTTGGTTTTCAACGTTTTAACATCGGCCACCAGCGACGCAACTTCCTCCGGATCCCCGATTGCTGCCACGGCCGCAGTAGCCGTATCAGCCGCCACTTTTGCATTGTCCGCAGTCGTCTTAATATCGGCAATTTCAGTCTTGTCCGCTTTGGCATTCAACGTTGTATTCATGGCACCCAACGTTGTATCTATTTCGCTCTTAGTATAAACATTCGAGGCATCTGCTTTTGTTGCTATAGCAGCCGTATTATCTGCCACCGCTTTGACCAGACCGCTGCTCACATCCCCTACCGTAGTTTTCAGGTTGTCAATATCTGTTGTATTCGTGGCAATATTATCTGCATTTGCTTTAACCTGTGTGTCCAGCGCAGTTAAATTTGCTGCCGCGCTGTTGGTAGCCTGAATGTAATTACCATCGGAAGACACACGGGTTTCCGTAAACACCGTACCGCCGGTTACAAGCCCCGTGTTACCGGAAGCTACTGCGCCTGTACCCAATTGTGTGCTCCATGCCGCCGCATCAATATTTGAAGCATTAACTGCTGCAAACGCTGCATCTGCTTCTGTCTTTGTGTAAACATCAGACTTCGTATATACAGATGTTGAATCCGCCTTACCCGCCAACGCGTTGTCCAGCGCAGACAGGTTCGCCGCTGTGGTGTTCGCTGTCTTCACATAAGTTCCGTCAGAAACAGGGCGCACTTCCGTAAACACCGCGCCGCCGGTCACAAGACCCGTATTGCCGGAAGCTACAGAACCTGTGCCTAATTTGGTGCTCCATGCTGTAACGTTTTCGACAGAAAGATTCGAAGCGTCCAACATAGCAAACTTGGCATCTGCCGCCGTAATCGTGTAGGCGTCTGTAATACCATAGCCGGACAATTTGGTTGCTTTATCTGCTTTGCCTGCAATCGCAGTTGCATTGTCCGCAACAGCTTTTGTCAAGCCACTGTTGGCATCGCCAATCGCATCAGTATTCGCCTTCACCTGTGTATCCAGCGCAGACAGGTTTGCCGCCGCACTGTTGGCAGCCAGAATGTAATTGCCATCGGAAGCCACACGAGTTTCAGCCTGAATTGCCGTGAACACCGTACCGCCAGTTACCAATCCAGTATTGCCGGAAGCAACCGTGCCTTTTTTAATCGTTAGAGCTTTGGTTGTAGAATCAAATTCAAAATCATCGGTATTTGCTTTTACGCTGATTGCTTTAGTTGTATCGTCAATCGCAATACCGTCGCCTGCCGTGTAAGCAGTACCGCCGCCGGTAGCAGCTGCCTTCAGCTGTGCCACGTTGACCGCATCGGTATCCGCAGAACCTGCTGCCACACCGGTAATCTGGCGGGTGATACTCTTGGTATCATCACTGCTGTCAATATTGCCTACTGCAATAGCATTAGCGGTAGACACCCAGGCACTCCCTGTGTTGCTGCCAATAAAGGCCGCCCCGGAAGCACCTTTCGCCCGGTTTGCAACCGCTCCGCTTCCCAGTGCAACCGTATCGGCCAGGCTTGCTTTTGCACCCACACCTATTGCGGCGGAGTTTGCTGCAGCAGTTTCCGTAACACCGCCTAACGCAGCCAGAGAATTTTCTGCATTTGCTATCGTCTTGTTAACACCAGTCGTTCCGCCAAACGCAGTAGAATAATGGCCTAATGCTTCTGAATACTGACCCCAGGCTGTTGAATATTGACCGTCAGTAGCACTACTACCGGCAACGGTACGGTAACCCCATGCGGTGGAACCTTCACCATATGCATGTGTTTCCTTTCCAAATGCGGTAGAATCGTTACCGCTTGCAACTACAGAATTTTCACTTCCATCAGATCCACTTCCCCAAGCTGTTGCGCCAATACCGCTTGCTTTTGTGTATTTACCAAACGCAGTGGATCTGACTCCAGATGCAGTTGTATTATCGCCCCATGCGGTAGAATATATTCCTTTTGTTTTATCGTTACTATTCCCTGCCACGGTGTAGTAACCCCAGGCAGTAGAACCATCAGCATAAGCCTTAGTTTGATATCCAAAGGCAGTGGAATAATCTCCTTTTGCCTCTACTCCTGCCCCTGCTATGTGACTTGAAGATCCGTGTCCTTGTCCTTGACCCCATGCTGTCGCATATTTGCCTGAAGCCGTTGTGTAATAACCCCAAGCAGTAGCCCCCTCTGCTTCAGCCGTACTACTATACCCCCAAGTTGTAGAATAGTTTCCATTCGCCACTGTCGTGTGCCCAAATGCCGTCGAATACTCTCCTGCAGCATTTAATACTTTTCTGGGCCTTCCCCCTTCATCTCGGTAATCATATGCCTTACCCCAGGCAACAGCGCCCACACCACTGGCCAGCGTTTTTTCGCCAAAGGACGTTGCATAATTTCCGTTCGCAACAGCCTGATTACCCCATGCGGTTGCATACTTGCCGTTGTTCGTCCCGTCATTACCTGCTATCGTTCCATTACCCCACGCAGTAGAACCTTCCGTGTTGGCGGTTGTCTGATTACCGAATGCAGTCGCATATTTACCAGTAGTATTATCTACGCCAGCTATTGTCCGATAACCCCACGCAGTTGAGTTTTCAGATT
>Ga0256404_1009353_pt1 | contig 14110 bp, 18 predicted proteins | sample RumenRJG_01DNA_FD_185990 | JGI IMG/M metagenome (GOLD analysis project Ga0256404, IMG submission 185990) | Bovine rumen microbial communities from Lethbridge, Alberta, Canada - RJG_01 | ecosystem: Host-associated > Mammals > Digestive system > Stomach > Rumen | place: Canada: Alberta | collected...
TAAATTCGCATTTGTTGAGGAATATTCAGTGCATAGTTGGGTTAGTTCTTCTGAAAAGATTTTTCTTCGCACTCTCTTATAAACTCTCACTACTTTTTCGTTATTTGGGGACGCGTCCCCAAATGGCGAAAAAGCAATAAAAGGTTTCTGAGGTACGGGGTTAACTGACCTGCGGTCAGTTGCGAGAATATCCAAAGGATATTCTCGACGGGGGGAACAGAGTAACCGTTACCACGGTTACTCTCAAAAAATGCTTTGCATTTTTTTCTTCATCCAAAAGAGTTCCAGCCCGATTATTCACCGAACATACCGCGGCAAACTCTGATTTATTTGCTCAAAGCTATCTCTTTTATCTGTTTTGCCATCAGTGCAGGGGAGAGCGCGCCGTCGAGCGTGTACTGCGAGTGCGCTTGGTAAAGCGGTCTGCGCTGGTCAAACCTCTCTTTCAGCTGCTGCTTTGTCGAGTTGTACGCGATAGGTCTGTGTGGGTCGTCCTTGATGCGCTCGTAGCAGGTGTCAAAATCCGTGTCGATAAAGATCACCTTGCCTGCTTTCTGCGCAGCTTCGGCGTTTTCCTCACGCAGCAAAGCGCCGCCGCCCGTAGCCACTACCGCAGTCTGTCCCTCAAACTGCGCGATAGCCCTTGTCTCGCAGGCGCGGAAATACTCCTCGCCCTTTTTGCTGAATATCACGGGGATAGTCATACCCTCCTGCTTTTCAATGAACTCGTCAAGGTCGATGAACTGCATACCCAGCATACCTGCCGCGACCTTGCCGACAGTTGACTTTCCGCAGCCCATAAAGCCGCACAGAAACACACTTTTCGTCATTTGAAATCCCTCTCGACCTTTTGATACATCTCGTTGATTATAGCCTGCACCTGCTCATCGGTGTAGCTGTCACCGTCCCATATCTCGTGCGCGGAGACCGCCTGCCATACGAGCATCGCCATACCGCCGACCGCCTTTTTGCCCATCGCCTTTGCCTTTTGTATCAACAGCGTTTCCTTTGGATTGTATATCGCATCGAATACGAAATCAGCGTTTGCGATCACCTCGTCCGTGACCGCACAGGCATCGCACTTTGGGTACATTCCCACGGGAGTCGCATTTATCAGCGTGTCAAAATGCTCATCGGGGATATTCCCGATAGAAACTATGCGCACCTGCGCACTCGGCACGAGCGCGAGTATATCCTCCCTGACCTTCTGCGTCTGCTCCATAAAGCTTTCAAGCACCGCCATGGTCAGCCGACCGCCCGCAAGGCAGGCCTCTATCGCCATCATTCTGCCCACGCCGCCCGCGCCAAGCAGCAAAACGCTGCCGTCGAGCCTGCCGCCCTCTGCCCTCACCGAGCGCAGAAAGCCGTCGCAGTCGGTGTTGTAGCCGACCGAAGCACCGCCTTTGTTGTCCACGCAGTTGACCGCGCCGTAGCGCTTTGCCGAATCGTCAAGTCTGTCCATAAACGCGATCACCGACTGCTTGTGCGGTATCGTCACATTGTACCCTGCAAGCGCCGAAAGCTCACCCTTTTTGCCGTCAAGCTGCTCGGGCTCGGATTCTATCAGCGTGTATTCAAACTCTCTGCTTTTAAGCTCAAAGAGCCTTTTATGTATCGGCGGAGAGAGCGTGTGCCCCAGCTTTCCGCCTAAAAGCGCGTATTTTCTCTGCATAAGTCTTATACCTCTATCGTGATTTTTCTGCCGCTTGGGCGGTACTGCGTCATCTTCACGCCTGCCATTTCAAACATCTTCATACTTGCCTTTACGCCGTCAGTGCCCGCGTACTTGTTCTCGCAGAAGATTATCTCGCTGATGCCGCTTTGGATTATCGCCTTTGCGCACTCGTTGCAGGGAAAAAGCGAAACATACAGCCTCGCGCCCTTGAGCGATGTCGTACCGCGGTTGAGTATCGCATTCAGCTCCGCGTGGCAGACGAAGGGGTACTTTGTTTCAAGCATCTCGCCCTGACGCTCCCACGGCATCTCATCGTCGCTGCACCCCGCAGGCATACCGTTGTAGCCCACCGAGAGTATCTTGTTGTCCTGCGAAACTATGCACGCGCCGACCTGCGTGTTGGGATCCTTGCTGCGCTGTGCCGCCAGCAGCGACACGCCCATGAAGTATTCGTCCCAGGAAATGTAGTCTGTCCTTTTCATAGCCGTCCTCCTATGTTTTCGGTCACATTTTGTACTCGGGCTTTTTGTAAAGATATTTTTCGTCGGGGACTATCTGCTTGTCCCAAACGTCCTTTTTCCAGTTTTCCTTTTCGATCTCCTTTATCGCCACCGAAACGCTTGAAAGCTTGCAGCCAAGCGCATCTGCGGCAGCCTGCGCGACCTTTTCTGCGCAAAGCTTTTTCTGCTCCTCGCTGCGCCCGGGGTAGCATTTTATCTCGATATGCGGCATCTTAAAAACACCTCGCTTTACTGTTTTTTCACCAGCTCCCCGTACATTCCGGGGCGTCTGAATTTATCTCCCATTACCTCGCATTCTTTGTAACTGCGCAGCTTGTCCACATCAAGCTCTGATATATATATCCCCTCATCTTCGGGTGCTTCAAGGATACACATATCACGCACGCCCTCTTCTTCACGCAGCCAAGCCACACCGTCAAAGAGAGTTGAGTGTCCGTTGCAGTCGGGCTGCCCCTGCGCATAGTTGCAGGTCGCCACAGCCGTCATATTCTCATAAGCCCTTGTCCAAAGCGCACACAGGCGGTTTATCTCCATTGGACAGGCATTTGGCGCAAGTATCAGTTCTGCGCCTTTGAGCATAAGTATCCTGGCACTTTCGGGGAACTCTCTGTCGTAGCATATCATTGCACCGACCGTTATGCTGCCATTTGCAGTTTCAAGCTTTGCTGTACAAAACGCCTCACCTGCCGACAGCACTTTTTCAAGATCAAAAGCACAGGTGTGCACCTTTGAATAGTGCAGCACCTCGTTGCCGCTTCTGTCAAAAAGCACCACCGAGTTGAGCGGTTTTGGGTCGCTGCGTTCGAGAAATGTTATCGCTATTGCCATATCAAGCTCTTTTGCAAGAGCCTTAAAGCCCTGAACAAAGCTGCTTTGCTTGGCTATCGACAAAGCTTTCAGCTCATTTTCGTCCTGCGGCAGATAATAGCCGCTGCTCCACATTTCGGGGAACAGTGCAATGTCTGCACCCATTTGCTTAGCCTTCCTGCAAGCCGCCTGTCCGTTTTGGTACTGCTTTTCAAGCTCTTTGCAGCCGACCAGCTGGATAAACGCTATCTTTATTTTCATTTTTGTTTTTTGTCACTCCTGCACGAACGCCTTTTCAAGCGTTTCGGCGTTCTCAATGTTCACAGCCCTCACGCCGTCAAGCGTCTTCTTTACAAGCCCCGTCAGCACCTTGCCGGGCCCCAGCTCGATGTAATCGGTGTAGCCTGCTGTCTGCATCGCAGCAAGCTCGCTTGTGAACTTAACGGGCGAAACTATGTGCTTTGCAAGCAGCTGCGGCATAGCCGAGAAGTCCTCCAGCTTTTCGCCGAGCACGTTTGAGTAAAACTCCTTTTGGGCAGGCTTGAAGTCAATTTCCTTTGCAAACTCCGCAAGCTCGTCAGCAGCCGACTGCATCAGCTTTGAGTGGAACGCACTTGAAACGTTGAGCTTTACCGTCTTGACGCGCTTTGCACTGCTTGTCTCGCTGATAAGCCTGCACGCAGCCTCCGCCGCAGCGCTCTCGCCCGCGATCACCGTCTGAACGGGGGAGTTGTAGTTTACCGCAGTGACGTACCCCTCGGTCTTTTCGCAAGCGTCCTCTACCTCCGCAGGAGCAGGTCCGATTATCGCGTACATCGCGCCGTCGTTTTCGTCCGCAGCCTTCTGCATAGCCGCAGCCCTTGCCTTGATAAGCTTAAAGCCGTCCTGTACGCTTACCACGCCCGATGCGACCATTGCCGCGTATTCGCCCAGCGAGTGACCTGCCACGCCGTCAAACTCCAGACCCTTTTCCTTTGCACATTCAAGCGCCATCAGCGAGCAAAGCATGATAGCAGGCTGCGAGTTTGCCGTCTTGTTCAGCTCCTCCTGCGGACCTTCAAACATCAGCTTGCATATGTCAAAGCCAAGCACCTCGCAGGCGGTCTTTGCAACAGCCCTTGCGCTGTCCGAGCTGTCATAAAGCTCCTTGCCCATGCCCACATACTGCGAGCCCTGTCCCGAAAATAACAATACGTTTTTTGCCATGATGATTCTCCTTACATTTAATAAATATATCAGCCGCACCTGCGGAATGAAATCTTTGTTTACAGAATTAACTTTTGCGTTTGTTTTTCAAATTCGGTAATAATCCGTTAATTTTCGCCGTTTTTCCTGTGTAAAATTCCCCAAATGTTTAAAAACGCATAGCGTTGTTCATAATTTGTTATTGATTGAAAATCCAAAAAGGAGTATAATTTATTTATTGATGTCCCCGCCTTTATTGGCAGCGGGCGGAAAATCAACACTCAAAACCCTTGCAAAATTGAATTTGTAATCTGATTTTACATATCCTTTGATACCGAGTACATTTATCTCGGAGCAAAGCCCGATGTAAGCTTGCTTAACATCGGCTGCGACGAGGCAATCTTACCGTAGGAGCGTTAGCTCCGCGGGATTTCGGTGGGGAATTTATTCCGCCGCCGAAAGACCGAAAGGACACCGCCGTGACAGAGGCGGGGGACGTCGGTAATTAGATTATAGCATATAAATCCAACTTTAACAATAGATATTTGCAAAAAAACGGAGGTAAGTTTAAATTGACTGAAAACAGAACAACAGGCGTGAGGATAGCGGGCATAGGTATGCACGTTCCGCAGATAATCGCTACGAATGATGACTTTGCAAAGATAGTTGAAACAAGTGACGAGTGGATAACACAAAGAACAGGCATCAAGCAAAGGCATATCACAAACGGCGAGCCTACATATTACCTCGGCGCAAAGGCTGCGCAGAAGGCTCTTGACGATGCAGGCATAAAGGCTGAGGATGTAGGTATGATAATCGCCGCTACCGTAACTGCGGATTACTACACGCCGTCTGTTGCCTGCCTTATCCAGAGGGAGATAGGCGCGATAGGCTCAATGGCGATCGACATCAACTGCGCGTGTGCAGGCTTTGTGTACGGCTTTGATATGGCAAAGAGATATTTGCAGACCGACCACAGCCTCAAATACGTCCTGCTCGTAGCAGCGGAGGAGCTTTCAAAGTTTGTTGACTACACCGACAGAACGACCTGCGTGCTGTTCGGTGACGGCGCAGCGGCATTCGTGCTCAAGCGCAGCGAGAACACCTTCTTCTCAAGCTTCCTCGGCGCAGACGGAAACGGCGCACAGTACCTCGCCGCAAGAGGACTGCTTTCCGAAAATCCCTTCCGCATCAACGAGGAAGAGTTTGATATGGATATGCCAAAGCCCAACAAGCATTACCTTTGCCAGAACGGCAAGGAGGTATACAAGTTCGCAACAAAGGCGCTGCCCGAGGCTGTGACAAAGGCTTGCGAAAAGCTTGATATGCAGCCCGGCGAGCTTGACGCTATCGTTCCGCACCAGGCAAATATCAGGATAATCGAGACCGCTGCAAAGAACCTGGGTGTTCCTATGCAGAAGTTCCCGATGTATATCGACAAGTACGGCAATACCTCGTCCGCGTCAATACCTATCGCATTCTGCGAGGCAGTAAAGGAAGGCAGGATATGCAAGGGCGATAAGGTCTGCTTCGTCGGCTTCGGCGGCGGACTCACCTACGGCGCGGTAATCTTTGAATATTAAGGAGAAAGAAAATGAAAAGTGCAATAACACAGCTTCTCGGAATACAGTATCCCATCTTTCAGGGCGGTATGGCTTGGATAGCCGAGTCCACCCTCGCAGCAGCAGTATCAAACGCAGGAGGACTGGGCATCATCGCAGGCGGCTCTGCTCCGATAGACTACCTGCGTGAGCAGATAAGGCGCTGCAAATCCCTGACAGACAAGCCGTTCGGCGTGAACATAATGCTTATGTCGCCAAATGCACAGGAGCTTGCACAGCTCGTTATAGATGAAAAAGTCCCCGTCGTTACCACAGGCGCAGGCAATCCGGGCAAGTTCATGGCAGCGTGGAAAGAGGCAGGGGTTAAGGTCATCCCCGTAGTTCCCTCTGTTGCCCTTGCTGTAAGAATGGAAAGAGCAGGCGCAGATGCGGTCATCGCAGAGGGTACCGAGTCGGGCGGCCATATCGGTGAGAATACCACCATGTGCCTCGTTCCGCAGGTCGTTGATGCGGTGAGCATCCCCGTTATCGCAGCAGGCGGCATCGCAGACGGCAGAGGAGTCGCAGCATCGTTCATGCTCGGCGCACAGGGCGTTCAGGTCGGCACAAGGTTCCTCGCAGCAGATGAGTGTCAGATACACCCCACCTACAAGGAGCTCGTCGTAAAGGCAAAGGATACCGACAGCGTAGTTACGGGCAGATATACAGGTCACCCGTGCAGAAACGTCAGAACAAAGTTCACCAAAAAGCTCGCATCGGGCGAAAAGGACGGCAGCCTCACACCCGACGAATTCGAGCAGCTCACGCTCGGCTCACTGCGCAAGGCAGTTCAGGACGGCAACCTTGAAGAAGGCTCCTTCCTGTGCGGCGCGATAGCAGGTATGATAACCGAGGTCAAGCCGGCAAAGGATATTATAGAGGAAATGTTCGCACAGGCAGATAAACTGCTTGGCAAATAATAAATATAGGATCGGGAGGAAATAGAAATGGCAACAGCACTGATAACAGGTTCTGCAAGGGGTATAGGTGCGGCAGTCGCTTTAAGGCTCGCAAAGGACGGCTATAATATCGCACTGAATGACATCAGCGAGGCAATGTTTGAAAACAATACTATAATCGACGATATAAAGGCACTCGGTGTAGAGTGTGAAAAGTTCATCTGCGACGTTTCAAGCTTTGAGCAGGTGGAGAAAACAGTAAAGCAGATAAAGGAGCGCTTCGGCTCGATAGATGTTCTTGTAAACAACGCAGGCATCACCCGTGACGGCCTTATGGCACGCATGAGCGAGGAGCAGTACGACAGCGTTATCGCAGTCAACCAAAAGAGCGTTTTCAATATGTGCAAGTTTGTCGGCAATATAATGATGCGTCAAAAATCGGGCAGGATAATCAATCTTGCATCAGTAGCAGGCGTTTACGGCAACCCCGGGCAGATAAATTACAGCGCATCAAAGGGCGCGATAATCGCTATGACCAAGACCGTTGCCAAGGAGCTCGGTTCAAGGGGCATCACCTGCAACGCAGTAGCACCGGGCTTTATCAAAACACCTATGACCGATAAGCTCACAGACGAGCAGAAGAATATGATGCTGGGACAGATAGCTATGAAGCGCTTTGGCGAGGTATCGGATATAGCGGGAGTTATCTCCTTCCTTGCATCGCAGGATTCAAGATACGTCACCGGACAGGTAATAGAGATATCCGGCGGCATAATGATGTGATAAAACGGGGGTATGGCAAATGAGAAGAGTTGTTATTACAGGTGTTGGCACAGTAAATCCGCTTGGCAACAATACCGAGGAGTTCTGGGCAAATATCAAGGCAAATAAAATAGGCATTTCCGCGATAGACCAGTTCGATACCTCTGATTTTGACGTTAAATTCGCAGGCACCGTCAGAGGCTTTGACGCGCCCGCACAGATACCCGATGTCGAGAAAAAAGAACTCAAGAAAATGGACCGCTTTACCCAGTTCGCACTTGCCTCAACAAAGCAGGCTCTTAAAATGGCAGGCAGCGACCTCAAGGATCTTGACCCGTACAGAGTCGGCGTTATGATAGGCGTCGGCATCGGCGGACTTCTTCTCACCGAGGAAGAAGTAAGAAAGTTCGAGGTCAAGCCCGATAAGGTTTCTGTATTCTTTATCCCGATGATGATAGCAAATATGGCAGCAGGCACAGTTTCTATGAAGACAGGCTTCAAGGGCGATAACTTCTGCACCACCACCGCTTGCTCGTCAGGCACTCACGCTATCGGCGAGGCTTTCAGAAAAATAAAGGACGGCTACCTTGACGCTGCTATATGCGGCGGTACAGAGGCTTGCATCTCACGCTTCTGCCTGTCCGCGTTCAATAATATGCACGCGCTTTCAAGAGCGACCGAGCTTGAAAAGGCATCAACTCCTTTTGACCTCAACAGACAGGGCTTCGTTCTCGGCGAGGGCTGCGGAATACTCTGCCTTGAGGAGTACGAGCACGCAAAGGCAAGAGGCGCAAATATCATCGCCGAGATAGCAGGCTACGGCGCAACGGGCGATGCTTTCCATATGACAAGCCCATCACCTACGGGCGAGGCTGCAGCACACGCTATGAAAATGGCGTACGAGGAGGCAGGTCTGAAGCCCGAGGAGGTAAACTACATCAACGCACACGGCACATCGACAGGTCTTAACGATAAGTACGAAACTATCGCAATAAAGCTTGCTCTTGGCGAGGATGCTGCAAGAAAGACCGTCATCAACTCCACCAAGTCTATGACAGGACACCTGCTTGGCGCAGCAGGCGGTATGGAGGCTGTCGTTACAGCGCTCAGCGTAAGGGACGGCTTTGTGCATAAAACACTTGGCTTTACCACTCCCGATCCCGAGTGCGACCTTGACTACGCGACCGATGGAAACAGAGAAGTCGACATCAAGGGCGCGCTGTCCAATTCACTTGGCTTTGGCGGACATAACGCGACCATCTGCATAAAGAAATACGAGGGCTGATAAACCCTTTAATCTGAAGGAGGACAAATCTATGAGCGACAAGTCATTTGACCTTGATACCGTGAAAAAGCTCGCAGAGCTTGTCAGGAAAAACGATCTGGGCGAAATAACCGTCGTAGACGGCGATAAAAGAATAAGCGTAAAGGGCAAGGTGTGTGTTTCCGCACAGACCGCACCCGCTGCGGCAGCTGTACCCGCACAGGCAGCACCTGCACCCGATCAGACACAACAGCCCGAGCAGGTACAGGGCAGCGAGGTAAAAGCGCCTATCGTGGGCACATTCTATGCCGCACCGTCACCTGATTCAGAGCCCTTTGTAAAGGTCGGCTCAAGCGTCAAAAAGGGCGACACGATCTTCATCATCGAGTCAATGAAGGTGATGAGCGAGGTGCAGAGCGAATTTGACGGCGTGGTGAAGAAGATACTCGTTCAAAGCGGCGACCCCGTTGACTTTGACCAGACAGTAATGGTGATAGGATAATGAAAACCGAAGTCAGAAAAAGGCTTGCGACCTGCCTTATGCTTTGGGGAGCCTTCGTGCTTATAAAGTGGATAATGCTTTTAAGCCCGTCATCTATCCTCTCAAAGCTTGGTCCGCTTACAGTCATTTTGAAGGACGGCTCGAACGATTATAAGCTCTCGGGCTACATATCCCTTGGCATCGAAACTGCGCTGACAGGCGCGTTTGTGCTTATCAGAATGAAGAAGATAACACCGCTGTACCTCGTGTGCGCGATATATTCGCTGCTTTATGCCCCTGCGCTCGTCTACTGGATAGCAACGCTGGAATTTGAGGCGTGGAGATATATGCAGTTCGCACCCGCGGTGCTTTGCGCTGTGTTTATGCTCATCGGCTGTAAGGACTATATGACGCAGCAGGTGCTCAAACGCAGAAAGCCCGTAAAGATCTCTGACGACAAACAGGTTGAAAAGAAAGATACCGACCCCGATAAAGAGGAGAATGAAAATGGCAGTAGTGATGAATAAAGAGCAGATAATGCAGGTGATCCCTCACCGCGATCCGTTCCTGCTGATCGACGAGATAAACGAGCTTGAGGTGGGCAAGCGCGTAAAGGCTACCAAGTACATAAAGGCTGACGATTTCTGGTTCAAGGGACATTTCCCGCAGTACCCCGTAACACCGGGCGTGCTGATGGTGGAGATGTGCGCACAGGCAGGTGCGGTAGCACTGCTGTCACTGCCCGAGAACAAGGGCAAGATAGGCTTTTTCGGCGGCATAAACAACTGCAAGTTCAGACAGCAGGTGCTGCCGGGCGATACCCTTGAAATAGAGGTCGAGATACTTAAAGTCAAAGGACCTATCGGCGTTGGCAAGGCAATAGCCACCGTCGGCGGCAAGAAAGCAGTTTCAGCGGAGATAACCTTTGCCATAAAGTAAGGTGACAAAATTGAGCAAAGTGAAAAAACTATTTGTAGTTTTAATGATCGCTGTCATCAGCAGAGCTTTGTGCCTTTTACTTGGTATCCCCATACTGCCTATGGTCATTTCTGCTGTTATGTATGCGGTATTTTATGACAAACTGGTTTTCTTCGGTCTGCGGTTTATATCGGCACTTGTCCATTTAGCGATATGGCTTGGGCTTGATATGACTTGTTTCGCGTTAATATATGCTCTTGATGATTCGGAGGAAAAAAAGCACGGAATGATACACCTTGATGATACACTGCTGATCGGGCTGTGCTACTGGGTGGGAATGGTCGTTTTGTCGCTGTTTTTCATCATCTTAAAGAAAAGTGCACAAAAAAGCTATGATAAAGCAGAAAATGAACAGATAATAAAAGAAATAATGGAGAGAAATACAGAATCAAACTTCAAGGAGAAGAATGATGTTTAAGAAAGTCCTTATCGCCAACCGCGGCGAAATAGCTGTGAGAATAATCCGTGCCTGCCGTGAGCTTGGCATTCAGACGGTCGCTGTCTATTCGACCGCCGACAAGAACGCCCTGCACACGATGATAGCAGACGAGGCAGTCTGCATAGGTCCTGCACCGAGCAAGGACAGCTACCTCAATATGCGTGCGATAATCTCCGCCTGCGAGATAACAGGCGCAGATGCTATCCACCCGGGCTTTGGCTTTTTGTCCGAGAATGCCTCATTTGCACGCACCTGCGAAAAGTGCGGCATAACCTTTATCGGTCCGCGCGCACCCTCTATCGAGATGCTGGGCGATAAAGCACAGGCAAAGGAAACTATGAAGGAAAACGGCGTGCCCGTAATTATGGGCTCTGACGGCGCTATCTCAAATATCCACGCGGCAAAATCGCTCGCCGCACAGCTTGGCTACCCCGTGCTGATAAAGGCTTCCGCAGGCGGCGGTGGGCGCGGCATAAGGATAGTCAATGACGAGAGCGAGCTTGAAAAGCAGATGACCGCCGCGCGTCAGGAGGCTCTTGCCTGCTTTGGCAACGACGAGGTCTATATGGAAAAATTCATCGTCGATCCAAAGCATATCGAGATACAGATACTTGCCGATAACTACGGCGATGTCATCTACCTCGGCGAGCGCGACTGCTCGATGCAGCGCCGCAATCAGAAGGTGCTTGAGGAAGCGCCTTCACCTGCAAGCTTCATGACACCCGAGCTTCGCGAAAAAATGGGTAAGGCAGCCTGCACCGCTGCAAGAGTGTGCGGCTACCGCAACGCAGGTACGATAGAGTTCCTTGTTGATAAAAACGGCGATTTCTACTTTATGGAGATGAATACAAGAATACAGGTCGAGCATCCTATCACCGAGCAGGTGACGGGCATAGACCTTGTAAAGCAGCAGCTTCTTATCGCACAGGGCGAGCATCTGGGCATAAAGCAGGAGGACGTGAAGATACAGGGCCACGCGATAGAGTGCCGCATAAACGCCGAGAACCCCGAGCAGGGCTTCCGCCCCTCACCGGGAACGATACGTTCGCTGTTCATACCCGGCGGCTTCGGCGTCAGAGTGGACACGGCTGTCTACCAGGGCTACGAGATACCGCCCTACTACGATTCAATGATAGGCAAGCTCATCGTTCACGGCAAGGACAGACAAGAGGCTATCGCCAAAATGACCTGGGCGTTGAGCGAGTTCATCGTTGAGGGCGTTTCCACAAACGTTGATTTCCAGCTCAAGCTGATAAGACGGCCCGAGTTCATCGAGGGTAATTACGATAACGCATTCTTAAACAGAGTTGACATACTAAAGCAAAGAGAGGAGTAATAGCTGATGCTTGAGGATCTGTTCTCAATGGTCAAGGTCAGGTTCAATGCAGATCAGACCGAGGACGATAAGAAAAAGACCGATATCCCCAAGGGATTGCTGTTCAAATGCCCCAGATGCCGCAACGTCACTCTCGCTGACGATTTCAACAAAAAGGGCAAAGTCTGCCCGTTCTGTAACTACCACTCGCGCCTGAGCGCAAGAGAAAGACTTGATATAACCGTTGACAAGGGCAGTTTCAGAGAGTTCGACAGAACGATGATATCCAAAAACCCGATAGATTTCCCCGGCTACGAGCAGAAGCAGATAGCCCTGCGCGAAAAGACAGGCCTTAAAGATGCCGTCCTTACGGGCAGAGCGAAAATATACGGCAAGGATACCGTCATTATCGTTATGGATTCAAACTTTATGATGGCATCAATGGGAAGCGTCGTGGGCGAAAAGATAACCAGAGCCTTTGAGTACGCAACACGCAAAAAACTCCCCGTTATCGCCTTTACCGCATCGGGCGGCGCGAGAATGCAGGAGGGCATAGTCTCGCTTATGCAGATGGCAAAGACCAGCGGCGCAGTCGCACGGCACAGCGAGGCAGGTCAGCTGTATATCGCCGTTATGACCGACCCAACCACAGGCGGCGTAACAGCATCGTTCGCATCACTTGGCGATATAATCATCGCCGAGCCAAAGGTGCTTATCGGCTTTGCAGGCAGACGTGTTATCGAGGGCACCATCAAGCAAAAGCTCCCCGATGATTTCCAGTCCGCAGAGTTTATGCTCGAAAACGGCTTTGTCGATATGATAGTCGACAGAACACGTATGCGCAGAGTCCTGTCGCATATACTGCGAATGCACAATTATACGGGGGAGGTGCCTAAAAAGTGAGCGAGCTTACAGCAAGCCAGCGCCTTGATATAATAAGGCATAAGGGCAGACCTACCGTTAATGACTATATCCCTATGATATTTGACAGATTTATGGAGATGCACGGCGACCGCCTCTTCGGCGACGACGGCGCGATCATGGGCGGTATCGCCTACTTCAAGGGTACTCCCGTGACCGTTATCGCACAGGTCAAGGGCAGAGATCTCGCAGAGAACCAGAAATGCAACTTCGGTATGCCTCACCCCGAGGGGTACAGAAAAGCTCTGCGCCTTGCAAAACAGGCTGAAAAGTTCCACAGACCGGTTATCTGCCTTGTCGATACCGCAGGCGCTTTCTGCGGCGTAGATGCCGAAAAACGAGGTCAGGGCGAGGCTATCGCCAGAAACCTTATGGAGTTCATGACCCTTAAAACACCTATAATCTCTATCGTGCTCGGCGAGGGAGGCTCGGGCGGTGCGCTCGCACTTGCAGTGTGCGACGAGCTTGCAATGCTCGAAAATGCACTGTACTCGGTCATCTCTCCAAGAGGCTTTGCAAGTATCCTGTGGAAGGATGCCGCAAGAGAGCGCGAGGCGTGCGATCTGATGAAGATAACCGCCAAAGACCTGACCAAGCTCGGCGTGTGCGACTATATCATCCCCGAGGCGCAGGGCGGCGCTCATAACGACGCGCAGACGACCGCAAACAATATAAGTTCATATATTTCAAAGGCTTTGGAAAGAAAAATGAAAAAAGGGCTTGACGAATTGATAAATGAACGCTATAATAAGTTTAGAATTGTGGGGGAGTTTGAAGAGCCTTCACTTTCTGATAAAAAGTAATTGAAACGGAGGAAAATAAAATGGTATTTGATAAGATCAAGAGCATTATCGTTGACCAGCTCGACGCTGACGAGAACGAAGTAACAATGGAAGCTAATATCCAGGACGATCTCGGTGCTGATTCTCTCGACGTTGTAGACCTCGTTATGAGCATTGAGGAAAATTTCGATATCGAAATACCCGATGAGGACGTTGAAAATATCAAGACTGTCGGCGATATCGTTAAGTATATCGAAGCAAAGGTTGAAGAGTAATACGCAAAATGTCCCCCCCCGATTCCATCGGGGGTTTTTTTTATCCCCACAAATCAGTATTTGCCGGGGAATGTTCGGTGTATAATCGGGCTGGAACTCTTTTGGAGAAGAGTTCCCCCCGTACCCCCCTCAGAAACCTTTTATTGCTTTTTCGCCATTTGGGGACACGTCCCCAAATAACGAAAAAGTAGTGAGAGTTTATAAG
>Ga0256404_1009354_pt1 | contig 14109 bp, 1 predicted proteins | sample RumenRJG_01DNA_FD_185990 | JGI IMG/M metagenome (GOLD analysis project Ga0256404, IMG submission 185990) | Bovine rumen microbial communities from Lethbridge, Alberta, Canada - RJG_01 | ecosystem: Host-associated > Mammals > Digestive system > Stomach > Rumen | place: Canada: Alberta | collected...
CCGACGAGGACGAGTTCCTCAACGTGGACCTCGTGCCGCTCGACGAGCTCATCGACGCGGTGCTCGACGGCCGCATCGAGGACTCCAAGACCGTGTGCGGCGCGCTTATCTGCGACGCGGTGGCGCACCGTCTGGAGCCGTAAGGGCTGTAGACAAAGACGGATAGATGGCTGAGGCGGTGTCTTGCGCACCGCCTCAGTTGCTCTTGAGACGGTGTGGGAGAGAGTTGCAAAGCTGCGAGCTGCGGTTTTGTCTCCTTGAGTCTTTAGGGGCGGAATTGAGGCGGTGCCATGGGCACCACCTCAGTGAATGCGACAGCACGCTTTTTGAACGCATATATATAAAAGAACGCGAGAAGTGGTGTCGGCGAACGGCCGAGCCTATTCATGCAGCTAATGAGCGGAATATGCAGTGTAGTGTTGTTCACCTCAGATGAAATGTATCATCGGCGCATAATGTCGAGAAGTCGAAAAACAGCAGCTCAATTAAGAAAAAACCGCTAATAGAATCTGTCGAAAATTAGTTGAATCCGCGGTTAACAACCTTTCAAATTCCTCTACCATATTGACTGGTGCTATATGCGACCATGGGACAGCTGTATCGATTTTCCGTCCTCCCGTGGTCCGAAAGAAAGGTGCTGGTCATGGGTAAGAAGTTCCGCAGGTTCTTTAAGAGCGCGCGTGGTCCGCTTGCATGGATCCTCTCGCTCATCCTCGTGTGGCAGATGTTCCCCGCGCAGGGGATGGCATATGCCCTCGAGGAGGCGGCAGAAGCGTTCACGTCCAACGACGTGGATGCAGTCGTCGTCGAGGATACGGCTGCCGAGCCGGAGGTTGATCTCGTCTATGACGAGGATGCCGCTGAGCCGGAGGTCGTGATCGAGGAGGAACCCGTCGTTGAAGACGAGGTTATCCCCGAAGAGGAGGTTGCCCCCGAAGAAGAACCTGTCATCGAAGACGAGGGTATCCCCGAAGAGGAGCCCGCAGTCGAGGAGGAGGCTGTTTCCGAGGAGGAGCCTGAAGTTGAGGCTGAGCCTGAGGAAGAGCCCGCTCCTGCGACCCCCATGCTCGCCGGCGCCAAGAGCCTCGTCGTTGATGGCGTGACCATCACGGTCGGCGTGGACGACGGCGTTCTGCCCGAGGGCTGGTACTTCACCGCCGAGCCCGTTACCGGCGAGATGCTCTCCCAAGTCGAGGATGCCGTCGCCGAAAAGCAGGCCGACGCGCAGGTTGTCGTCGCGTTCGACATCACCCTCTACGATGCTGACGGCAATGTGATTCAGCCTGCCGACGGCACCGCCGTGCGAGTGACCTTCCGCAACACGGGCGCCGAGACCAACGACGTGAGCGTCTACCACGTGTCCGATGAGATGGTCGCCGAGTATGTCGACACCACCGCCGCTTCCGCCAACAGGCAGAGCTTCGATGCCGACAAGTTCTCCGTGTACGTCGTCGTTGAGACCGTCGTGCCGAGGCTGACCGTCAACTTCAAGAACGGCGACGCCCCCATCGAGACGATGTACGTCAAGGCCGCCGATACCGCAGAAGAGGTCAACACGATCATCTTCGATCCCGGCGCAGGCACCATCACCGCAGGCCAGGTCTTCAAGGGTTGGACGACCGATCCGGAGTACACTGCGGACACCGAGTTCATGACCATCGAGCAGGTTCGCGCTGATGCGATGGCCAAGGTTGCAGCGCTCGATGGCGCCGATGGCTCCGTCACCTACTACGCCGCCATGTTCAAGCAGTACACCATCACCTATGTCGACGGTGACGATGTGACCGTCGGTACTGAAGTCGTCGAGATTCCGGCACGCGAGACCAATGCGACCTACACGATCAATCAGGGCTTCTCGACGGATGACTCCCACAACTTCGAGGGATGGCATGTCGCAGACGGTCTGGGTAACATCGTCTCGCCCGCCGATGTCACTGCGGAAACCCTTCTTCCCAACGATACCAAGATCACCATCAAGGGCGACGTGAAGTTCTCCGTCAGCGCACCGCTGGGCCATTGGCTCATCTTCGATGAGAACGGCAAGGGTGCAACGTATAACGCCCCGCAGTTCATTAAAGCCGGCAAAACGACCAGCGACGAGGGTCTTCTCGATATGGTCCGCAACGGCTATACCTTCAAGGGTTGGTATACCGGTGCTCCGACATCGGAAGGTGGAGATCCGACGGGTGAATTGTTCCAGTTTGGCGGAACGATCGATCAGACCACGACGATCTACGCTAAATGGGAGGCCAACAGCACAGCAGACTACACCGTGCTCATCTGGAAGCAGAATGTTGCCGGCGACGGTTACGACTTCGTCGATTCGGTCACCGAAAACGGCACTGTCGGTTCAGTTCCTACTGCAGTCAACACCTCAACTGGTAGGGTGAGCGGTTCCGACTACACGGGTGAGACTGGATTCTCATACAAGAGCACCGACCAGGACGCCAAGACCATTGCTCCAGAGGGTAACACGGTCGTGAACGTGTACTACGATAGGAACGAGTACACGCTGACGTTCCAAGCGGAGGTCGACAAGTACACTCCGACAACAAGCAATAGTGGCACGCAGTATGGTTTGGTAAACGGCGAATACGTACAGTTATATCGTCATCTTGGATGGGGCGGTTGGTACTGGACTTACGGCGATCAAGGCTGGAACGAAGGGCCGACGTATTCTGGCACCCGATACACGCACTCATCAAGCTTGCAGACTGTCGAGACCATCACCGCTCTCTATGGTCAGAATATCCGCGAAAAGTTCCCGATTGTGGGCAGCAATGGTGTGACATACACCGGCGCCTCTTGGAGCTCGGTCGGAAGCTCGATTTTCAACGACGAAGCATATGTAAGCTACATTGATGTAATGCAGGCGGAAAGCACTACATTCCATCTTGCCTACAACCCAACTCATGACTACTACACTTACCATGTCAAGTACTACGTTGAAGCGTTGCCGGGAGATACGGATACCGTAACGTATTCCGATAAGGAGTTCGTGCTTTATCACGACGCCGTGATTCACTTTGAATCGGACGAGCTCTTCTCGACCGAAAGCGAAGAGTTTACCAACATCACCGGCTATACGAAGTTCGCTGCAAATCCTCCGTATGACTCTGAAGGCCATGCAGACTTTGATGAAAACTGGACTATCAGCCTCTACTACACCCGGAATAACTATGCCATCAACTACATGGATGGCGCATACTACGACGGCAACAACAATCGCATCGCATCCGAGACCGGTCAGGGCCAGCTTGGCGTTGTTGGCGGTATTGCCTACGGTGCAGACCTGACGTCGTACAACAAGAGCGGCGCTAACTACTTCGAACCGACTGCTCCTGCGGGCTATGTGTTTGAGGGCTGGTACATCGATGATGCCTGCACGCATCCCTATGACTTCACCACCATGCCCGAGGGCGGCCTGACCGTCTACGCCAAGTGGCGCCAGATTCAGTTCCGCGTGTTCCTGCACCCGAACGCGGGAACCGACCCAAGCCTCAGGTGGGGCTCCTCTTCCCAGGACATGAACTTCCGCGTCAATTACGGCGGGCAGGTGTCTACTCCCACCGGTATTCGCACGGGCTATGAGTTCTACGGTTGGTACACAGACGAGGCGTGCACACAGGTGTTTTCCTCCGCAAGGCGAATCTTTGGTGGCGAGCCCTACGACAAGGAAACGCATATGACCGACCCCATGGATAGGTGGGGTAATGGGGCGACCACGAACAGCGACGTCGACCGCTTCTGGATCACCCAGGAGTTCAACCTCTACGCCAAGTGGTCCGAGGTTGTTATCGGCGCTAAGGGAATCGGAGTTGTCTATGATGCCAACGGCGGCACTAATACACCGAACGACTCCGCCCTGTACAAGGACAACACGAGCGTGAGCGCCGGCGCTGCGCCGACAGCCCCCGCAGGCAAGCTCTTCGATCACTGGGTGCTGCAGACGTGGGACGGCAAGAAGTACGTTGACACCGAGACGACCGTCTCCGCTGGCGGGACCTTCACTATCCACATGTCCGACGCGAAGGTTACTGATGCCGCTACGCATGAAGTTGTTGATGAGGTCATCGATGATGGCCAGCATCACTATAACTACGTTGTCCAGCTGAAGGCAGTGTATAAGGACAAGGGCGTCGAGACCCCGACGCACATCGACTGGTACAGCAACTACGGCTCTGAGAACGACGGCAAGGGTACCCTGTATCACTCGGATACCAACATCAAGATCAACGAGGCTGTGGACATCTACTCGCCCGCACCGACCCGTCCCGGCTACACCTTCAAGGGTTGGACCAAGACCCGGGGCGGCACCACCGCGGACTTCCTGATCTGGACGGGCTCGGGGTATACCGACGTGAACGGTAATGTTGCCACGAAGGTCGCGGCAGACGAGAAGCTGCCGTACGAGAACGTCTACGCCGTGTGGGAAGAGAGCGAGGTAACCATTAACTATGCGGTTGCTTCCGACAGCACCGGCATGGGCACGGTTTCCCCGACTTCTGAGACCGTGAAGGTTGACACTGGCAACCCGTCTGGATCCACCGCATCAGCTTCGTCGACCACCTACAAGTTTGCCTATTGGACCGTGGATGACGGTACCGAGGCGATTAGCACGGATGCGCACTTCACGCCTAGCAAGAGCAACGGCCTCTACGAGGCGCACACCTACTACGCGCACTTCAAGCTGAACAAGGCGACCGTCACGGTGCACCACTATCTGCTTGGCACCGAGACCAAGGTTGCTGATGACGTGACGAGCAGCGAGACCATCGGCACCCAGTACACGGCGACCCCGGTCACCACGTACCAGGGCAAGGATCTCACGGTCAACAGCTATGATCCGAACCGGACCGTGACAGTGTCTGTCGAGGGCAACGTCATCACGATCTACTACACGCTGCCGCTGACGATTACGGCGAAGCCTCAGACCTATACCTACAATGGTGCTGCTCAGGGTCCGGCGGGTACGTATACCGAGGGCTTCGACACCTACGTGACGGTCGACGGTCTGCTGGATGGCGATGCCCTGACCAGCATTACCCTTTCGGGCAGCCAGACCAACGCCGGCACCTACGATGACGAGATTGTCCCGTCAGCAGCTGTCGTTGCCGGGTACTACGCGGTCTCGTACGTTCCTGCGACGCTCACCATCAATCCTGCGTCGGTTACCCTTACCGCCAACAGCGACACTAAGGTGTACACCGGTGTTGAGCAGACTGTCACCGGCTTTACCCCGAGTGTCGATGGGCTGACATTTGCCGATACCGTTATTGCCAGCGGCTCTGGCACTGACGCGAACACCTACGACGTCACTTTCTCGGGAGTCACTGTCAATGAGACAACTGACACTACTGGCAACTATGTTGTCACTGGCGTCACGAACGGTACGCTGACCATTACCCCGGCTGCGATTACCATCACCACGCCTGACGCGAGCAAGGTCTACGACGGCACCGCACTCACCGCCGCCGGCACCATCACCGGCCTTGTCAACAACGAGACCGTTACCTTCACCACCACTGGCTCCCAGACCGAGGTGGGCCATTCGGACAATACCTACACCCTGGCATTTGATGGGACTGCAAAGCAGGGTAACTACACTATTACTAGCGTGTCAGTAGGCACCCTAACGGTGACCGAGAACACCACCGAGATAGTGGTTACTACCACAGGCGGCGAGTTCACCTACGATGGCAAGGCACACGGAGCTACCGTATCGGTCTCTGATCTTCCAACGGGCTACACGCTCGAAACAGCGACGTCCAATGCGACGGCAACCCACGTGTCTGATGGAACCGTTTCTGCCACGTGCGACACGCTAGTTATCAAGAACGCACAAGGCGTTGATGTTACCAGCAGGCTCAACATCAAGTACGTTGACGGAACTATCAAGATTACGCCGGCGACTCTTACAATCTCTACGCCTGACGCCAACAAGGTCTACGACGGCACTGAGCTCACCGCTGCCGGCACCATCACTGGCCTTGTCAACAACGAGACCGTAACCTTCACCACCACTGGTACTCAGACCGAGGTCGGCCACTCCACGAACAGCTTCACGCTTGAGTGGAACGGCACCGCTGTTCAGAGCGACTACAGCGTCAATGCAACGAGGGGCACGCTCGAAGTGACTAAGGCAGCGCTCGTTATCACGGCTAAGCCGCAGTCCTACGCCTACAATGGCTCTGAGCAGGGTCCGGCGGGCACTTACACGGCAGACTTTGATGCCTATGTGACGGTCGAAGGCCTCAAGGGCTCCGACGCGCTGACGAGCGTCACGCTCTCTGGCGAGAAGACCGATGTCGGAACTTACACCGACGAGATCGTCCCGTCTGCAGCCGAGGTCGGTGCGGCTACTGACAACTACGACATCACTTATGTGAAGGGCACGCTGACCATCACTAAGAACGTGACCGAGATCACGATCGAGTCCGCCTCCGGCACCAAGATGTACGACGGCACGAAGCTCACCGCCCCGACCTACACCGTCAAGTACGGCGACCAGACCATCGCGGCCGGCGAGGACGGCTCCTTCACGCTGCCCACCGGCGACAAGCTCACGATCACCGACACCTCCAACGTCGTGCACGTGGCCGACACCGCCGCCAACAACAACACGTTCACCTACGTGCTCGCCAACGCCGACCAGTACGAGACCGTGACCCCGACCTACGGCACGCTCACGATCACGGCCAGGAGCGTCACCCTCACCTCCGCCACCGACTCCAAGGAGTACGACGGCGCCGCGCTCACCAACGACGAGATCACCGTCACCGGCGACGGCTTCGTCTCCGGCGAGGGCTACACGGCCGACGTCACCGGCTCCCAGACCGAGGTCGGCAGCTCCGAGAACGCCTTCACCTACACCCTCAACGAGGGCACCGCGGCGACCGACTACAGCATCACCACCGCCAACGGCACGCTGACCGTGAGCAAGTCCTCCAAGGCCCTCACGATCGAGTCCGCCTCCGGCACCAAGATGTACGACGGCACGAAGCTCACCGCCCCGACCTACACCGTCAAGTACGGCGACCAGACCATCGCGGCCGGCGAGGACGGCTCCTTCACGCTGCCCACCGGCGACAAGCTCACGATCACCGACACCTCCAACGTCGTGCACGTGGCCGACACCGCCGCCAACAACAACACGTTCACCTACGTGCTCGCCAACGCCGACCAGTACGAGACCGTGACCCCGACCTACGGCACGCTCACGATCACGGCCAGGAGCGTCACCCTCACCTCCGCCACCGACTCCAAGGAGTACGACGGCGCCGCGCTCACCAACGACGAGATCACCGTCACCGGCGACGGCTTCGTCTCCGGCGAGGGCTACACGGCCGACGTCACCGGCTCCCAGACCGAGGTCGGCAGCTCCGAGAACGCCTTCACCTACACCCTCAACGAGGGCACCGCGGCGACCGACTACAGCATCACCACCGCCAACGGCACGCTGACCGTGAGCAAGCGTGCGATTACCGTGACCGCCAATGGCGGCACCAAGAAGTACGACGGTGCTCCTATCACTGCTGAGGCGACCGGCTACGAGATCACCGAGGGTTCCCTCGCAACTGGTCAGACTGAGACCGTGATTCTCTCTGGCTCCCAGACGCTTGTCGGTACGAGCACCGCGACCGTCGAATCCGTGACCATTAATGATGCAGAGGGCAACGACGTCACCTCGAACTACGACATCACCAAGGTCAACGGCAAGCTCGAGGTCACCAACCGCGACGCCAAGTACGAGATCGAGCTCGTTGCCAACAGCAACACCGGCAACACGTACGACGGCACCGAGCACAGCGCGACCGGCGTCGAGACTAACAAGTTCACCTTCGACGGCGTCGAGTACACGGTCTCCGGCTTCAAGACCACCGATCCTGCCGAGAAGAACGCCGGCACGTATGCCAACAACATCACTGCTGAGGATGGCTACATCGTGACCGATCCTGCGGGCAACGTTGTGACCGAGCAGTTCTCTATCACTTCGAAGGATGGCACCCTCGAGATCGTCAAGCGTGACGTCACCTTCACCGGCGAGACCGCGACCAAGACTTACACTGGCTCCGAGATCGAGCTTACTGACGTAACCGTCGAGGGCATCGTCTCCGGCCAGACGCACAACGTGACGTACTCCGCCAAGGGCATCGAGGTCGGCGAGTACGACGGCACCATCACCGCTGTTGCCGATGTGAAGATTACTGCCGGTACCGAGGATGTCACTGCCAACTACAACATCACTACCACGCCCGGCAAGCTCACCATCGAGCAGACCGATCAGCAGCTCACCGTCTCGCTCGAGGGCGCTGAGTACATGTACGACGGCACGAGCCACAGCCTGACCAAGGCTGCCACAACCAATGCCGCCTCTGGTACCACGACTATCGAGTACAGCAAGGACGGCGAGACGTGGACTGCCGACCTGAGCAGCCTGACCGCCAAGAACGTCTCCGATAGCTGCACCATCCAGGTCCGCGCCACCAACCCGAACTATAAGAACACAGCTACCGGCAGTGCTGAGCTCAAGATCACCCCGCGCAACGTCACCCTGACCTCCGCCGACGGCGAGAAGCCGTACGACGGCACGCCGCTCGTGAAGAACGCCCAGACCGACATCACTGTCGGTGGCGACAACTTCGTCGAGGGCGAGGGCGCGACCTACAACATCACCGGCACCCAGACCGAGGTCGGCGAGTCCAAGAACACGTTCACCTACACCCTCAACGAGGGCACGCTTAAGGAGAACTACGTCTTCGCCTCCACGTTCGGCACCCTCACGGTCACCAAGAACACCAACGAGCTCTCCGTTGCTTCCGCTAATGGCGAGTGGGTCTACGACGGCGCCGCCCACACCAACAAGACCTACACCGTGATCTACGGCACCGAGAAGATCGAGGGCACCGAGGGCCAGCTTGAGTTCACGCTCTCCACGGGCGACAAGCTCACCGTCACGCCTGCCGCAACCGCCACGATCACCCACGTGGCCGAGTCCGACGTGAACAATGCCTTCACGTGGACGATCGAGAATGAGTCCTTCTACACCAAGGGCACCGATACCGTCGGCACGCTCAAGGTGACCCCGAAGGCCGCGACCGTCACCACCGGCTCCGACAGCAAGAAGTACGATGGCACCGCGCTCACCAACGCTGAGGTCAGCATCGAGGGCCTGGTCGAGGGCGAGTCCGTGACGCTTGCGACCACCGGCAGCCAGACCGAGGTCGGCGAGTCCAAGAACACCTACAGCATCACGTGGGACAAGGCCGTGGCGACCGACTACACCGTCACCAACGAGCTCGGCACTCTCGAAGTCACCACCAACGACGTGGCGATCACCATCACCGCCGCCAGCGACGAGAAGGTCTACGACGGCACCGCCCTCACCAAGGATCAGGCGACCGTCACCGGCCTGCCCACCGGCATCACCGCTACCACCGCGGTCACCGGCACGCAGACCGACGTGGGCGAGTCCGCCAACGTTGTCTCCAGCTACGTCTTCAAGGACGCTGCGGGCAACGACGTCACCGAGAACTTCACCAACGTCGAGACCGTCGACGGCAAGCTCGTTGTCACCAAGGCCCCGCTGACCATCACCACCGGCTCCGACAGCAAGGAATACGACGGCACTGCGCTCACCGAGTCCACCGCCACCATCACCGGCCTGGTGAACAACGAGACTGCCACCGCCACCGTCACCGGCAGCCAGACCGAGGTTGGCAGCAGCAAGAACACCTACAGCATCACCTGGGGCACCGCCAAGGCCAGCAACTACGAGATCACCGATAATCTCGGCACCCTCGAGGTCACCAAGAACACCGCCAAGGTGACCCTCACCGCCCCGAGCGACACCAAGGTCTACGACGGCACCGCGCTCACCTGCGACGGCACCGGCGAGAAGAAGGTCACCGCCACCGGCCTGCCCGACGGCTTCACCGTCGAGGCAACCGCGTCCGGCACCATCACCAACGTCGGCACCGCCGCCAACACCGTGAACGACGGCTACGTCATCAAGGACGCCTCCGGCGCCGACAAGACCGCCAACTTCACCAACGTTGAGAAGGCTGCCGGCACCCTCGAGGTCACCAAGCGCACGGTCACGCTCGTCTCCGACAGCCTGACCAAGGAATACGACGGCGCCGCGCTCGTCAACGGCAACACGCCGCTCAAGACCGAGGAGGGCTGGGTCGAGGGCGAGGGCGCCACGTACACCTTCACCCGTAGCCAGACGCTGGTCGGCTCCACCGAGAACGTGTTCACCTGGACGTTCAACGAGGGCACGCTCGAGGGCAACTACGACATCAAGCCTAGCTACGGCACCCTCACGGTGACCAACCGCGAGTCTCAGTACGAGATCACGCTCGTTGCCAACAGCAACACCGGCAACACGTACGACGGCACCGAGCACAGCGCGACCGGCGTCGAGACTAACAAGTTCACCTTCGACGGCGTCGAGTACACGGTCTCCGGCTTCAAGACCACCGATCCTGCCGAGAAGAACGCCGGCACGTATGCCAACAACATCACGGCCGAGAACGGCTTTAAGGTGACCGATCCCGCCGGCAACGACGTGACCGACCAGTTCAAGATCACGCCGCAGAACGGCACGCTTGAGATCGCGAAGCGCACCGTCACCCTGACCTCCGCCGATGGCGAGAAGGTCTACGACAGCACGCCGCTCGTGAAGAACGCCCAAACCGACGTGACCGTCGGCGGCGAGGGCTTCGTCGAGGGCGAGGGCGCCACGTACGACATCGCCGGCACTCAGACCCTCGTGGGCTCCTCTGAGAACACCTTCACCTACAGCCTCAACGAGGGCACGCTCAAGGACAACTACACTATCACCCCCGCCTACGGTACCCTCACCGTGACCGACGGCACCGATGACGAGCCCGTCGATGACGACCTGGTCGTTGCCAAGACCCACAAGACCGGCACGTACGGACTCGGCGACGAGGTTGAGTTCACCATCACCGCCACCAACATCTACGACGAGGCGCGCACGATCACGCTCTCCGAGATTGATGGCGTGACGCTGGCCCAGTCCGTGTTCGAGAACGTTGCCCCCGGCGAGACCATCACAACCACCGCCACCTACACGATCACCGAGGCCGACATCCTCGCCCAGGAGTTCGTGAACACCGTGACCGCCACGGTGGGCAACATCACGAAGACCGCTACCGACACGGTCACCGCGGACGAGATCGCCGACCTTGAGGCCGATTTGAACGTCGTCAAGACCGTGACCTCCACCGGCACCGGTGAGAACGGCACCTACAAGGCCAACGAGATCGTGACCTACGAGATCACCGTCTCCAACGACGGCAACGTCACGCTCAGCAACATCGTCGTGACCGACACCCTGTCCAACGGCTCCAAGGTCACCTTCGGCGAGATGCCCGAGGGCGCCACGCTGAACGACGACAACACCGTCAGCATCGCGACCCTGGCCGTGGGCGACGAGGTCGTCCTCACCGCCACCTACACCGTGACCCAGGCCGACGTCGACGCGCAGAAGACCATCACCAACGTGGCCACCGCCACCGCGACCGACCCGCAGGACGAGCCCGTCGATCCCGACGATCCCACGCCCGTGCCCGTCGACCCGGAGGAGAAGGATCCCAAGTCCAAGACCACCAAGACCGTGACCTCCACCGGCACCGGCGAGAACGGCACCTACAAGGCCGGCGAGACCGTGACCTACGAGATCACCGTCACCAACGACGGCAACGTCACGCTCACCGACGTCAAGGTCGCCGACACCCTGTCCAACGGCCAGAGCGTCACGTTCGACGAGCTGCCGACCGGCGCCACCGCCAGCGGCACCACGGTCACCATCGCGACGCTCGCCGTCGGCGAGACCGTGACCATCAAGGCGTCCTACACCGTCACGCAGGCCGATGTCGACGCGCAGGAGACCATCACCAACGCCGTCACCACCACCGCAGGCGACGACGAGCTGACGCCCGACGATCCCACGCCCGTGCCCGTCGATCCCGAGGCGAAGGATCCCAAGTCCAAGACCACCAAGACCGTGACCTCCACCGGCAGCGTCGAGGGCAAGTACAAGGTTGACGACGTCGTTCGCTACGAGATCACCGTCGCCAACACCGGCAACGTCACGCTCAACGACGTCAAGGTCGAGGACACCCTGTCCAACGGCCAGAGCGTCACCTTCGACGAGCTGCCGACCGGCGCCACCGCCAGCGGCACCACGGTCACCATCGCGACGCTCGCCGTCGGCGAGACCGTGACCATCAAGGCTTCCTACGTGATCACCCAGGCCGACGTCGACGCGCAGGAGACCATCACCAACGCCGTCACCACCACCGCAGGCGACGACGAGCTGACGCCCGACGATCCCACGCCCGTGCCCGTCGACCCGGTGCCGACGTTCAAGGTCGTTGCTCCCGAGGACGTCATGTACAACGGCGGCGAGCAGAAGCAGGCCCCGACCGTCACCGACACCAAGACCGGTAACGAGCTGACGGAGGACAAGGACTACACGCTCGCCTACAGCGACGACGTCACCAACGTCGGCGAGGTCACCGTCACCGTCACGGGCATCGGCGCCTACGCTGCGAGCGAGCCGGTCGACGTGAAGTACAGCATCACGCCCGCACCGATCTCCTTCGAGACCAAGTCCGCCGAGAAGTCCTACGACGGCACCGCGCTCACCGAGCCCAGCTACAAGATCGTCATCACCCAGCCGACCGGCAACATCACGATCGAGTCCAGCTCTGAGCTCGTGACCCTGCTCGGATCCGACACGCTCGGCGTCGACGTGACCGGCACCCAGACGCTCGTCGGCCAGTCCAACAACACCGCCGACCTCACCTGGGCCAACAACGAGAAGACCGAGGTCAGGCTCTCCGCCGCCATCGCGAACCTCGCTGCGGCCAACGACCCGACCGCCAAGAAGTCCAACTACGATCTCTCCGCGACCGCCGGCACCCTCACCGTCACCGACGAGGACGTGCCCACCGAGCTGGTCGTCAAGAAGACGCACGAGGACCGCGAGTACGGCCTGGGCGAGACCGTGACCTTCGAGCTCACCGCCACCAACATCTACGATGAGGCCCGCACCATCACCTTCATCGAGATCGAGGGCGTCGAGATCGAGCAGGCGGTCTGGGAGAACGTCGAGCCCGGCGCGACCGTCACCACCAAGGCCACCTACACCGTGACCGAGGCTGACATCCTCGCGGGCGAGTTCAAGAACGAGGTCTCCGTGACCATCGGCGACGCCGAGCACGGCCCGTACGAGGACATCGTCGAGATCGAGGATAAGGACAGCCACCTGACCGTCACCAAGACCGTCACCTCCACCGCACCCGCGGGCGGCTACGCCGCAGGCGACAAGATCGCCTACGAGATCGTGGTCGAGAACGACGGCAATGTGACCATCTCCCAGATCAAGGTCACCGATGAGCTGACCGGCGACGAGTGGACCATCGACGCTCTGGCACCCGGCGAGAAGCAGACCTTCACCGCCGAGTACACCGTGACCGACGCCGACGTCGAGAAGGGCAGCGTCAAGAACGTCGCCACCGCCACCGGCATCGATCCCGAGGAGGAGGAGCCCGGCGTCACGCCCGGCACCACCGAGACCCCGACGGCCCCGAAGCCCGTTCTGCCGAAGACCGGCGACGCGAGCAGCCTGTTCCCGGCCGTCGTGACCGCCGCCATGGGCCTCATGTCGATGGCCGCGGGCATCAGGTCCCGCCGCCGCAGGTGGGAGGAGGAGCTCTAGGCTCCGCGCCACCCCACGGCACACGCACTGACGAGCGCCCCCACTCCGGTGGGGGCGCTCTTCTCTCGCGGGAGGACTCCAGCCTTGAGGCGCATTCCAGTTGTTTGTATCTTTTGGCGTGAACAATACAAACAACTGGAGCAGCCCTGCGGAAAAGCCCAGATAAACGGATTTGCCGTTCCAGTTGTTTGTACTTTTCACCTACGTGATGGCGTAGAAAGTACAAACAACTGGAATCTCACTCCTCCAAGCCCCCAAATTAAGGAAACCGAAAGGTTCGCTGCGGTGTTCCCGAAAGGAGAGCCCCGTATCTTGGAACCATGCAAACAACGGTCCGTTCCGAAGGAGCCAGCTAT
>Ga0256404_1009355_pt1 | contig 14108 bp, 13 predicted proteins | sample RumenRJG_01DNA_FD_185990 | JGI IMG/M metagenome (GOLD analysis project Ga0256404, IMG submission 185990) | Bovine rumen microbial communities from Lethbridge, Alberta, Canada - RJG_01 | ecosystem: Host-associated > Mammals > Digestive system > Stomach > Rumen | place: Canada: Alberta | collected...
GCTGTAAAGGTGTAGGTAAAGCATAAAGCGAAGTGTAAAATAAAGAGGAAATGCACTCTGGACACGCGGCGATTTTTAGAACGGTATTTATTTGTTCTATTGATATTTTCGGATAATTAATCGACAGATACTCTGATGTATGGACCGGATATGGTGAGCTTGACATCTTTGTGACAAACCTCTATGATTTAACTCATATTGTGCAAAAATAAATACAAAGCAGGACGCGTCCCGGCTTTGTACCGGAGGCGCCGGTTTTCCCGAAGAAGGGACATGAGCCGTCAGTTCATGGTGAGAATATTAAAGGCGCTGACGTTTCAAGGTAAAGTAATGAATAATATGAGACAGAGGCAGGTTCGGAACCTGAAAAGGTTTTTGCCTGCGGTGTTAGCAATAGAGAAGCTTATCAGAAGCAGTGATGACAGAATCATCATCGCCATCGATGGGCGTACCGGAGCAGGAAAGACCACTATTTCCAAATATCTTCATGAGAAATTTGGCGGCAACCTGTTCCACATGGATGATTTTTATCTCCAGAGTCACCAGAGAACAAAAGAAAGGCTTCTGGAAGTCGGCGGGAACGTGGATTATGAGCGTTTCAAGAGAGAGGTTCTGGATGTTGTGGAAAGAGGAGAGGTGGTTCACTACCGTCCCTTCAACTATCACACCATGGATTTTGACGCAGAGTTCTCAAGAGATATTCCTCCGAAGAGACTGAATATTATAGAAGGTACCTATTGTATGAATCCGTATTTCGGAGATCCCTATGATCTTCGCATATTCATGGATGTGGAGTACCATCAGCAGATTGAAAATGTCATCGACCGGGAGGGAACCTCTGAACTTGATGACTACATAGACAAGTGGATACCGAAAACAGACATTTACATCGAGAGAATGGGCGTACAGGAAAGGTGCGACATGACCATTGAGTTCTCGAAGGACTGAAAATAAGAGAGATTCATCATAAGAAGCATCAAGCCGGAATGCAGAACGCATTCCGGCTTTTATAACAATGTTATAAGTTAAAACAGGTCTCCCATTTTCTTAAAATTAGTATATAATAAGGGAGGTTTTTACATATTTATCCATGTTCAACATGAAAAACATTTAATATGAAGGGGAGATAAAATATGGGTAAGCTTTTTAAAACTAATTTCTCAACTGCAGTGATCGTTCTGATTCCTGCCTGCATCGGCATCAACTACATCGGCAAGCTTTTTGCTCAGGTACTTAAGCTGCCACTCTGGCTTGATTGTATAGGAACATGCATTGGTGCTATTCTTGGCGGACCTGTCATCGGCGGTATCTGTGGTGCAGCCAACAACCTTATCTACGGATTCACAACAGGAGATAACATCACTCTGGTTTATGCACTTACATCACTTTTCATAGGTATAGCTGTAGGTGTGATGGCAAGGCTCGGATTTATGGAGAATTTCCCTAAGGCTATGATCACAGCATGTGTTGGCGGTCTTGCAGCAGTTATCGTTTCAACACCACTCAATATCATTTATTGGGGCGGACAGACAGGAAATGTATGGGGAGATGCGGTCTTTGCAGCAACTCAGGCTGCAAACTTACCTGTATGGCTGGGATCACTCCTTGATGAGCTGGTAGTGGATGTTCCGGACAAAATCATCACAGGTATTATCGTATACCTTATAGTAAGCAGGCTTCCTGAGAAGCTTACATCACTCTATGATGCAAATGCAGTAGTTGAGTCACTTGATTAATGAAGGGTTTTTGTTAAAATAATAACCGAACATTGAAACTTAAGCGGTCATGTCTATCATGGCCGCTTTTTTGTAAAGGATCCGTATCTGACATGAAATCTATATCACTGTATTCCGACAATGGCTCGTGGCTTGTGAAGCTTCACCCATTTTCAAAACTGTTTTATCTTGCGGCGGTTATACTTATTCCCCTTATTTCAGGACATCTCTTTGTGTTCGGGATTACCGTTTTTTTTAGCATCTGTATGCTGGGCAGTGCCCGTATGCTCAGAAAAGCACTGCCGCTGATAGCATTTTCCTTCACCATCATCCTGACGATTTTTCTCATTCAGGGAATCTTCTATAAGGATAATGATGCCCTTCTTTTTTCTCTGGGACCGGTTAACTTTTACAGAGAGGGCCTTTTATACTCGGCCCGGATCGGCTTCAACATTCTGAATATGCTGCTCAGCTTTTCTGTGCTTGTTCTTACCACCAGCCCTTCGGAACTGGTGGAGGAACTTGAAAAGAAGGGTTTCAGTCCGAAATTCGGATATATCATTAATTCGGTATTTCAGATAGTGCCGGAGATGATGGGGACCATGCATACCATTTCAGATGCCCAGAGGAGCCGTGGAATGGAAACAGAGGGTAAGCTTATGACACGTTTAAAGGCGTTTCTGCCTCTTATTTCTCCTGTGGTCATGTCGGCACTTACTTCAACCAGAGAAAGGGCTATAGCTCTTGAGGTAAGAGGGTTTGGCTCCAAGGTAAAAAAGACATATCTTTACAGTCATCCTTACAGCACTTTGGACCGGATCATGAAGTGGGTGAGCATCCTCTCTCTTCTTACGGTCATCATCCTCAGGATGACCCGTATTCTGTAATAACCATTTATAAATAGAAACAAGGAGCAGATAATGTCTCTGATCGAAATAAAGAACCTGAAATATCGTTATCCCGGCACAACAGGGCTTGCACTGGATGATATCAGTATAAATATAGAAAAAGGACAGTTCATAGGAATAGCAGGTGAGAACGGTGCGGGAAAAAGCACTCTTTCCCAGGCACTTTTGGGACTTATACCGCAGTTTTACAAGGGTGCATACGGAGGGTCCGTAGTTGTGGACGGTCTTTCTGCAAAGACCGCACCGGTAGCGGAGCTTTGCAGAAAAGCAGGACTTGTATTTCAGAATCCCTTTAATCAGCTTAGCGGAGCTAAGAATACCGTATACGATGAGGTGGGTTACGGTCTTCAGAATCTTGGGATAGAGCCAGATATGATTCACGCCCGTGTGGAGGAAGTTCTTAAACGGTTTGGGATATGGGAATTTCGCGACAGAAATCCCTTTGACCTCTCCGGAGGACAGCTGCAGAGAGTTGCCATCGCCTCCGTGCTCGCCATGAATCCCGAAATCCTGATTCTTGACGAACCCACATCCCAGCTGGATCCTGCGGGTTCTGAGGAAGTTTTCCGTGCTGTGGATGACCTGACCGAAACAGGCATTACCATCATCATGATAGAACAGAAGATTGAAAAGCTTGCCGAGTATTGTGACAGAATCATGCTTATGCATAAAGGAAAGCTGATTGCTTTTGATACACCGGGCAGTATCTTTTCGAGGGAGGATCTTCCTGAATATGGTGTCGTGCCGCCTGCCTATACCGTATTTGCAAAGGAAAATAATCTGAAGCTTCCTGACGGAAACTATCCGGTGACCAAAAGGGAGCTTTTGGCGCTTATGAAAAGCACCGGTGCCGATTATAAAAAGGTTCCGGCAGAGACATTTGCCACAGGTACAGGAACATCTGCCGGGACCTTTAAGGTGGAAGACATTCATTTCTCATATATACCGGGAAATGAGATCTTTAAAGGAATTGATCTTGAACTCGACAGAAGACCTACAGCCATCATCGGCCAGAATGGTGCGGGAAAGACGACCCTTGTACGAATTCTTAAGGGACTTCTCAAGCCTGACAGTGGAAAACTGACCTTTGAAGGTCAGGATATCGCATCAAAGACTGTTGCGGAACTGGCAGGTAAGGTGGGGTACGTATTTCAGAACCCCGACGATCAGATATTTAAATACAATGTTCTGGATGAGGTCATGTTCGGGCCTTTGAACATCGGCATGACATCTGAGGAAGCAGCCCGCAGGGCCCATGAAGCGCTGGAGGCGGTGGGACTCGAGGGTGCCGAAAAGAAGAATCCCTATGATCTTGAGCTTTCGGATCGTAAGATGGTGGCCATCGCTTCGGTTCTTGCCATGGATACGGATGTTATCATACTTGATGAGCCAACCATCGCCCAGGACTATAAAGGACGCGAGAAGATAAGAGGAATCATAAGGGATCTGTCATCCAGGGGGAAGCTTGTGGTGGCCATACTCCATGATATGGACTTTGTGGCAGGTTCATTTGAAAGAGTCATTGCCATGGCTCATGGAGAGATTCTTGCCGATGGGACTCCGGATGAGATATTCAGGAACCATCCGGTACTTGAGAAGGCGGCACTGACTCCGCCCCATCTGGTTTCTCTGATGGAAGAACTGGAAAAGGAGGGAAAAAAGTGAAGAAGGAAGACCTGATACTTGTCATAGACCTGCAGAAGGTCTATATGCCTGGGCAGCCCTGGGCATGCGGAAACATTCCCGGAGCTGTTTTAAATGTCTCCAAACTGCTTGATAGAGTTATAGATATGGAGGATGCTGCCCCTTCTGCCATGCTGACACGTTTTATAGCAGCGGATCAGGAGGATGCGGAAGGAGTATGGGCTGAGTACAATAAAGTGAACCGGGAGATAAACGAAAATCCTGTTATGGAAGAGTTCATACCCGGGATAGCGAGGTATGTGGAAGAGTTCCCTTATTTTGACAAGTGTACCTACAGCTGCTTTTCACAGCCCTATGTGAGAGCCGCAGCAGACAAGGCCATGGTCCACGGAGGCGATATAGTGCTTACGGGTGTGGTGGCTGAATGCTGTGTGCTGTCAACATTTTTTCAGGGAGCGGATCTTGGATATCATTTCATATATCTTACGGATGCCTGTGCGGGTCTTGATGATGGAACAGAAGCTGCCGTTCAGAAGGTTCTTGAGGGACTTTCACCGCTTCATGTTGAGCTCATGACCACGGAAGAATATTTAAACAGATGATCCGGGGAATCTGTTCCGGATGATGATAAAATATGGTGAGATCTCCTTTTCGGATAACGATAAACTTTTCGATAAACATTTGCGCAGATGTCCTTCCGGGGGTTCTAGACAAGAGGGTTTAAAAAGAGGTATGCTAGGCTTGTTTTTGTAAGGATTATAAGAGGGGTTAATCATGAAAAAATCAGTTTTTCGTTCGGCCATTATTGCACTGTCTGTGAGTGCCATGATCAGTGTCCATGCTTATGCGGACAATTCTGTGACAGCTGTCGCCGGAGTGGATCCTGCTTCTACAGTATCACAGCTGGGCCCGGGGGCTGCGATGTCATATGAGGAGAAGATGGCTCAGGTAGCTGCAATAAACGGTGTAAGTTCAAACATGGATATGTCCGCCATCATTGCCGGCGCATCATCACCGGCTGAAGCTATGGCTACAGGACAGAAGATGGCATCAGTGAACGGTATGTCTGTTACTTACCAGCTTGCAACGGGAGAAACGGTGGTTCTCGACGGAGTGACCATAGCTTCATGGGTCACCGGTAACGACGGCAATGTAGTTACTGTTGATCAGAACCAGGTGGCTCAGTATGTACAGGGCTTAAAAGATCTTTATGATCCCAAGGGGGTTCAGACCTGGAACAGTGCAGACGGTACGGTGAAGACATTGGCAACGGGCTATGGATACTACATTGATCTTGCAGGTGAAACTGCAGCCCTGACAGCAAACATACAGTCTCTCCAGTCAGTGGTAAGGCAGCCTGTTTATGCTTCGATTGCCGCGCAGGGAGCCATGCCTCAGTGGGGCAATACCTTTGTTGAGGTGGATATCTCGTCTCAGCATGCCTACTTCTATCAGGACGGAACCTGTATCTGGGAGAGTCCTATAGTTTCGGGCACTGCTACAAATCCCGACAGGGCAACACCAACAGGTTTATTTACAGTTAATTACAAGACTACCAACAGGGTTTTGAGAGGACCTGTAGGAAAGAACGGAAAACCTTCCTATGAGTCCCATGTAGACTACTGGATGCCGTTCAACGGAGGCATAGGACTTCATGATGCTACCTGGAGATCCTCCTTTGGAGGCAATATCTATGTGAATAACGGAAGCCACGGCTGCATCAACCTGCCACATGACAGGGCACAGGCACTATACGGACTGATCGATAAGGGAACAGTTGTAGTTGTTTGTGACTAAAAAACTGAAAATATTATTCAGATCCGTTCATAATTGCTTATAAAGCCTTTAATTATGCCGATAATTGGCATGAGGATAAGGCTTAATTTGGTCAATTTTATAATAATTTTATAAATTTCTACTGTTTTTCATAAGAATTTAATCCAAAAACAGTAAGGATTGTTTATAGTATCTTTAGTTCAAGTTCATATTTGAGTTTTAAAATAGCCTCTGTTGTGTGACAATGGAGGTTATTTTTGGTTATTAGAAAAATATTATTTGGCAGTACAGGGGCAAAAGCTCAAGGGATGGACAATCATGGTTCCATTTCTGCACCATTTACAAAGAGTGTAAAAAAGCTTGGTGCTTCTGTGATCGTAACAATGTTGACTATGACAGCGTTTGCATTACCTTCCTTTGCGACAAGCAGAGCTATAGACAATACATATCTGGAAGAAACAGTAAACGCAGAATATGAAAAGAAAAACAAGGCAGCGGAGAGCTCCTCTATAGAAGAAGGAGCTGCATCTACGGAAGGAACCAGCGGAGAGATCGACAATGCTGCACTCAGCATTCCGGATGCGGAAAGTGTGGCTCAGGAAGCGGTTGATATCGCGATTGAGCAGAAAGCTCCCGGAGAACAGGTTATTGAGTTTGCTTCACAGTTTATCGGAAATCCTTACAGATACGGAGGAAGCAGCCTTACCTCCGGAACAGACTGTTCGGGATTTGTTATGAGCGTATACAGAAATTTCGGATTTTCCCTGCCTCATTCATCATCGGCACTTCGTTCCGTAGGAGTTCCTGTAGCAAGTCTTGCTGAGGCACAGCCCGGAGACATCATTTGTTACTCAGGACATGTAGGTTTGTATCTTGGGGATGGCAGATTATTATCTGCACTTGGTTCCCGTTATGGAATTACTATTAACAGCGCAACATATAAAAGAATATTGGCAATCAGAAGACTGGTCGGATAAGTATCCCATATAAAGAAACTCTGCATCACCCCTAAACAGGACAGGTTATGAAAATGTGAAAAAAGATTTCTTTTAGCCTGGGGATGTGGAAAACAAGCTACAAATTATGTGGATAAATTTAAGACTTTTTCTATGATTATGGCAAAAAAGGGGCTTAGGCTCCTTTTTTTGTCCACATTATATGGATAAGTCTGTGTAAAAGTATAAAAATTATTAAAAACGCAGAAAACCGTGTTGATAACTTTGGGGAATTGTGCAAAAAAATTATTTATTTTTGACTTTTTTTATTACTTATTTATAATTAAATATATGGGTGATAAAAAAGAAAATAAGGAAAACAAAGACAACAAATTAGTAATGCTTAAGGCTATCGCAAATCAGACCCGAATTGATATTCTGAAATGGCTGGCAGAACCGGATAAATATTTTCCGGGACGCAAGGAGGATGATAGTTTAAAGGACATGGACTTTGTGGGAGGGGTCTCGGTCACTGACATTCAGAAAAAAGCGGGAAAGGCGCAGTCTACCACATCACATGATCTTGATCTGCTTGTAAAAGCAGGTTTTCTAGAGGTAAAGTATGTGGGCAGATACAGCTACTTCAGACGTAATCAGAAAGCGCTGAAGAAGCTGGCTAAATACATCAAAAATGAGATATGACCTTAAAAGAGACTCCGGCCTTTGTTCAGCTTTTCGAGGGTTACGAATGGCTGAACAAAGGCCGGAGTCTCTTTTTTTCTGATTTAGAGGATCAGACCTTTAAATGGGTATCTATAGTTCACTTAGCCAGAATAGCTTCACGGATCGGAGCGGCTATCTTCTCAAGCTCACTATCGTCTGTGATTTTCTTTTTATCAGGATCCATGGCAAAGGTTCCGCCCCACTCAAACTCATCCCTGTACTTTGGAACGAGATGCATGTGAAGATGATGACCAGTATCACCATACATACCGTAGTTGAGCTTGTCAGGTGAACATACCTTGTGGATGGCAGCAGCTACAGTGTTAACATCTGCGATAAAAGCATTTCTCTCTTCCGTAGAGAGCTCAAGCATCTCGGAAACATGATACTTTGATGCAACGATGCATCTTCCCGGGTGGCTCTGCTCCTTGAAAAGATAAACTGTAGAAGCGGGAAGCTCACATATTTCGTATCCGAATTTTTTAACCAGATCTCCTTTTGCACAATATGCGCAGTCAGGATGCTCTTTTGCCATATCCTGTGACATAATAAACCTCCGATTTGTAAAGTCAGATCATTTTGTTATGAATAAAAAATGACTGAAATAATAGTGCCGGTCCTGTGAAAAACCGGGATTCAAGTTGATTGTGTAATCGCTTACATCGTTAGTATATCACCATAATCCGGTATAAGATAGGATATTTTCTGTTTATTTATGATATTACCCTGGGTTATCAAATACTTAAATAAACATAAAAAATTGTCATTTGAAACATTTTTTATTATGACTATATTAAGTAATTGAATAATTTAAAGCGTAAAAGCGTTGAAGGAGAAGAGCGTTCGCGGAAGTTCTCTTCAGAGAGCGATGGATGGTGTGATCATCGCGAGGATGGTGAATTGCTTATCACTCCCGAGCTGCAGCTTTGAACGACAATCTATTTTTGGTTGTCCAGTAAAGGCTGACGTAGATCCCACGTTACAGGGAAATGGATTGTCAGATCCATGAGTGCAGGACATAGTCCTGAAGTCGGGTGGTACCGCGCGATATGATTTTGCGTCCCGGGAGTAAAAAGCTCCCGGGATTTTTTGTTCCGGCAGCATTTTTTTTGGAGGCTTAAAATGAACAAAAAGAAAAGAAGCAAATTTTCCGGCAAGCTGGGCTATGTACTGTCAGCAGCCGGCGCATCAGTTGGTTTGGGAAATATCTGGAGATTCCCGTATCTTGCCGCAAAATACGGCGGAGGTATTTTCCTTATCATCTATATCCTTTTGGCAGTCACCTTTGGCTACACAATGATCATTGCGGAGACAGCCCTCGGAAGAATGACCAAGAAATCACCGGTGGGAGCTTTTAATCACTTCGGACATGGCTGGCAGTTCAGTCTGAGCGGATGGATCAATGCAATCATTCCTATACTGATAGTTCCTTACTACAGTGTTATCGGCGGCTGGGTAGTCAGATATCTTGCGGAGTATTTCGTAGGCGGCGGTGTTGAGAACCTTGCAACTGACGGATACTTTACAAGCTTCATTACAGATGGCTTCCAGGTTGAAGTTTGTTTCCTTGTTTTTTCTCTTGCTGTTCTTACCATCATTTATCTGGGTGTACAGAACGGTATCGAGAGAGTGTCCAAGTTTATGATGCCCATACTTGTTGTACTTGCCGTGATCATAGCTGGCTACTCAATGACAAGACCGGGTGCTGTGGCAGGAATAAAGTATTTCCTTATTCCTAATCCAAAGAATTTCTCATGGATGACTGTGGTTTCCGCCATGGGACAGATGTTCTACTCTCTGTCTATCGCTATGGGTATCCTCGTTACCTTCGGATCTTATATGAAGAAGGAGGTTTCCATCGAAGAGGCTACAGAGCAGGTTGAGATATTTGACACAGCCATCGCTATCATGGCAGGTCTTATGATCATTCCGGCGGTATTTGCATTTTCAGGTGATTCGGCTGCGGAAAACCTTCAGGCAGGACCTTCACTTATGTTCATCACCATGCCTAAGATTTTTGCAAGCATGGGACTGGGCGCACCTATGGGAATCCTTTTCTTTGTACTTGTACTTTTTGCCGCTCTTACTTCTGCTATCGCACTCAGTGAGTCGGCGGTTTCTACATTTGAGGATGAACTTCACTGGAGCAGAAGAAGATCCACAGTATTTACAGGTGTTATCATGATAGTCCTCGGAACACTTTCAGCTCTCGGTTATGGTCCGCTTGATACAGTGACCATCATCGGAATGCAGTTCCTTGATTTCTTTGACTTCCTTACAAACTCTGTAATGATGCCAGTAGCTGCTATGTGTACATGTCTTCTTATCGTGCGTGTTGTGAACATTGACAAGATCGCAGAGGAGGTTATGCTTGAGGGCAAGCGTTTCCGCCGTAAGCCTGTATTTGATTTTATGATCAAGTACCTTTGTCCTTTCTTTGTTGTCATCATTCTGTTCTCATCGGTTGCCAGCGTATTCGGACTTATAAGTATGTGATATTTTGATTAAGGGTGTGCTTTCCTTTATTATTGAGGGGAGGCACACCCTTTATAATTTGAAGTAAATGCAAAATATGATACAATGAAAGGAACTATAAATGGAGATGAATAGAGTGTACAGGTTGGTGGGAAACCCATAGAAAATCATTCTCATATAAGTTTTGGAGGGGGAGGGATTTAAGTGAAGTTACATAATATTATCATGGCAACAGCGGCGTTTATGACAGCATTTGCACTGTCATCGTTTGCATCTGAGATCAGTACGGTCCGGCTTGATCTTTCACCGGATAACGAAGCTATTATGGGCGCTGGAGAACTGGCGTCAGGTGAGGAACCGGGTACCTATGATTCAACATATTTTGTTTATGATTACAGCACATCGGGTGATAAGAAGACGCCCAAGACGTCATACACTTATACTATAGATGTGCGTCCGGCCGGCGGATACACCTTTTCGTCCAACTGCGCTGTAGAGGTCAATGCAGCGACCACCGTGACCATACAGTCAAGAACTTCAGACAACATACGTGTAAAAGCGACCACATTTCCGTTCTATGTACTGAAGAATCCGACAAATTTCAATGAAACCGGTGATGAGATAAGCTGGGGCAAGGTCGATCATGCGGATAAGTATTCCGTATATATCTACTGGGATGACAACGAAGGTGAAGAACACGAGACCCATACCACTGTTATCAACTCAAAGCATAAGGTCAATATTTCCAGCTATAACAGCGGGAATAAGACGCTTAAGCATATTTCGGTACAGGCTCAGGCCAGCGGAGAGGGAGGAAAGTTCATAGCCAATTCACAGTATGTGACGAATGATGGAAGTGTAGATGACGATAAGAGTTCGTCGGATTATACTTTCAACATTCCGGTGGCAAGATCCAATTCCCTGACCACCAGCTCCTCCACCACAAGTGTGAAGAACAGTGCAGAGAAGGTTTTCGGCCCGGGATTCAATATTCAGAATGTTCCGGGAACAGTTAATTCTTCCGAGGGTGCATGGATGCAGTACATGAATGACTGGTATTATCTGCAAAATGGCCAATTTATAACTGGATGGATATGCCCTGATGGAGTAAACTGGTATCTGCTGGGTTCGAACGGAGCTATGCTCACAGGATTACAGAGGGTCAACGGCAGATGGTATCTGCTGAACACAACCCAGGGCTCTACCTATGGAGCGGTGCTTCATGGATGGTGGAAGATAAATGATAAATGGTACTATTTTAATGAACAGCATGATGGTACCTTTGGAGCTATGCTTACGAACACGGTAACACCTGACGGACTTCATGTCGGTCCGGACGGAGCATGGCTTGGATTTTAATTATTCATTGGTGAGGAGTATTAGAAAATGAAAAAAACAGCACTCGTAATTATGGCGGCAGGACTTGGTTCCCGCTTTGGAGGGGGAATCAAGCAGCTTGCAAAGCTTGGCCCTTCAGGAGAGATCATCATGGATTATTCCATCCATGATGCACTGGAGGCGGGATTTGACAAGATCGTTTTCATCATTCGAAAGGATATAGAAAAGGATTTTCGCGAGATCATAGGCAATCGTATCGAGAAGATCGCTAAGTGCGAATATGCTTTTCAGGAGATTGACAAGCTGCCGGAGGGCTACAGTGTTCCTGGTGGAAGAACAAAACCATGGGGAACCGCTCATGCTCTTATCCAGGTTCGAGAGCTTATAGATTGTCCGTTTGCAGTTATCAATGCGGATGACTTCTACGGAAAAGAAGGCTTCAGACTCATTCATGACTATCTTGTAAATGATATGGACGAGGATGCACAGGTGTTTGATATGTGTATGGCCGGATATATCGTCGGCAACACACTTTCCGATAACGGTACTGTAAACCGCGGCGTATGCAAGATGGGCGAAGATGATTTTCTTAAGGAGATCAATGAGACCTATGATATAGCAAAGCTTGCAGACGGAAGTCTGGTTGGTGCCGATATAGATGGAAATGAGGTTCGTGTAGACGGAGATGCCATCGTTTCCATGAATATGTTTGGCTTCCCCCGTAGATTTTTAGATACACTTGTGGAGAATTTCCCTGCATGGCTTGATGCCCATGGTGAAGAAATGAAGTCTGAGTATCTGCTTCCCCATGAGGTGAGCAAGCTTATGCTTTCCGGAAAGGCAAGTGTAAAGGTACTTAAGGATCATGATAAGTGGTTCGGAGTTACATATGCAGAGGACAAGGAGGCTGTTGAGAAGTCTCTGCGTGAGCTGGTAGAGAAGGGTGAATATCCCGCCAGCTTATATTGAGGGAGCTTTTTTGGGGCTTCCCAAAAGATTTTTAGGCAGGATGGATTAGAAGTATTTAATGGCTGATACATACAGAGAAAACAGAAAAAACGAGCTGAGAAAGAGGATAGTTGATACAGATCGGCTCAAGCAGCAGGAAGCAATACAGAATCGTGATTTAAGGAAGAATAAGGGATCGCGACGGATCATATTTATTATTCTGGCTGTTATCATAGTCATGGCACTGGCTGCGGTGGCCTATTATCTTCTTCGCAGGAGGTATCAGGGCTTCAGTGTGAACTGGTCGGTTGACATGACTGCGGATACAGGAGCTGTTGAGTCGGATTATGAGGACTATCAGATTTATGCAGACGGTTTCCTGAAGGTTACGAGAGACGGAGCGACTTATATCAATTCTGCCGGAAAAATCATATGGAATCAGGCCTTTGAGATGAACAATCCCTGCGTGACTGTTAACGGTGATTATTGTGCGATAGGAGATCAGGGAAAGACATCGATCTTCATCATGAACACTTCCGGTACCACAGGACAGGCGGAGACCAACCTCCCCATCAACAAGCTGTCCATAGCTGAGACGGGTGTTGTTTATGCTCTTTTGGAGGATTCCTCGGCAAGCTATATTACAGTATTCACCAGAGAAGGAGCTGCCCTTGATATCTCCATAAAGTCGATTCTGGACGGAGATGGTTATCCTATAGATATTGCGGTATCCCCGGACGGAACAGAGCTTATCGCGTCCTTCGCATATATTGACAATGGCACTATCGGCAACAAGATCATTTTCTACAACCTTGACGAGGTAGGCCAAAATGCCGGAAGCAACCGAGTGGTCGGAGGTTTCACCGATGATTTCGCTGGACATCTGACCGGTCGTGTACATTTTTCCGACAATACCTATGCGCAGGCATTTTATGACGGCGGCATTGCATTTTTCAGCACCAAGGTTCTCACGAGTCCTGAGCTTTTGCAGAATGTAGCCATAGAAGATACAATAAAAGCCATATCATATTCGGATGACTATGTAGGAACCGTTACATTGAATTCAGACGAAAATACACCTGAGGCATACAATCTTACAGTGTATCGTGTGAACGGACAGATGGTTTTTACGGTGCCGGTTTCTTTCAATGTTTCCGGCTTTGACATAGATCAGGGAATGGTATTTCTTTATAATGACAAGAACCTGAGAGTCTATGATATGAGTGGCAACATAAAGTTCGACGGAAGTATAGACAGGCCGATTTCAAAGGTGAGCGCAGTTTCCAAGGCGGCAGGTCCGTTAGGGCTGGACGTGCTCGTAGGAAGCTCCGGATATATGGAGTCGATTAAATTAAAGTAATGAGCGGGTCAAGAAGTTTTGTCTTCCTGCATGGACAGGGAGTAAGACTTTTTGACCTTTGCAGCATTATATAGTGAGTTAAATTTTTTTTGGCTCACGCTTAAATATTATCTCAAAAAACATTATTACGGAGGGGCTGTTATGAATCAGTATGTTGTGGGCATTGACGTTGGAGGGACTACGGTAAAGTGCGGTATCTTTACTATCACAGGTGTTCTCATGGACAAGTGGGAGGTTCCGACAAGAAAGGAAGAGGAAGGAAGATACATCTTACCTGACGTAGCAG
>Ga0256404_1009357_pt1 | contig 14106 bp, 12 predicted proteins | sample RumenRJG_01DNA_FD_185990 | JGI IMG/M metagenome (GOLD analysis project Ga0256404, IMG submission 185990) | Bovine rumen microbial communities from Lethbridge, Alberta, Canada - RJG_01 | ecosystem: Host-associated > Mammals > Digestive system > Stomach > Rumen | place: Canada: Alberta | collected...
ATAAAATAGGGATATGCTTGAACATATACAGGAAGAAAAATTTTTTCTTTCATTGATGATTAAAAAATCTTTATTAAGGATGAAAAAACATCTCTTGCGAGATGTAATTAAGTTAAAATAATTGAAATGGTTTCATTTATTCCAAGATCTTCACTTGTAACAAGAAATGAAGAGTTCGAAGAGACGTTGAAGAAATATTTGCCCATAACTATGTTGTACTCAGCGCCACTGATAGCGAAGATAGAGTCAACAATTTCACCTTTCTCGTTTTCGATGTAAATCTTAACAGTAAAAGAGGTTTTATTTGCATATATAGTGCCTTCCTCAAAGCTACAATTTTTGAATGGAATAATGCGTAGGGTATATGATGGAACATACTGTGCATTTACAACAACTTCAATTTCTTCAGCAAGTTCGCCGTTCATGAAGACTGATATTTTTGTGCTACCTGCTTCAACAGCGGAGATAACACTGTCTGCAAGAGTTGCGATTTCTTCGTCTTCGACTTTAGTTGTAATTTCAACTGAGCCAGTGTAGTAGACAGGTGAAATATTGAAACTAAATTTTTCAGTTTCGCCAACTTCTAAAGTGATTTTGCTCTTGGATGTAAGAGTAAATGTTGGTGCGACAGGCTTAACATTTATGATATGAGAAGATTTGATTGTTGGATTTTCTTTCGAATAGAAAGTAATTGTAACAGAGCCTTCTTTCTTAGCTGTAATTTTCTTGTAAGCTTTTGAAATTGATACGATGTCACTGTTTGACAAGATGAAATCCACATTATCACTTGTGTTGTAGTAGATTGCATTATTAAATCCGTCAGCCGCTGCTTTGTTGTACATCTTATCAATAATGTAAAGGTCTGTTTCAGCTGCGAGAGATACTCCTAAATCAATGTTGTTATTCTCAACTACGACTCTTATATTCTTGCTTCCTGATACATCATTGTGAACTGCTTTAACTTTTACATAAGCAATCCCAGAAGATAGTGCAGTAATTTCTTGATCAACAATTTTAATTATATCCGAGTTCTCAGTCGAAAACTCCAAGTGAGCTTCGCTATCTGAACATTCAATCTCAAGAGGATAACTCTCACCAATACTTAAAGTAACAGAATCGTCGCAATTAATTGTGATAGATTTGTTGTCAAACTTAATAAATTTAATACAACAAAAACAGGCAATACATATTGCGGCGAATATACCTATAAGTGAGTAAATTAAAATGTTTTTCTTAGTTGTAGACATGCAAGCATTATACAATATTTTTGTCGAAAAGACAATAATATTAACGAAAAAATATAAAAATAAATTTTTGAAAAATCTTTTTTGCTTACAGTTTGCTTTTTATATCATTTTGTGCTAAAATTTGCATAGAAAAATCTCATATGTCTCAGTAGCTCAGCTGGATAGAGCACCACCCTCCTAAGGTGGGTTTGTCGGAAGTTCGAATCTTCTCTGGGACGCCAATAGAACAGTCATTAAAATGACTGTTTTTTTATTTCTTTTTATTATTTTCAATGCCTTTTATAAAAATTTATGCTATAATATATTCGTAGGAGACTTATATGACTAATGATGAAAAGATGAAAGCAATAAATGATTTGGTTTCAGATATAGATTGTCTAGAACCATTGCATGAATGGACTAATGATTTAAATATTTTTAGTATGCTTAAACTTGATCGTATGGAAATTAGACATAGTAATATGCTATCATGGTTACTTAATCCAAATGAATTGCACGGATTGAATGATAAACTGCTAAAGAAGTTTTTAATATATGCCACTAAAGGTACGAATATTAACATTATGAAAGGACTTACTCCTGTGGATGTTGATTTAATGAATTTAGACGATGCTATAGTTTACAGAGAGAAAGATAACATAGACATATTAATTGTTTCAGAAAGTAATCGTTTGGTTTTGGCTATTGAAAATAAAATTGGATCATCAGAACACTCTAACCAATTAGAAAAGTATAAAACAGGATTACTTAAAGATTATCCTAATAGCTATCATTTTGTTCTGATTTATTTAACACCTGATGGGGAAGAATCATCTGATGCTGACAATTGGATAAGTATGAGTTATGAGTTTATTTTAGAAGGGATAAGCAACTTGATTAACATATATAAGATACCCGATAAAGCCAGAATTTACATTGAAGATTACATAAAAGCAATAAGGAGAAGCGTTGTGGAAGATAAAGAAATAGTTGATATTTGCAAAAAAATATATTTTAAGCACCAAGAAGCATTTGATTTAATTTTTGAAAATAAACCAGACTTAATTAGCCATATTTCAGATTATATTTATAATTACTTAGTGGAAAATGCTGAAAAATTTGACATTAATGTTTGGGATAATCATACAAAACATTATGTAAGATTTACTCCAAACAAACTCTCGGCTGTTTGTGGACACATGGGAAGTGGCTGGGTTGCTCATCAAACGAATTTAATAGGATTTGAATTTCAAATATATGAGGACTCTGGTGTAAACCTCGCAGTAATAATTGGACCAGCTGATAGTCAATATGAAGATTATAGGCAAAAATTATTTGATGTTGCTGTAAAACATAATTATAAAATGAAAGGCAAAACTTTAAATAACAAGTGGAAAACTATTTTATCAACCAACTTTGTTGCAAAAAACAAACTTGACATAAAGGACGAATACATGGAAGATACTATTGAAGTTCCTATTGACAATTACATGAACAATAAGCTACCAAGCATTATAGCTGATTTGCTTGAAGCTTTTTAAACAAAAAAGCCCCTAAGAGATTTCTAGTCTCCTAGGGGCTTTATGTTATTCAAAAATTTTATTTATTACTTCGCTTACATGTATATCACTGTTCTTTAGGGAATGGCTGTAGAAGTGGCTGGTGGTTGAGGCTTTGCTGTGGCCAGCTCTGGCTGATACTGTTTTCATATCTACGCCCGCCATTAGTTGCAAGGTTATGTTTGTATGGCGAAGTGAGTGGAGTGTGATGATTGGAAGCTCTGCTCTTGCGAGAGATTTTTAGAACTTTACTCGTAGCAATCATGGGCAGATGTCTTTGCCATATTCTGTACAGCAGACTCTATCTGTTTGCTAAATGTTATGCCTTTTGACCATTTAATGTAGTTTGGTAGTTCATTAATGTCAATAAATTTTCTTTCACAAATTTCCCATTCTTGTTTAAAAGGTAAAAGTTCTAAAACTCTTGCTGTGTATCTTAATTGATAATAAACTTCACTATTTTCAACTACCTTAACAGCGCCAATGTATTTGATATCTTTAAGTGTAACACAGGCTTCTTCCATCAGCTCTCTTTTTAGGGCGTTTTCTTTTGTTTCATTTTTCTCCGGGTGTCCTCCAGGGATTGTCCACGTATTTCCATTTTTAACTATCAAAAGTTGATCTTTTTCATTAAAAACGTAGCCACTTACTTGTGTATATCTTTCATTTTTTAGTTTATAATTCTCAAGCCAAATTATTTTGCAATTTTCGGATATAGCCTCATATTTTTTCATATTGACCTCCTTATTATTTTTTATCTTTTAATAATGATATATAATACGCTTAAACTTTAGTTCAAATGATGTGCTTTTACTTTTTTCTAATTGATTTAATTTTTTTCTATATCATAAGGTTATTTAATTTTGACATATTCCTATAATGAAAGGCTTGTTAAAACTTAGACATATCCAGCGGTTTCTTCCATAAAAGCCTCTAATTTAAAACAATTATAGCATAAAATAAGTTTATGTGGCAAGTAACTTAAAGCAAGCCCCCTTAATCCAAGTTTGGAAATCTGTAAATTATTTAAGTGGTGTAGACAGTGGCATCATGAGAAAAGTTTATTCCCTGTAATAATCATATCTTTTTATTCCAAAGAAAAAAATGAACCCAACAATTCAAAATCGTTGACATTTATCCTAAGTTTTTTGTAAGTTGGTTAGAAAAATCTTTATTTCAATATTGTTGGGCTCAATAACCCAAGAGAATTTAACATTTCATTCGGATTCTCTTGCGAAAGATATTCATTTAGTTTTAAACATTTGGAGTGCATAAAAAAATGTGATATGATTTGAATAAGGAGAAACATATGAGAAGAATACAGATTGTGCCAATGTCTCGAATGGAAGAGATGAGAAAAATGTTTAATGAATATTTAACAGAACTTTCACAGTTTGACCCAGATATTAAATTTGACGAAAATGGAGTGCCGATTTATGCTTGGTATGATTGTTATTGGGAAGAAAAACAGAGATATCCATTCTATTTTATAGTAGATGACAACATAGCGGGGCTAGCAATGATTAGAGAACTTGAAAATATGTGTTATGACATTGCTGAGTTTTATGTTGCACCAGAGTATAGAAAGGATGGGAATGCGATTTGGTTCGCAACCGAGATTACAAAACTATTTGAAGGGCAATTTACATTTTCAACACGTTTTACAAATCCTAGAGCAATAAAGTTTTGGGATAAATTTGCTAAGATGTTTGAAAGTAACTCATACGTCGATGATGATATTTGGAGAAGCTGGTCAATTAGGAAAAATTGTTTTAAAGAACATACATTAAATTTAAATCCCATATATTTTGACCTTATCAAAAGCGGAGAAAAAACTTTGGAAGGACGCCTTAATGATGATAAGAGAAAGCTTTTTGAAGTTGGGGATAAGATAACATTTTTCAAAGAACCAGAAAGGGTCGAAACAATTAAGGCAATCATCCTTAAAAAATATATTTATAAAAATTTTGATGAAATGGCAGAGGACTTAGACAAAAAAGATCTGGGTTTTGCAGATAAATCAAAACAAGAAATAATTGATGTTTATAGGAAGATATATCCTCGAGAGAAAGAAAATAAGTACGGGGTTGTAATATTAAAAATTAAGGTTATTAAATAGGGTTTTGTTTAGACAATCAAATATTCATAGTTTATTAAAAAACCTCTATATGCGGCGTTTTTAAGCTTTAAAAATATATTTAAAGATGTTTTTTCAAATAAAATTATTTGCATCGAATTATTAGTATTGACAGAATGGCGAAACTATGTTAATATATCCGCAAAGAGGTGGAGTATGAAGAAAGATAAAATACTATGGGTAGTTTTTAACTCATTGACAGATTCTGAAAAAGATATCAATGTTGAAAATCCTGATACATATGTAGATCGTTTGTTAGTGTATAAGCGTAATGCTGAAACAGGAGAGATCTATATGCAAAAAGTTGACGTTGACTCTCTTATTCAAGAGAAAGAGGAGCAGGCTATCGCTGAAGCTAATAGAAAGCAGGGAATAACACTTTTTTCTGAGTTTTTAGTAGATAAGTTTGGCGAAGGCGAATTCTTCCTTTTGCCATATGGCAAGACAGTTTGTACAGACGAACTTGAAAGAACAAAATAATTGGGCAAAGGATTTGCTCTTATAAAAAACCATGCATTACGCATGGCCTTTTTTATCTAATTTAGTTTAAAAATTAAGCGACTCACTTCGGTTCAGTTGTCCATATTTCTTCGAGCTACTATGATATTTCCTACACTCGCACGTCAGTGCGAATATCATTGCGTTAGCAATATCATTCGTGTAGCGAATTTCATTTCCGCTTGCCGAAATATCATTGTTTAATAAAAAAAACCTTCAAGAAGACCTTTACCAAACTTTGTCGTCATGTTTTTTTGGATCTAGTACTATAAAATCTAAAATTCTTTATAATTACAAGCAATCATCAATCGTAGAGATATGGCAGCAAAAATCAAGAGATTTTTCTTGTAGTTTCTTTGTTTCGGGTTCCCGATAGAGGTTCCTCATCGGTGGTTCCGAAACAGAGAAAATACTGAAAAAGAATTGATTTGTGCGGATATAAAAAAGCAAGCCCTTAACGGCTTGCTTAATACATGGTTGCGGGGGGCGACGCGTTAAGAAAAGGGTCCAGTGGACACTTTTTAGCCAGAGAGCAAAGCGAACGACAAGCCGGGGAGCGACTTGTTCGCGGTCTGGGACCGACAGGTCGGATTTGAACCAACGACCTTCGGGTTATATCGTGGCGAGCACGATGCGCAAGCTAGGTCCCTTCGGGCTCTGTGTTGTTCCAACACAAACCTTTGCTAATGCAAAGCTTTATAACCCTCAACGCATAAAAAAAGAAGCCCTTAACGGCTTACTTAGTATATGGTTGCGGGGGATGGATTTGAACCAACGACCTTCGGGTTATGAGCCCGACGAGCTTCCGAGCTGCTCTACCCCGCGTCAAGATACATTATTATTATATTCATTAAAATGTAAAAAGTCAAGAGTAAAATGCTTAAAATATAAGAAAAATGACGTTTTTTTATTAAAATCATATGAATATCGAGTATATTTGAATCCAGGACAGCTATATATGAATATTTTTATATAAAAAATCTATTTCTTTTATCCCCATTATTTCGAAAAAAAAGCAAGCGCATTTGCACTTGCTTTAGAATTTAAAATTTGATATTAAAAATTTTAGAAAACAACTGAGTAGATTGAAAATACAAATAGAATTAGAGATAAGTAATAAATTATGTTTTTTGCAATGGCAATTCCTTTCACTTCTTCATTTAAGAAGAGTTTGAAAATTACTGCTACAAAATATAGGACTGCGGCAACGGCAAAGAGAATAGTTTGAACAGAAATTGTGCTTAGCAAGATGACTATAACTTGTCCTAGAAGTGCAACTCCGAATGTTAGGGATAGATATTTAAAGATATCAGTTTTCCAATTAAATTTTCTAAGTGCAAGAGCGACTATCACGGAAGCTATTGCGCCAACACCGAATCCAATTGGAAGGCCAAATGGAGACGGTGTGATTAAGAATAGCCCAGCAAGAGCGAGCATTAATCCTGACCCCATGTCTAATCCGGAATACAAACTTTCAAATAAATTAGTTTTCGAAGGAAGGGCAGCTGAAATAGCTGAGAATAATTGTAGAACTAGGGCGATTAAAATAAATGTCGTTGTTCCGCTTATAGCTTTAACTCCAAGCAGATTTTCAACAGTTAAGCATAATATTGTGATTGCTGCAATAGAGCCGCCTTTTAAAGCAATGTAAGTTGCAAGTTTTTCCTTTTTGAAAAAGAAACATGAAAAACCGCAGAGCACAAGTGAAATCAAAAGAAGTGCTGCAGGCAAAAGATATATAAGTAGATCAGAAGTTGTCTTCATAATTACCTCTCCTTTTAGTATACGTATATTTTAACATATCTTTCAAATAAATCCAACAAAAAAAGGATAGATCAATCCTTTTTATCTTTTAATACAGCAAGTTTTTTCTTGATTCTGCTAAGTGCATTATCAATGCTTTTTTCATTTAATCCTGTTTCCGAAGATATCTCTTTATAAGAGTATCCGTTTAGATACTTAACTAAAACTTGCAATTCCATTTTGGAGAGCTTTTGTCTAATCAGATCTTTAATCTCCTTCATGTTTTCCTCAGAAATCATTTTTTCATCGGCAGGAAGCTCAGAGGATGGGATGATAATTTCAGGGCTTTCCTCTTCTTCATCATCAAACTTATCCTGTGTGGTAAGTGGAATAGCAGTAGAGAGAATTAAATTTTTCTGACTATTAGCTTTTTTGATCGCTGTTTGAATTTGTCTTTTTACACAAAGTCCAGCATATCCTGCGAAACTGACATTTTTGTCAGTGGAATAACTCTTAATTGCTTTGTAAAGTCCGATCATTCCTTCTTGCATTAAATCATCAGAATCACCGTCGACGAGGAAATAACTTCTGCAGACTTTTCTCAGAAGATTTCTGTAATGCGAGAAAACTTCTAACTCTGCAGATGTGTCACCTTGTTGAGCGGATAAAACTAATTCTTCGTCTGTTCTCATTTGCTTCCTTTGTTTAATCTTTGTCTTAAAATTTCAAAAATTGTAATCCCACAGGCAACGCTTGCGTTTAGCGAGTTAACTTTGCCCATGAGTGGAAGAGTTATTATTCCATCGCAATAAGTTTTAAGCGACTGTTTAACTCCTTTTCCTTCAGATCCAATAACAACAGCTATTGGCATTGTTAAATTTTTCGAATAAATATCATCGCCGCCAGTTTCTGCAACGAAAGTCCAAATGCCATTTTCTTTAAAGAAGTCAATTCCTTCTTTGAGATTCGTAACCATACATATAGGCATATTTGCAATAGCTCCAGTACTTGTACGTATAACCGTTTCGTTCACTAAACAAGCTCTGTTTTTAGGGATAACTATTCCATGAACTCCAGCGCATTCGCATGAACGAATAATAGCTCCGAGGTTGTGCGGATCTTCGATCCCATCAAGTAGAACGAAGAAAGGTGTTTCGCCTTTAGTGTTATCCATAAGCTGCTCGAGAGTTGAGTATTTAAAATCAACAGAGTCGGCTATAAATCCTTGATGCCTTTTTGTCTCAGATTTTTTATCCATGAGATTTTTAGGAAGATATTCAACTTTAATCTTCTTTTTGCTTGCGAGAGCAAGAATTTCATCTCTTCTATGTTCAAGATTTTTGTCTACGTAGATTTTGTTAATTGTTATATCAGATTGTAGAGCTTCACGAACAGCATTTCTACCTTCAATAAACATATCTTATTCCTCCATAATAGAAATCTCAAGGATTTCATTTAATCTTTCTTTTTTGTTGTTAACAAATAGCCAACCAATAAGAGCTTCAAAAGATGTTGCTTTGTGATAGTCGGCTGGATCCGCATTTTTAGCCATATGCTTCGTTTTTGAATTTCTAGCCATTCTAACTATCTCTGCCTCTTCATTATTTAAAGAGGGGAGAAGCCTATCTAAAACGCTGCTTTGCTTTTTAGCACTGCAGAATCTTGAAGCGAGTTTGTGTACATCATTCATTTTTAGATCTTGATTTTTCACAATTCGCTCTCTGACGAAGAGGGTGTGCACGGCATCGCCGATAAATGCAAGTTCTAACATTGTGTAATTTTTCATTTTTCTCCTATACGTTAAATCTAAAGAGAACTACATCTCCATCTTGGATAACATATTCTTTGCCTTCGATTCTAACTTTTCCGTTTTCTCTAGCTTTGAGATATGATCCAGCCTCGATAAGATCGTCATATGAAACGATTTCTGCTTTAATAAAGCCTTTTTCAAAATCAGTGTGGATTTTCCCTGCTGCTTGAGGTGCTTTCGTTCCTTTCTTGATTGTCCAAGCACGAACTTCCTTCTCGCCAGCTGTGAGGTAACTCATAAGGCCAAGAAGGTCATAGCTTGTTACAACTAATTTTTCAAGACCGCTTTGTTTGATTCCAAGTTCATCTTTAAAAATCTGTCTTTCATCTTCAGGGAGCGAAGCAAGTTCTTCTTCGATTTTTGCACAAAGGCAGATACATGAAGCCCCATCGTTTTTAGCAAATTCTTTTACTTTCTCAACGTAATCGTTTGTGCCTTTCATAATATCAGCTTCGCCAATGTTTGCGACGTAAATTACAGGTTTTGCAGTAAGAAGAGAGTAGTTCCTGAGAAGCTTTTCCTCTTCCTCTGTGTACTTGAGGGATCTTGCAGGTTTTCCTTCTTCAAGGACAGCTTTGATTTTTGTCATAAGATTCACACCTGCAATCAATGCTTTGTCCCCTGTTTTTACAAGCTTAACGTCTTTATCTAGTTTCTTTGTCACTTGTTCTAAGTCGGCAAGTGCAAGCTCAAGATTGATAACTTCGATATCTCTAATAGGGTCAACAGATCCGCTTACATGGATAATCTTTTCGTTATCAAAACATCTAACAACATGCACAATTGCGTCAACTTCACGAATATGACTTAAAAATTTATTGCCAAGTCCTTCACCCTTACTTGCACCAGCGACCAGTCCTGCAATGTCCATAAATTCGATTGTTGCAGGAGTAATCTTTTTTGTGTTGTATAAAGCTCCGAGTTTAATTAATCTTTCATCAGGAACATCTACAACGCCAACGTTAGGCTCTATAGTGCAAAAAGGGTAGTTGGCACTTTCAGCACCCGCATTTGTAATTGCATTAAAGAGAGTGCTTTTTCCTACATTTGGTAGACCAACTACACCTATTTTCATTTTTTATTTCCTCTTAATTATTATTTTTTTTAGACGAGCTTATTCTTTAGAATGATCGTCAGGACCTTTGCCTGAAGCGTCATCGGAGAGCTCTGTTCCTTTCTTTTTCTTTGAAGGATCGTCATCAGGAAGACCAGTGTATTCTTCTTCTACGACTTTTTCCTCTTCAGAAATATAGTCTTCTACATGAGGATCTTTATGCTCTTCGTCAGGTTTTTCAGGTTCCGGATGTTCATCTTCGGGTTTTTCAGGCTCTAGATGTTCATCTTCGGATTTTTCAGGTTCTGGATGTTCATCTTCAGATTTTTCAGGTTCTGGATGTACTTCTTCAGCTCCTTCTTCGTCTCTTCTTTCCTCATCTGCAGGCTCTTCTGGAGTTCTCTTAGATTTAGACTTGCTTCCTTTCTTATTTTTCTCGTCTTCTTCTAATTGTCCGCTAGCGATAAGAATTTTCTTGAGTTTCCTTTGGTCTGAAAGCTTTATTTCTTCGCCTTTTTCAAGAGAAGCTTTGATAGCTTTTACAAAGTTTTTATCTTTATCTTTAACAGAAAGATTTGCGATATCTTCAGCAGATAATTCTTTAACTTTATCTCTAGCTTTTTCATATTCCATTTCTTTAGCTTTCTTCTTAACTGATTGTTTTAAGATAGATTCATCAGAAACTACATTGTTTGAAGTGTATCCAGAAACACATCCAAGAGCAATGAGGCTAAGTCCAATTGCTGGAACTACAGGTCCAAGACCAATAAATGTTCCTGCAACGCAAAGGATAGCTCCAAGAATGAGAAGGATAAGAGAGAGAAGTCCAAGACCTCTTCCTCCGGCGTCACGTCCGTCACGTCCGTCACGTCCGTCTCTTCCATCCCTTCCGTCTTTCCCGTCCTTTCCATCATGTGGAGGTTGTGGAGGTTGTGGTGGAGGTGGCTCGATTGTTTTTTCAGGCTCACGATCATGGTCGTTCATTACATTTTCGTTTAAAGTTTCAGTGTCTAATACACCAGCATGTTTAGGGTCGTTTTTATAAACTCCAACGCCGAGAAGTGTATCACTGCTCTTTTCCGTTGTATCTGAGTTAAATGTGTCTTTTCCAAGGAAATCAACAATTCCCACAAATCCAACTGCGTTTTTAGCTGGTGCTTTAGCTGTTTTAGCTGCACTTGGCTTTTCTGCAACGTCAACTGTTATTCCAAGAGGTTGTTGTTTTGCAGCATTGTTAGGGTTGAAGATAACTCTAACTGAGTGATTTCCATCAGTGCTTTTGTCTTTATCAATAATAGCCACAGAAGTGAATTCATGGAAAGTTGAAACTTCTCTTGAGTTAGCATCGTTCTTTCCATAGTAATACATCTTATCCTTGTATCTAGCGAGGATAACTGTGCTTGTTTGTTCCTCTTTGTCTTTGAAATTAGTAATACAAATTTCAGGACCATTTGGAATTTTATATACAATATTTCCGTTTTTATCTACCGTACCTTGGAGCTTTGCCATTGCAATGATATCTTTTTCATGCATTTTTAAAAGCTCTGCGTTATTTAATCTTTCAGAAGCAGCATCTTTTCTTGATGAATAACGATCTTTTGTTGTATCTAACATTCTTTCAACAAACTTGCTGTTTTCATCAAAGTTGTAGCCTCTTCCATTTGGAGCTGTAACAACTGAAGGATGTTTGTCTTCTGCTCCTCTTGTTGCAGTGATATTCTTTCCGTCTGCTGTGAGAGTGAAGTTATCTCCAGCCATTTTGTATCTTGTAATTCCAGTATTTGTTCTATCGATTGTCTCGATTTTAATTCTAAACTGTGTGCGAGTTGTTCCGTCTGAGTTTGCAATCTCTATTTTTTCAACATCCTCTCTTCCAGCAAGATATTCTTTCATCTTTGTATCGATTGCGACTTCGTCAACTAAAAGTGTAGGAGCGTCATTTCCATCTCCAGCCTTTCCGTCTTCAAGAGAAAGAACTACGTTGTTTGTGACAGAATCTCTAACTTGCAACAAGTTGTTGCCCATATCTGTTCTAATTGTTGTAACTTGGTTAAATTCATCGACTGTTTTATTCTTTCCATCAACTTTCTTAACTCTCTTAATCGTAGTTGTAAAACTATATCCATATACAGCACCAGTGTCGTCTTTTACTGGTTGTGATGAGTGAAGAAGAGAATGGTCAGCTTTAGATCTTGTAACTTTTCTCTTTCCAGGAAGTTTTGATCTTTCATCGATGTCTACATCTTCATCATGGACACCGTCATCCCCATGAGCTCCATCGTCGCCATGAGCTCCATCGTCGCCATGAGAACTGTCATCGCCTTTGGTCTCATCACCTTTAGTTTCGTCATCAGGAGGTGTAGGTGGTACAGGTGGTACTGATCCATCAGGAGGCGTAGGTGGCACAGGTGGTACTGATCCAGCAGGAGGTGGGTCAATAGTTTCCTCTTCTGTGCTTGTTTCATCTGGTTTAGCGCCTGCAACTTCGCTGGCAGGGTCAGTGCTAGCCATGTGATTTCTAAAATCTCTAATTGTCTTATGTCCTGTAAGAACATCATAGGCTCTTGATGATTTAATCTTGTTTAAAACTCTTTCTCCAGCAGCGTCAAACCTCAATGAAACTTCATTGAAAAAGTCTCCTACTTTTTCTGTGGCATTTTTTAATTTTTGCTTTGTCTTAGCTAGTCCGTCCTTAGCTTTAGCTTTAAATTCATTGAGTTTAGCTTTAAATCTCTCTGACTTAACTTTAACTTTAGCCTTTAAAGCTTCTGCTTTAACTTTTAAGTTTGTCTTAACAGCAGTAGCCTTTGCGTCCAATTCTTCTTTTAACTTTGCCAATTTTTTCTTCAATTCTTCGCCAGTTGTATTTCTTTTTGGAGCAGGCTTAGCAGTTTCTGACTCTACTGTTTTTTCTGGTTCTTCTATGTCTAAGCCCATTTTTTTATTGATATGCTCTCTCTGTCTAGCATAGCTTCTTTGTTTGCGCTCATTCTCCCTTTCATGTCTTTCATTTCTTCTTGCAGTAGAAGCTTTTGGAGCACCTCCGCTTGGAAGATTTCTCTTAGCTGTTTGAGATGTTTTATTACTGTCGGCTTTAGCTTTTGCTCCTTTTTTTGGCTGTTTTTTAGGTTTAGCAGTAGCAGGCTTAGGAGTAGCAGGTTTAGCTGGTGCAGGATTTGCAGAAACTTTACGTTCTGCTGCATCGAGTCTTTCCAGAATACTGTTTAATTCCGCATTTCTTTTGTTTTCATCAGTTGCCATTAAATATCCCTCCTTCTTTGGAATTTATAGCATTTAAGTTTATGATTGTATTTTATCATTAAAAAATACCTTTGTCAATAATATTAAAAACTATTTTATACAAAAAGAGCTTATTAACCCCAATATTTAACAATACTTCTTAATTTTTTCCAATATTTTTTTATTAGCATTTAATTAAGAAAAGAGAGAATATGAAAAACACTTGCTTTTTTATTTGTTTTTAAGTAAAATAATCCTTAGGAGATAGGAAATGGGACTTTTTTGGAATGAGAATAAATCTCAAGTAAAAAAATTGAAGAAAATTGCTGATAAGGTTATAGCTTTGGAAGATACATATACAGCAATGAGCGATGAAGAATTAAAGAATCAAACTAATATTTTAAAACAAAAACTTGCTGACGGAAGCACACTTAATGATATCCTTCCTGAAGCTTTTGCAACATGTAGAGAAGCCGCTTGGAGAGTTTTAAACATGAAACATTTTTATGTTCAAATTCTCGGAGGAATTGCTCTTCATCAAGGCAGAATTGCTGAAATGAAAACAGGTGAAGGAAAAACTCTTATGGCAACTCTTCCTGCATATTTGAATGCACTAAGTGGGAAAGGTGTACACATCGTTACTGTAAACGAGTATCTTGCAAAGCGTGACGCAGAATGGATGGGAAAAGTATATAGATTCCTTGGACTTAAAGTGGGAGTTATTATTTCAGGAATGAGGGATGACGCTAAGAGAAATTCTTATCTTGCAGACATCTGTTATTGCACAAACAACGAGCTTGGATTCGACTATTTGAGAGACAACATGGCTATTTCTGCTG
>Ga0256404_1009359_pt1 | contig 14105 bp, 14 predicted proteins | sample RumenRJG_01DNA_FD_185990 | JGI IMG/M metagenome (GOLD analysis project Ga0256404, IMG submission 185990) | Bovine rumen microbial communities from Lethbridge, Alberta, Canada - RJG_01 | ecosystem: Host-associated > Mammals > Digestive system > Stomach > Rumen | place: Canada: Alberta | collected...
CCTTGACCAAATTCTTCAGCCAATACCCGCCGCCATAGCTATTCTCTACCGAATAAAGAGCACTCGGAGCATAGCCCCAGCCGTAACTTGTCGCCATCGAAGTTACGGGCATGAGTTCAATAGTCGTCACCCCCAAATCAGCGAGGTAATTTAGACGGTCCGTCGCTGTACGAAAGGTACCTGATGCCGCCGCATCAGGACGGTCGAACGTGCCAATATGGATTTCATATAGCACCTGCTTATCCAGTGGGGGCATTTGGTGCTCTTCCCAGCCCTCCCAGTCAAATTTGTTGTCGGTAATTACGCCATTACCGTCGTCGCTATCGGTTAGCGCTTTAGCGCGGGGGTCATTACGATACTGCACGTCGCCTTTGGCGGTGGTAATCTTGTATTTATACCCTTGACCAGGTTTCACGCGGTCAACTTCTACCGACCAGACACCAGTCTTATCATCCTTTATCATTGACGTTGACTGCCAATTGTTAAATTCGCCAATTAGCTCAACCTTTGCCGCAAACGGCGCCCACACACGGAAAATAGCGTATTTCTCGTGTAATTCCACCCCCAATTTACTCATGTATATTTATTGTAGCATATTAGGCCGTAAAAGACTGAGCGTCCATTCTTGCAATTGAGCGCACTATGTCCTATTATGGTGACAGCCAATGGGGATTGGCCAAGTGGTAAGGCAACGGGTTCTGGTCCCGTGATCGAGGGTTCGAATCCCCCATCCCCAGCCAAGAAATTATTTAGCTCGCTACAAAAGTAGCGAGGTTTTACATGATATAACCCCACCTAGTGAGCGGAGCACATCTGCCATCCCCTAAAGGGGGATGGGGGCTATTTCCAGAGTTCAATCCAATTGGCGCGAGCGAGGAGCTTAAACGTATGAATAATCGTTGCCCGCACTTCGGGATCGCTAGTATTCACCATCTTGATTAACGTTGGCAAATGCCAGCGAAAATAATGCTTGAATTCCGGCATTGTCTGGACGCCGGTCGCCAGAATAATATCATAGCAATCGTCAATGAATTTACGCCGATCGGCCGCCGACAGCGAGCGAATCCAGCGACTAGCGCTACGACTCAGAAAGCCCGATGTCCAATTACGATTAGCACGTTGAAAATGCTGACCTTTCACTTGCCACGACAAAGGATCGTGTTGCCAAATCGACAGTCCATCGCTCGCCACTACTTTCGGATTCGCCACAGGATTTTCCATTAGTAGCCCCACGAAGGCTGTTTGCGGCGTCGTCTTGTGTACTTTTTTCTTCATCATTTCGATGTCCCATTTGTGGAATGTGTTCGGCAAAAAGCCCGGCCCGTCGTGGTCGTAAACCGCCACGATACGCCGCTTAATTAGCGCACTCGCCTTGAGCGCCGCATAAGTAGCGAGATTACCGCCCTTACTATGCCCGCCTAGTATCAGACTATTCTTGTCCCGATGCGCTACGTATTTCAGGTAGTCTAGCGCCGACCGCTGCGCCGGTACGCTACGACTATAACTCATGTTAAAATCCTCTTTCCACCCCGCTAGCGTATCATCCGTCCCCTGAAATGCTAGATAGTTCACCATGCCGTCAGGCGTGTCTAGCTCAAACGTCACGGCCACCAGTTGCTTTTGCTTTTTATCGTTAATATCATTTACATAATATTTCATGCGTAGGTCGCCAAAGCGTCGGCTCTTCGCCACCGCCTTTAATAGCTCCTCCCGTCGCACTACGTTCCAGATTAGGTGCGCCAGCTTCTGCGTATCGACTAGTCGTCCTAGCTCCGCCACCGTACAGTTAAAGCTCTCGATTTTGCCAAAAGGTGTAATTGAGAGGTCGGCATAAACCAGCGTCGATAGCACGAGGCTATCAACTTCATTAAATGGCATCTGCCAAAAGTCGCGGTCACCATAGCGCCGAATATAGCCAATGATATTCGTCGTCTCGCGCCGCGCCATCTAAAACGCCTCAATCTGCACCGTCGTGCCGCCCATTTTGCGTCGGAAGTAATCGTCGTGGCTAATGTAAATCATCGCTCCGCCATAGTGGCTAAGTGCCCGTTCGAGCTCCTCAATGCTCGGCAAGTCAAGGTGCGAAGTTGGTTCGTCTAGAATAATTAGGTTCGGATTATTCGCTAGCATACTAATGATTTGCAGGCGTGCCTTCTGTCCACCAGATAAATCCCCAACCAGCAAATTGCCGTCGCCCTCAGTGAACAGATAGTTACTCATTAGCTGCCGCACCTTAGTAGTCGTAATATCTAATTTCTGGTCAAGGTAAATTCGCTCGATCGCATCGCTGAGAGGCAAGTCGAAGTATTTTTGATCCACTTCCTGCCGATAAATGCCGAGATTTACCATAGGATCTAGCCCGGTCTCGCCCTCTAGCACGATTGGCCCCGGCTGACCAAGCATAGCCTTGAGAAGCGTCGTTTTACCCACGCCATTACGCCCGTGAAGTTCTAATCTATCGCCGACACGCACATCAAAATTAATACCACAAAAGAGTGGTCTATCCGCCGAATAGCCTACCGCCAAATCATGAGCATAGGCTAGCACTCGCTGACTACGGCTCTTTGTCCCACTCGTACTGATGTGAATATTCTTGGCTTGATATTTCTGGTAACGGTCGGCATCCTTATAGCCAATTTCCTTGGCCGATTCTTCATCGAGCCAAAAACTCGGTCGTCCCGCTTGTTCTAGCTCCGCCAGCTCATCTCGCGCCTTATACTCGAGCCGTTTAAATTGATGAATCGTCGCCGGATTGCGGGCTTTTTCCTTTAAACGCTTATAGTCTAAAATCTTTTGCTTTAGATTCTTGATTCGCTTTTCGGTTTGCTCGTAGTCCTTCATCGCACCAGCCGTCGCCACAACGTTGCCACGAATATAGGCGTCATAATTGCCCTGGTATTCAGTCGCCCCGCCGTCCTTAATCTCAATAATGCGCCCAACCGCCGATAGCACGTCACGATCGTGCGTGATAACTAGAATCGCCGTATCAGTCTTCTTGAGCCAGTCGATGAACTGCGCCTTCGCCACATAGTCCATATAGTTAGTCGGCTCATCAATCAGGGCTAGCTGTGCCCCACTATGCATGATTTTAACAATTTCACTCAGGCGTTTTTGACCGCCCGATAGGTTCTTAAACGGCGCATCAGCATACTGTTCGAGCTGAAATTTCTTGAGCTCTTCAGTTACTTCGCCTTCGATATTATAGTAGCCTCTATCCCCGAATTCCGTTAGCGCCTCACTATACTCGTTTAGCTGGCGGTTGGTCGGACTCGTCAATTTCGGGAACGTCCGTATAATTTTCGACAAGCGTGCATAGTGCGGCAGGCCCGACAGGATATATTCCACCGTCGTTTTATCGCCCGCATCGTGGTATTCCTGGCTGGTACCGACCAGCGTCGCACCTTTGCGCAGAATAATCCGCCCGCTATAATCTTTATCGCGCCCCTCAATAATATTAAATAAGGTCGATTTGCCAATACCATTACGCCCAATAACGCCCACCTTTTGGTGGTCGTCTACGTCAAATTTCAGGCGGTCGTAGAGCACCTTCGCGCCGAACGATTTCTCGGCAATATCAACTTGAAGTAACACGGTAATAATTATAACAAAGAAAAGCGCTCCGCCAACCAGAATGACGTAGACGATGGCGCCTATCACTAACCACAGCGCAGAGCGAGGCGGCACCTTCGCCAGCTACTATTAGTAGCTCACATTTATTCAATTTTGTCAATGCTTATATCAATATCAACTCAGTAGATCAAAATACGCCGTGCTACCGAAAGGAATCTTTTGTTTAATCCGCTCGGCGCCGACACTAGCCCGCGCTGAATGAATCGTCGCCGCGCCGTAGCGCTGGTTAATGGTATCCATCGCCCTAGTCAAACCGTGCGCCCGATTAATGTCGGTTAACAGGCTCATCTGCTGTTCATTTGGTCGGCTCAAGTTATAAACATATAGACCGAGCCACTGCACTCGTCCCGGCGGCCGCCGCTCAAATAATTTCTCTGCCGCCAGCCAAATCGGACGATTGTCCGAAAGCGGCGCCTCGTACAAGAATTTTCGCCGATATGTCTCGCCATTATCATAGCGCAACCACAGCCCCACGCCTCGCGCCGCCGCGCTACGAAAGCGGAGCTTAATGCCGACGCACTCCGCCAAATAGCTAAGACAGCCCAGTAAATATTCATCATCATCGCCATTTTGATCAACCGCCCATTGCCGACCAATTACGCTGAGGTGCGTTTCGTAGTCATCAACTTCATAGCCACGCAGGCGCTGATACCAATAGGTGCCATTAATACCATAAAAGACACTCTTTCTAAGAGTTGATTCGCTCGCTGCTAGAAAATCTAGTGGCGTGTTAATACCCACCCGTCTGAGGCGTCGCCCAAGTTGACCTGCAATCCCAGTTAAATCTTCGAGGGCCAACTCGCCGTAAACGTCTAGGATATTGTCCGCCGTAATGATATCCATGCCGTCGGGCTTATGTAGCCCCGCCGCTTGCTTTGCCAGAAAGCGGTTCGCGCCAATGCCAACGTTAATCGTAATATAGTCGCCGATCTCGTCCTTGACACGCCGCTTGATCTCATAGCCCAGTGTCGTCAGCTTCTCTAGTGTGTCATATTTCGTGCCGTGCAGATCGATATAGCCTTCGTCAATCGACTTCATGCCACAGATCGGTGAATAATCCGCCATAATCGCCTTAAGCTTCTGATAAACCGCATTATACTTCGGCGGGTCAGATTCCAGGATGACGAGCTCGGGGCACTTTGCTAGCGCTTCCCGTCGTCGCGTCACCTTGATACCAAATTTGCGTGCCTCATAACTTGCTGTAATAATGCAGCAATTCGGTGACAGGCGGTTCACGATGCCAACTGGTCGATGACGCAGACTTGGGTGTGCTTGTTGTTCAATTGTGGCGAACGCCGAATTCAAATCAATCCACATGATTTGCGGCACCGCCGGATTCACGCCATAATCTCGCCCTGTCATAGACTACTCCCATCGATCAGGCTAATGAGACGCCACGTTAGCTCCACCGTATCAAATTCGAGGCTATAATCATTTGCGCCATCACTCATATCAAAAACATAGTAGAGGCGCGCGCCTCGTCGCATCGGATGATACAGCCCTAGTGTGGTTAGCTTAACATTTCTACCGCGCCATCGCATAACACTCGGCATGACTACCACCTTGCCATCCTTATTTTTGAACGTCGCAATGACGTCGATACTCTCATTAATCTCCGTGACTGGGTTCATAATTCTCCTAATATAAATATGTATTAGGCGGTAACTACTTGCCATCCAGCTGCGCTCTATCGCCGCCGTGATAGATGCTTTGAAGGATAAATTATGAACCGACGCAGGGGCCGAAGCATGCGTTAGTAGCTACATTATAGCACGACTGGCTTCGTGGCGGGAACATTGACTAAAAATCACAAAAGCTTTACCATTTTAATAGTATTAATTAATGGGGGATTTATGAAGTCGAATATCCGTAAAGTAACTGGCCAGATGTGGGGATCAGTGGTGGCCGGTGGTTTAGTTAGTATCATTTTTGGCTTGACTACTATGCTCTGGCCAAAGGCGATCCTGTCAATCTTTATTTATCTATTCAGCGTTTTTGTGCTCGTCGTCTCAGTCATAGCCTTAGGGCGCTCATTTAGCAATATGGACATCAACCGTCTGTGGTGGCTACAGATGCTAGCCGCTATCTGCGGTATCAGTATTGGCATCTTTATCATGACCAATCCTGACATCGCGCAAGGACTAATTGCCGTCCTACTAGCCATCTACATCTTTACGCAGTCACTGATGGATCTAATTGTTGCGAGTTATACTGACGAACCAGGTTCTAAGACGTCAATCCTGGCCACAGGTATCATCGGCATAGTCTTTGGTTTTACGATTCTATTCCAGCCACAGCTCTCGACTGAGGCGCTCGTCTGGGTAATCGGTCTGTACGTCTTGGTTCACGGTATCCTAGTTGAATATTATGCTATTCGTGTCCGTCACACCATAAAGCAGGTTGCCAATGATATCCGCGACGCCGCCGAAGACATGCAGGATGACGTTCGCGAGGCCGAAGTCGTGAGCAAGTCGCGAGGCAAGAAGTCGGGCAAAAAATCTAGCACTAAAAAGTCTAAATAGGAGGTTGAGGTGCAAGGAGACAAATATCTCGGTGGGCGAGAGCGTATTTGGCGCGAACGCCTAATTATCGCCGGCATTCTAATAATTCCAAGTCTATATTATAGTCTGGACCATTATTTTGGAGTGCATATTCCAGGTTATAGCGCGTTATCTAGCTATGAACCGATCGTAGTTGCAATCACCTCAACCATCGAGATTTTCTACCTTGGTCGCATTTTCCTGCGTGCCACCATACGCGGACTAAAAGAGTGCCTCTTCAATGTCGACAGCCTCGTCACAATAGGGACGCTATCTGCCTACTGTTACAGTCTGTCCGCCTACCTGCTATTTATCATTAGTAACCACAGCTTAATACAGACATCGAGTGGAGATCTACCGCGACTCTATTTCTCGACAGTTGTCTATCTGTACTTCTTTATTGTCCTAGGTCGATATCTCGAATCACGCGTTACTGCACGGGCTAGCAAGTCAATTCGTCGCCTCGTAAGCCTGCAGCCTAAGCGAGCACGATTATTAACTGGTGGCAACGAAACATTCATTCCATCAGATAAGATTGCGCCAGGTGATCACATTATAGTTGAACCAGATGAGACAATCCCGACCGATGGCGTCGTCGCCGCTGGCGCATCAGCTGTCAACGAAGCACTAATTACCGGCGAAAGCCGCTCAGTTGAGAAGACGATCGGCAGCAAAGTAATTGCAGGCACTAAGAACGGCCATGGACGCCTTGAAATTGTTGCGTCTAGATCTACTAGCACCACAATTCTAGCCCGCATTGTTACCGCAATTAAAAAGGCGCGCAATTCGCATACACCAAACGAAGATATTGCCAACCGGTTATCTAATGTGCTCGTACCTGCGACCATCGTAGCAGCACTCATCGCTTTCGCCATCTGGCATTTCGGAATCGGTCTCGACATGTCATCATCAATGCTTATCTTTGTAGCCATTATAATGGTGGCTTGCCCCTATGCCATCGGGCTGGCGACGCCTTCCGCCACAACAACGGCTGTTAACATTGGACTAAAGCACAATATAGTATTGAGCGGCAGCGACGCTCTGCAGGATCTAAGCAAGGTTGATACCGTTGTCCTCGATAAGACTGGCACCATGACAATAGGCAAACTGACAGTCACGGACGTCTTTACTTTTAGTGATAGCTATTCAACTAACGACATTTTAGCTATTGCCGCCAGTCTAGAGCGACCGAGCGAACATACCTTGGCTAAGGCCATCCTCCATGAGTCTGAGGATAATCACATCGAGGAGCGCTCCGTCGATGGTTTCGAGGTTTACGACAAGCTCGGCATCAGCGGACTAATCAAGCATCGCCGCTATTATCTAGGTAGTGAGGAGTTCGTTCGTAAAGTCTGTACTGAAAATATTAACTATAATCAAACAGTTATCAAGCGCAACCACGAGACGCTAGTGTATCTATTCACCAACCAAGCAATCATCGGCGCTATTAACATCATGGATCCACTAAAGCCCAACGCTCGCCGTGCGGTAAACGATCTAAAGAAAATGAAACTAGATGTCTACCTGCTATCTGGTGACCATGCAGACATTGCTAGACATACCGCTCGCCGTCTCGGCTTGCCGACTAGCCATGTCATTGCCGGCGTATCGCCGAGCGAGAAAGCCGACAAGATCGTCGAGCTTCGCGGCGATGGTCACAAGGTCGCCATGGTTGGCGACGGCGTCAATGACGCGCCCGCCATCGCCTGCGCAAATATCGGCATTGCCATGGGAACTGGTGCCGAAGTGACGATCGACAGCAGCCACGTCGTTCTAACAACCAGCGATCCATATGGCGTCGCCGAGGCAATTCGATTGTCTCACGCCGCCGTCCGCACGCAGAAAGAAAATCTCTTCTTTGCTATTTTTTACAACGTAATTAGCATCCCCCTCGCTAGCGGATTGTTCACCCGTTACGGCATCGTTATGCGGCCAGAACTGGCTGGATTAATTATGATTATGTCAACGATCGCCATTATCGTTAACGCCCTATCACTCAAACTAGTTGACCTGTCTAAAGATAAAGAACCGCTTAGTTTGATTGCGCCGGTCATTTTACTAATCCTATTTACGGCATTCTATATCATCGCCGTTGTGGGGCTAGGACCAGTTGGGCTATAGTCCATGACGTCAAGTCGTTGTAGTAATTGTGTTGTGCTATTTGCAAAACTGTTGCGAGTCTGCGGTCTTCGTGCTAATATAAGAGTAAGCAAAAGTTCAAACAAAAATTTACAAAATAAAATCCTGTAGATTTCTACGAATTTTTGCTTATGTCTCCACCACACACCTCTTTGGGCTAGCCTCTGCTAGCCCTATCTTGTTATATAATAATGAATATGAAACGCTTTCTAGTCATTACTCTATTTCCCGAAATTATTGAGCCCGAGCTAAACTCGTCGATGATGTGGAAGGCGCAAAAGGATGGCTTGGTCGAGTTTCAGACGCTAGACCTACGTGATTTTGGTCTAGGCCCACGACGGCAAGTCGACGACAAGCCCTTTGGCGGTGGCGCAGGCATGCTTCTAATGATTGAGCCGCTCACTAATGCTATTAATGAGGCGAAGCGGCGTCTACCTGGCGCCAAGGTGCTAATTATGACACCGAGTGATATCGTTTGGAATGAGCAGCTCGCAACCGAATATGCGAATAGCGACGACAACTATATTATCGTGTGCGGTCGCTACGAAGGCTTTGATGCTCGTGTGTTCGATCTAGTAGATGTTAAAATCTCTATCGGCCCATACGTCCTGACGGGCGGCGAAATCCCCGCCATGGCCATCATAGATAGCATCGTCCGCCTAATACCGGGCGTTCTAGGCGGTGGCGAAGAGGCCTACGAGCGCGAAAGTTATAGCGATGAGGCGCACCTAGAATACCCCCAGTACACCCGCCCCGAGGTCTATAATGGTCAGGCTGTTCCATCGGTGCTACTATCGGGCAATCACGCTGAAGTTGAAAAGTGGCGTCAGGCTCACGAGCAGTAGTATTTGCACTAATTTACAAAGCGCAAAAAGTTCTTTGCATACCAACTGGAAAGTCACCCCAGTCCATAATCTGAGGTGACTTTTCAGCACAAATAAATCTCGCATTCTTTGCTCAAACCATCCTTGAGCTGAGTATATTATAACTCGCTTTCCCTTAGGTCTGCAAGATCATCACGTAGCTTTTTTAGCCCTGTATCTGGGTTTTCCACCGTTTCAGTAGTAGGATTTTCCACAGGGGCGTTCTCCTTGTCACTATCGTCCTTCTCCGAGGCCAACTGTTTATCGGTATTAACTACCTTGAGCGTATACCTCTGACCGTTCTTGATTCCGAGCGCCCGAAGGACGCTTCGAATAGCCTGGACAGTGTTGCCCTTATGGCCAATTAGTCGCCCCAAGTCATCGGGGTTCACCGATAGCTCGAGTAGCGTCCCGCGCTTGTCATCCGTCCGCTTGATTTCAATATCGTCTGGGTGTTCAATCAGATTCGATACAATGTATCTAACAAATTCTTCTTCAATCATTTCGTCTCCCTCATTTACTTATCTCTATTTTAACAAAAAAGCCACCCTATAACTAGGTGGGTGGCTCTAGTTCTCTAGCTCCTTACTCAGCTGCTGGAGCTTCAGTGGCTTCTTCGGCTAGCTCTTCCTTTGGCTGGTTGCGACGAAGCTTTTCTGGGTTACGAATCGCCCGCTGACGCTCGGTCGATGGCGTCTTGACCCACTTCGGCATGGTTAGGCCCTCAGCGGCCAAGATACGAACCACGCGTGGCGACGGGTGAGCACCATTAGTTAGAAACTTTTCAGCCTCATCCTTGTTGATTTTAGCTTCCTTAATGTGCGGATTATACGATCCAAGATAAGCAATTACCTTACCGCTGGACGGCGTGCTACGAACATCCTGCACCACCACCCGATAAGTGGCATAATGAGTCTTGCCTGCGCGTTGCAAACGAATTACTAGCATTTATCTCCTTAATTTATAGTTAACTATTTATGACGGTTACACATATTATGCTACAAGTTGCCCCACATTTCAACCTTCGCCGCAGGCGTTCACCGCAGCTGTTGCGGCAGCCTGTTCGGCGTGCTGCTTGCTACCGCCCATACCACGACCAATTTCTCGATCGCCCACGTAGACGGCCACCGTGAAGGTCTTGTCGTGGTCGGGGCCTGCTTCGTCAACTACACGATACTCTGGAATGACGCCATCAGTGCGCTGAGTAATCTCTTGTAGATGCGACTTCGGGTCACGCCAGCTACCAGATTCTAGTACGTCATCGACATTACTAAGGATATATTTGTCGACAATCTTCTTAGCTTCTTCGTAGCCTTTGTCGAGGTAGGTTGCGCCCAGTAGCGCCTCAAAGCAGTTCGCCACAATGTGTAGCTTGGCATGCTCGCTGCCCTGGCGTTCACCCTTACTCATACGCACCAACGGAGCATAGCCGAGAGCTTCACCCGCGTCACGAATTGACTCAGTGCGTACTAACGCCGCTCGCCAACTCGTCATGACACCTTCCGCCACTCGGTAATGCCGAAACAGATAATCCGTCACCACCAGCTCTAGTACAGCGTCACCGAGGAACTCAAGGCGCTCATTATGCATTTTGGCCACGCGCCTGTGCTCATTGACATAACTGCGATGAGTCAAAGCGATAACTAAGAGTGACGGATCATCGAATTCATATCCTAGCGTTGCTTTCGCCCACTTTTGATACGGCTCGAAATCAACGCCAGCGACTTTCGGCACGAGCGGATCGTCATCCAGCGCTCTTTTGTATTTTTCAGTGTTATTCTTCGTCACTAATTTCTCCTCTCTCAATTAGGCGACGGCGAGCCAAGCGAGTTAACCGCACGATATCTTTGTAAGCAATCAAGCTTACCGCCTGATTATACGAAAACCAGCGTATGCCGTTCATCCAATCTTCTTTTTTGATGTCATCAGTATCACCTTGCGCCTTAAACAAGTAAATTTGCGTGCTCATTAACACCAAAATATTCTCGCGACGATAGCGGAAGTGAATCTTGCCGAGCCAGCAAATAGATTCTAGCTCATGCACGCCCGCTTCTTCGCCGATTTCACGGATGGCAGTCTCGCGCGCCGTTTCACCTGGTTCAATGTGCCCTTTCGGTATTGTCCAGCGGTTGAAATGGTCCTCAACTAGCAAAATTTGTAGTTCGCCGTCCTTAACGCGGTATATTACACCGCCAGCGGTAGCTTCGCGCGAAATTTCGGTTATTCGCGACCGGTAACGACCGTAGCTCGGCACCGCCCGCTCTAGCTCGCCCCGAATTAGAGGCTTGCGCGCGGCGCTACTCCGCTCGATCGGTATCTGCTGATTGTTCTCGCGTTCGCGCTTTCGCTGTAGCCACTTCTCGCGCTCCCGCTGCTTCCTGGTTATCCGCTTGCCTTGTTTGCTCATTACTTCCTTCCGTCATGGAACGGTAAATTGTGCCTAGCACACCGTTCACAAACTTGGACGAGTTCTCCGAGCCAAATGACTTGGCCAGCTCGACCGCTTCATTAATCGCCACTTTCGGCGGAACATCGTTCCTAAACTCGGTTAGCTCGAATAGCGCCATGCGCATAATGTCTCGGTCAATAATCGATATCTGGCTAAGCGGCCATTCGGGTGCAACTGGAGCAATGACGGCGTCAAGCTGCTGCGCCGTCTTGTTGACGCCACGTGCTAATTTGTAGACAAACTCCTTGTCGCCGATCTTGTTTTCGTAGCGCTCCATATTGCGATCAACTATTTCATCCAAGTTGACCGAGCTATCATTTAAACGCCGACGAAAATCGTATTCATATAACGATTCCAGTACGATAATCCTACCTAAATGCCGATTACTTGCCATGGTGCTCCCGCCTCTATTTTATTTATTATTAAGCTACTGAGCTTTAGCTAAATATCCGTAGGGCTATTTAGCTAGAGCCTTCTTGCCCGTCTCATGCTTGGTAGTTACAACCTTGACTGGTGATTTACCATTCACCCGACGCGCTAGTTCAAGCCGCAGATGACTGCGACGATTTCCTGTCCGACGTGGGCTTGTTTGCTTCTTTGGCTGAGCCATTTTTTACTCCTTAATTTATTAACTTGGCACTATCATAGCATTTTTAGATACAGGTTTCAATGTGGAGCTACTGCCCTAGATACGTTATCCGCGCATAGCCATCGCCAATCTTGGCGCAATCGGCTGTTGGCGTTTCACTAACGCAAGCACCAGCGATTGTCTTAGTGCTCTCTTCACTACTAGTCGCGACATTATAGCCATACATGTGCTTATCGGTTAGAAGAGGATTACCAATATAGCCACTGCCGCCGCCACCGATACCCCACAACTCTGGATATCCGCCGTACCAGCCTCCGCCGCCGGCGCCACCAGCTTCGCTAGTCATTTCTCCGCTATCATCATAGACAGCAGGCGATCCACCACCGTAGCCGAAGCCTGGTTTTGTCAATACACCTGACCAGTCAACATCACCGACAATAAGTCGCCATGTATTACAGTTCGCTGTTTCGTCCTGACCACCTGGACAAGCGGTCTTGGCGCCAGAAAAAACACTTCTTACATCGCCTGAGATGGTGCCGTTAGTGCCATAGTTTCCAATGTAGCCGCCAGCATCACCGAACGATGTATTGCCAGATTGGTTAATCGTCCAGTCGTTACCACCGCCACCGCCAGCAACAATTAGCACTTTGTCCTTACTGCTCTCATAATTTTTGAGTTGTCCATCGCTTGCTAAGCTACTTTGAATAGACGTTGCGCCACCACCGGCCGCGCCATTTGCCCCGCCTACACCACCGCCGTTAAAACGTGTATCGTCACTATCGCCATCAAAATATTTTGCGCCATGATTGCCAACCGTAACATATAGTTGGCTGCCCTTACTTAACGCGAGGGAGCCGACCGAATAACCGCCATAACCACCATGGGGCAGACCAGTATCCTCAACTAGCGTATTGTCGTTAAAACCGCCGCTCGCACCCCACGCCTCCACCTTATACTTCCCATCATATGGGGCGGTGAAGGTTTGAACGGCGCCCGTGTAAGCAAAATTATAAATACGACGAGTGCTAGGATAAACGATGTTTGCGCCTGCGTCATTTGCCGTGGCATAGTAGACCACCTTTTGACTATAACTATCCATTTTAGTTAAGTAGTTGGGCTTATTCGGCGTAGCTGTCCAATCGTAGGTAATCTGATTGGCAGTTGAATTCATGGTGGTGGTTTTAACCTTGCCCTTATCTGCTTCCTGAGCGGAATAGGCAAAGGGGATAGTAGTTGTATTTGTAGATGCATTCGAAGACCCCAATGGATGTAGCATACCATCGCCATTATCTACCGTAACGGTATAGCCAGTAGGGTTATTAGTTTGAACCAAGATTGCTTGTGAGCCAGTAGCCTTCTTGCCATCATCTGACCATTTGAGGCATAGGGTATTCGTGGAAGCATCATCGCAAGTACTATCTCCTCTAGTGGAAGTAATACTGAGGGCAATGCTAGTTGGCACAGCGATTGAGAGCTGAGCAGAGGAAGTGCTATCTACTGTGTCGGTGTCTGCGCTAGCGTCTGCCGCATGGACAGTAGGGGATGAGAGATTGAAGATGGAGGAATAATTGAGGGTGAAGAGAGACAGAAGGATAAGGGTAAAGGAGAGTGTTGAAGCACCAATAAAACTCATCCGTCTACGGCTAACGCCGTAGCCACCTTCCCTAGAAGGGAAGGTTAAATTGCCCTCTTTCGTTGGAACTTCGTCCTGGAATTTTCTCCCGTTATCACGAGGGGCAAAATAATTCCCTTTGGGAGTAAATAATGACTTTTTCTTCATTCCTGCCCTCCTTTAGATAAAAGCCTAGATAGCCGAGATGAGCAATTTGTGCCTATATAACAAAAATGGACAACCCGTTACTCAGGTTGTCTAATCAGGTGACTATGTAGCTATT
>Ga0256404_1009361_pt1 | contig 14104 bp, 14 predicted proteins | sample RumenRJG_01DNA_FD_185990 | JGI IMG/M metagenome (GOLD analysis project Ga0256404, IMG submission 185990) | Bovine rumen microbial communities from Lethbridge, Alberta, Canada - RJG_01 | ecosystem: Host-associated > Mammals > Digestive system > Stomach > Rumen | place: Canada: Alberta | collected...
TTGTGCTAATTCAATTGCACTCTAAGGTTATTATCGCGCAATTTTATGGATATTTCAACTTGCAGGCAGCGTTTTTTACGCATTTGTGTCAGATTCTGAATTTCTTCTGCATATATATAGTATAGAGGAAATGTATCATGCCAAATATTTCAAAAAAATCTTTCCACATCTTAAACCCCCGTCTTGACCCTAACTTTAAGGCCATCTTCACCCAGAACACACAGGCCTCAAAGATTGCGCTAAAGTCCTTCCTTTCAGCGGCAATCGGACGTGATGTAAAGGAAGTTACGGTAGTTCAGAATGAGGATGCCGGCTTCTACAAATTCCAGCGGGCTGTGGACTACGACATTAACTGCGAGTTTTCGGACGGGACCAAGGCACAGGTTGAGATGCAGGGCTTTGACCAGCAGTATGACTACGGTAAGCGTGCTGAATACTATGCGGCCCGCCTTGTCTCTTCCGTGATGGAGGTGGGTGACGACTGGAATTCCGTGGCGCAGGCCTACCAGATTTCCGTGCTGGACTTTGTCTTTGACAGGGGCAACACAAACCCCATCCACCACTACCAGATGGCAGACCTGGGCGACGGTGCAAGGCTTTCCGGCAGGCTTAACGTAATCTTTATGGAGCTGCCCAAGCTTCCAAAAGTGGTAAGTTCAGATGATGTAAAAAACTTGCCAAGCTTGCTCAAATGGTGTAAATTCTTAAAGGAAGCGGACAATCCTGGAAGTCAGGATTTGATAAGAGCGATAGTTGAGTCGGAGGACGGCATAATGAAGGCAAGCGACACTCTTAAAAACATAAGCGACGACGGCTGGCGCTGGGTAATACAGGGGCAAATCGAGGGGAAAAAGCGCGACTACACTAGCGGCCTTCTGGCAGCGGAAAGGCGAGGGCTTGAACAAGGCATGCGTCAAAAAGCAATAGAGACTGCAAAAAAGTTTCTGGCAGAAGGTATTGCTCCCGAAATGATAGCAAAGTGCTGTTCCATTCCGCTGGAAGAAGTAAAGGAATTGCAAAAAACACCCTAAGAAATGCCCCCTGAAAAAGTGGCAAACTATTGTTCTCTGTCTTTGGAAGAAGTGTTGAAAGTTTAAGGAAACCCCGAAAAGTTCCCTTTTGGCGGGATTTTTCTAGCCAATATTTGCCCAATCGACCTTGCCCTGCACAAAACTGCGGATTTCTTAAAGGTCAAGAAGTAAGCGTATGTTAGAACCAATTTCCTGCATTGTGGAATAAGACAGCGCAGATACCATTTCCAACAGCCGAGCCCGGTCTATTACCGTAATTTGAGGTGTAACGGCGACTGAATCTTTAGGTAATTTTGTTTCATAACTTGAAAGGACAATATTGCCAGGGAAATCTGCAAGCCTCATGTTTGTTGTAAGAGGGATTACTATAGTTGTGTGCATATCTGTTTGGTTGAAAGCATCGCTTTGAACGATGATGGATGGCCTTCGCCTGCTCGGTTCGCTTCCAAACGGAATGCCAAAATCTACCCACCAAATTTCACCACGAATCATTTTTTGTAAGCTCCCTTATGGTTTCTAACCCAGCATTTTGGACAGGCTTAAATTCATCAAATGCATTTGGGTTTGATTTCATAAAATCGTTTACTTTTGACGAGATAGAAGTTTTTTTGCTTGATGAAGTGTAAATAGAAAATAAATATCCAACATAATGGCTTAGTTCTTGAAGAGCTTCTTCCGGTAATGCTCTAATTTGTTTTTCCAGTACTTCGTATGGCATATAAAATCCTCCTACGATTTCATTATACTCGATGTAGAGGGATTTTTCTAGCCAATATTTGCCCAATCGACCTGGCACTGTACAAAACTGCGCGCCCTCCATGGCGCTACTTTTTATACAAAAAATGTGATAGTAATGGAGGCAAATGCCGGTTCTCGCAATGAAGTTTCAAGCGACCCCGCAAGCGGCCACATAAGGGGCATGGATGTTGGCCAAAAAAAATGCCTGTAAAAAGAGCAAGTGCCGCAAAAAGAAGAAAAATTCAGAGGAAATTCAGAAAAAATTCTTTGTAAAATGCTTAACTTTGAGTTAAAATAGAAGCTATGAAAAAAATCTTGGTATTGGCAGCGGCGGCTTTTGCCTTTTGCATGCAGCTAGCGTCTCAGTCGTCATTTTTTGACAATTACGTTTACCAGCAGTGGACTTCTTTTGGAGGCCTTTCTGGAACGACGGCTACTGACATTGCGCAAACCAGCGACGGCTTTATTAATATAGGTACTTATGAAGGACTCGTGCGCTTTGACGGAGTGGCTTTTTCCACTATGAGGCGCAGCAAGGACAATGGGCTTACTTTTGCTTCCGTACGCGTTGTTGTGGAGGATAGTTCAGGAAACCTTTGGATAGGCTCCAACGACGAAGGTGTGCAGCTTTTGCAGCCGGATTTGAATATGACTTTTACCACCCAGAACGGTCTACCCAACAACTCAATCCGCGCGATTGTGGAGGACAAGGACAAGAACGTGTGGGTTGGAACTGCCGGTGGCGTTGTCTACATGTCCAAGAGCCGCCACCTCTTTAACCCCCAGTTCGAGGCGGGTACGGTTTCCAAGGGCGTTATTTCCACCCAGCTTATTTGCGACAGGGACGGACGTGTTTGGCTTACCACGGAGAACGACAAGGGGCTTTTTGTCTTTAAGGACGGCCTTTTCCGTACAATTCCTTCCATGGACAAATTTGGCGACTATGCGGTTACGGACGTTTGCCAGGACAGGGACGGAAACTTTTGGGTTGGCACGGACAATTCAGGCCTTGTAAAGATTGTAGGCGGAGAAGCTATTGCCGTTCACACAGGAACAATTCTGGACAGCATTCCGGTTACTGCTATTTTTCAGGCTCAGGACGGAAATGTTTGGTTTGGTACGGAATCCGGTCTTGTGGTCTACAGCGAGGGAAAATTCCATGTCTGTGACAAGGCAGAAATTCAGAATGCTAAGATAAACAGAATTATCTCTGACCGCGAAGGCAACATCTGGATTGCCACGGACAGAAACGGTGTTGGCAAGATGACCCGCAGCCGCTTTAAGATGTTCCGCACTGGAGAAACTTCCAATGCCATAGCGGAAGGAAAGGACGGCAGGGTTTGGGTTGGAACTGATTCCGGCTTGTTATGCTATGTAGACGGTAAGCAGGAGACCAATGCCCTTACCAAATACACCAAGGACATAAGAATCCGCCACGTTGCCACCGCACAAAACGGTGACATACTGGTAAGCTGCTACAGAAAGCCCGGACAGTTACGCTACAATCAGGCAAGCGGAAAGATTACCTCTTGGAGCACGGACGAAGGTCTTGCCGGCAACAAGGTTAGGGTTGCAATAGAAGGTTCCAATGGAGAACTTTATGTTGGCACAACCACCGGCCTTAGCATAATCCACAAGGACGGTAGCATAAAGAATTTTAAGCAGCTGGACGGTCTTGAAAACGAGTACGTAATGTGCCTCTACCGCGACCCCAACGACGTTGTCTGGATTGGCACGGACGGCGGCGGTGTCTACCTTATGCGGGACGAGACGCTTTTTGGCTGGATAACTACAAATAACGGTCTTGCGGGTAACGTTGTATTTAAGATTTCGCAGGATAATATGGGCTCATACTGGATTTGCTCTGGAAGCGGCATAACAAGGTGCCCCGACTACGACAGCTCAAAGGACGTGCTTCCGGAAAAATTTGAAGTGATTAGGGCAGAGCAGGGACTTGGCACAGATTCAGTCTTCCAGCTTTTACAAGATAGGGCTGGCAATGTCTGGATGACGAGCAACTACGGCATTTCTTCCATTTCTGGCGGTAAGCTTAGCGAAGTTGCCAAAGGCGTTAGCGACGTGATTGTTCCCAAATACTACAGCAAGAGCGACGGCCTTGACTCCGACGGTCCAACTTCCACGGCGGTAAGCATTTGCGACAGGGACGGAAGGCTCTGGTTCCCAATGGTGGATGGTGTTGCTGTTTACAATCCGGTAAAGGTTCGCGGCAGCCAAATAAAGCCTCTTGTCTGCATAGAAAACCTAAGGGTAGACACCGTTGAATACAAGGATTTTGACAAAGTTATTGAACTTAAGCCCGGCACAAAGCGCGTGGACATAAAATACACCGGCCTTAGCTTTGACGCACCTGAGCGCATCTTGTTCACCCACCAGCTGACAGGTTTTGACGATGATTTTTCCACCCCAAACACGGAAAGGTCCGTTTCTTACACCAACCTAAAGCCTGGCCGCTACACATTCATGGTTTCTGCAATAAACGGAGACGGAATCATGTCCGACAAGGCGGAGACCATGCTCTTTTTGCAAAAGCCCTACATCTGGCAGACGGAATGGTTCTGGATTGTCTGCACGGTATTCTTCCTTGCAACGGTTATCACCATTTTCTACCTTAAGGAAAGGGCAGTAACCCTGGAGAACATAAGGCTTGAAGGTCTTGTTAAAGAACGCACAAAAGAGCTTGCCGTGGAAAAGGAAAAGTCAGACCAGCTTTTGCACGCAATCCTTCCCGACAAGATTGCAAAGGAACTCAAGGACAGCGTCCGCGCCATAGGTGAAAGCTTTGCAGACGTTACCATGCTTTTTTCCGACATCGTAAGCTTTACCAAAACTTCCAGCGAGCACACCGCCGCAGAAATTGTATACGCACTAAACGACCTCTTTAGCCGCTTTGACGAAAGGGCCAAGCGCATGGGTGTAGAAAAGATAAAGACAATCGGAGACGCATACATGGCAGGCTGCGGACTACCTTCGCTTAACGAAGACCACGCACGCATCATGGTGGAATTTGCCAAGGGCATGTACCAAGACCTTAGGGACTACAACGCTAGCGCAAAGATAAAGTTCAACATAAGGATAGGCCTTAACCGTGGGCCTGTTAGCGCAGGTGTTATAGGAAAGACCAAATTCATCTACGACGTGTGGGGCAACACCGTCAACGTTGCAAGCCGCATGGAGTCTGCCTGTTCCCCTGGAGGAATAAGGGTTTCCGCTGCGGTTTACGAAAGGCTCAAGGACACGGACATAAAATTCTCAGGTCCTATTGAATGTGACATAAAGGGCAAGGGGCTTATGACCACCTACGACGTTATTATGGGAGAAGACGAATGAAAACTAAGATAGTTGCCTTTGGCGCTCTTTTTGCGCTGCTTCTTTCTGGCTGCAAGAAGGTGGAAGAAAAACCTACAGTGAAAGTTGGCCTGCTTTATTCGCTCACCGGTGCAATGGCCCAGAGCGAGATACCTGTCTGCGATATTGAACGCATGGCCATAGACGAAATAAATTCCTCAGGCGGAGTTCTTGGCCACACAATAGAAGTGGTTCAGCTGGACGGAGAAAGCAACCCCCAACGCTTTGCAGAACTGGCGCGCAAAATGCTTACGGAAGACAAGGTTGCCACCATATTCGGCTGCTGGACATCCGCATCCCGCAAGGAAGTAAAGACCGTTGTGGAAGAAGAGGACATCTTTGGCCTGCTCTGGTATCCGCTCCAGTACGAAGGCCTTGAAGCAAGCCCCAACATCATGTACATGGGTGCCGCCCCAAACCAGCAGGTTATTCCAGCCGTAGACTACTGCCTAAGGAATTTTGGCAAAAGGGTTTTCCTTGTGGGCTCCGACTACGTATTCCCCAGAACAGCCGGCGAAATGGTAAAGGCCTACCTTTCCCACATAAAAGGCAAGTGCGTGGGCGAACGCTACGTGGACATGGAATGCGAGGACTTTAGCGACGTAATAAAACAGATAAAGGCTTCCAAACCCAGCGTAATATTGAACACACTCAACGGAAGCTCAAACAAGGCCTTCTTTGCCCAGTTAAAAGCTGCCGGCATTGGCGCAAACAAAATCCCCGTAATGAGTTTTTCCGTTTCGGAAAGCGAAGTTAGCTACATAGGTTCGGATCTGCTTGAAGGGCATTATGTTTCCTGGAGCTACCTGCAAACAATATCATCCTTCCACAACCATCTTTTTGTTTCCCGCTTTAAAAAACGCTTCGGAGAAGACAGGGTAATAGGAGACCCAATGGAAGCTGCCTACATAGCGGTATATCTTTGGGCGGCTGCATGCGAAAAGGCTGGGACCTTTGACGTAGAAAACGTTCGCATGGCTGCCAAGGGGCTTACTTTTGACGCTCCAGAGGGCAGTGTTACCATAGACGGAGAAAACCAGCACCTTAAAAAACAGGTGCGCATTGGCAGGATTAACGCCAAGGGGCTTATAGACGAGGTGTGGCGGAGCGACAACCTTGTAAAACCAGACCCCTATCTTAGCACCTATGCCTGGGCAAAAGGGCTTTAGTCTTTTTATATTTTTCTTGCGGCGCTTTTTTGGTTGAACAAATGTTTCATAAAAGAACATCTTGCCCTTTTTTTCAGAACACATAGCGCCCGGTCCCTGAGCCTGTCGAAGGGTCGAAGGACCGCTAACAAAAGCCGCCTCTTTCCTACAAGAAAAAAATGGCAAGGAGGCCATTTTTATGGGCTTTCCGGGGTTCCGGCCTTCGCCTCCATTGCCTGCGGCAACCCGCCTGCGGCGGGCCCCTCCAATCCCTGCCGTGCTTGCCTCCGCAAAGTCCCTTCCGACAGGAAATCACCCTTCGGCTACACCGTACACTCTTGCTACGCTGCCCTTCCAATCTCACCCGAAAAATATTTTTTTTGCGTTTAAATATTTGTAAAAAAGGGGTTCTTAGGGGGAACCCCTAAGCCGTGCCCGAGAAGGAGGGGTGGTTTGGAGGGGAGGAAACAGCGGGCTTCGGACTTTGAGCGGTTTCCTCCCCTCCAAATTAGGGGTCTAAGGGACTCCCTTAAAAAATCAGAAAACATTTGAAGTTTTTATCTTTTGATGTTAAACTTTCACTTATAGGAGTTTATTTAATGGCCAAGTTAAAAGAATACGAATGCCCGGCTTGCGGTGCCATGATGGAATTTAACGTAGCAACCCAAAAACTTAGGTGCCCATACTGCGCAACAGAATTAGCCGCAGATGCCCTGGAAACGGAAGAGGACGGAAGCAGCGCGGAAGGCGGTGACTCAGCCCAGGAATCATCTGCAGCATATTCCGGCAACTATACACAGGAAGAGCTTGAACATCTTAAGGTTTATTCATGCAAGTCCTGCGGTGCAGAAATTGTTGCGGAAGAAAACACAGTCTCAAGCAAGTGCCCTTATTGCGGAAACAATGTTGTAATGACCGGACAGTTTGCCGGCGGAAAGAAGCCCGACGGCGTAATTCCCTTTAAAATTACAAAGGAAGAGGCTCAGAATATCTACAAGGAGCACATAAAGACTCGCTGGCTTGCCCCAAAAATCTTTAAGGACAACAGAAAGATAGATGAGATAAAGGGCGTTTACGTACCCTTCTACCTGGTAAGCGGAACAGCCTATTCCCATGTTTCGGGCATGGGATATTCGATTGGACGCAGGTGGTCAGACAAGGAATATGATTACACGGAAACCAAGGAATACGAGATTGACCGCGACATGAACCTTCCTGTTGCAGACATTCCATCCCTCTGCACGGACAAGGCAAACAGCATACTTATGGAATCCATAGAGCCATTTGACACAAAAGGCCTAAAGCCCTATGCAGGAGGATTCCTTGCAGGTTTTGCCGCCGAATCATACAAGGAAGACTATGTTCCCAAGTGTCTTGCAAAAGCAAAGGAAAGAATGGCAACATCTGTTTATGATGCGCTAACTTCTTCCATAACGGAGTATTCCTCCAACAACATTACAAACCATACGGAAAAGATAGGCAACCTTACTTACAAGTACTGCCTGTTGCCGGTATGGTTCTTCACTGAACGCTACAACGACAAGGCCTGGAATGTGGTAATAAACGGCCAGACTGGAAAAGTTGCAGGTGTCCTTCCGGAAGACAAGAAAAAGTTTACTCTGTCTGTCTTAATAAAGGCTGTCGTAATAGCCGCGGTTGCTTATGCCGTAAAACTGTTTCTTAAATTCTAGCGGTTAGCAACGGAGGAATTTTATTATGAAGAAATTTTTGAATATATTGTGCTTGGCCCTTTTTGCATCTTTTGCAACTCTGCCGCTTTGTGCCCAGTCAGAAGACGAAGGCATTGTTGAAGTTGACCAGAGCGTAGGTACTTCCTCTTCTGCCAAGGCCTATCTTGTGGACGATGCCATCCTTCTTTCCTCTCCTCAGGCTCAGGCTTTGGAGCAAAAGCTTGGCGCAATAAGCGAACGCTACGACTGCGACGTGGTTGTCGTTACAAAGACAAACATTTCAGGTTCAAACGTTACAGGCTATGCTGATGACTTCTTTGACGGCAACGGCTATGGTCGTGGCTCAGACAATAACGGAATACTTTTCCTTATTACTATGGAAGAAAGAGAGAGGGCTATCTCCACAAGCGGCCACGACACCATCACTATTTTTTCCGACTGGAGGCAGGAGCAGATAACAGGAAAGATGATGCCCTTCCTTAAGGCCGGTGACTATGCAGGTGCTTTTGATGCCTTTGCCCAGAGCTGCGAATACTATCTTTCCAGAGGCGTTCCTTCAGAAGAAACCCTTTCCGGTGAAGACGGCATTGTTTCTGACCAGGGACATTCGGCTGGTGCTGATACAGAAAAAGGCCCCCTCGACCCTGTCTGGGCAGGAATCTCCGCACTGATTGGCTTAATCTCTTCATGGCTCGGCTCTTCCGCAAAGAGAAGCAAGTACCGCACCGTTGTAGAAAGAACAACCGCATCCGGCTACGAAAAACTTGCAGGCGCAACAGGAAACACTGCCGACCGCTTTATCCGCACCCAAACAAGCCGAACCCTTCGCCCAACAGAAACCGCTTCCCGCACATCCTTCAGCGGCGGCTACTCCCACTCATCCACCCATACAAGCTCATCCGGCCACACCCACGGTGGCAGCCACGGCTCCTTCTAAAAAAATTAATTGACCCAAATCTTCCCCGCAGCAAAAAAAACTGCCGGGGAAATTTTTGGGCAAAAAGATTAAAAGATTTTAAATGTAAAATAGGTTATGTGGACGCCCGCACTGGGGCGCGAGGTTAAGAAATGAATAAAAAAAGTATTATAAAAATTATTTTTCTTTTTCTCTCTATTAATGCTTATTGCCTTTCTCCTGAAGAGGAATACGATTTTCTAATAAAAGATTTGTATAATTATTCAACCTACGCTTATAAAAGAACATTTGATTTTGATGCAGATAAAACCGACGGAATAATAAATCTCTCACAAGGTAATGTTCAAGCGACAAATAATTATTTGGATATTGCCATTCAAGGAGATGGATATTTTAAAGTAAAAGATGAAAAGGGTAATGTATATTATACAAGATATGGAAAACTTGGGTATGACAGTGAATACTGTTCTCTGTATGTTTTAGTTGACAAAAGAAAATTTTTTCTGGATTTAAAACCACTTCCTAAGTATGTTTTTGTGTTTGACCAAATTCGAATTCTCAGGGATGGAAGTGTTGAATGTATAATTCCAGAAGAAAAAAACAGTGAAAATTCTGGCAAAATAAAAAGCTTGAGCATGTCCGAAACCTTTAAATCAAAAAACAGATTAAGGGGAAAAATAGCAATCGCTGATGAGAAGTTAGAAGAAGCAATAGAAAAGCAAAAAAAAGAAGAAAAAAAGAAGGTTAAGGAGATTATAGATAAAATAGTTTTATATGACATTAGGGAAACTGACATAGATTTTTATGATGGGTATCTTATAAAAACAAAAGCTTCTCCTGAAGTAATTAACGATACTCATTTTATAATGGGTGCATTGGAAATGAGCAATGTCCTTATTGATAAGGTTTTGATAAGAATGTTATTCATAATTGAAAAATTGGATGACAGTAAAATAAAACAAAAGGAAGTAAAAAAATATTTAATACAAAAAATGCTTGACCCTGATTTTATTCGAGTAAAATTATTTGGATATTTTTATGAAGAACATCCAAATCTGGATGATATCAGTGGATTAAAAAAGTATGTACATTTTCTTGAACGTACTTATGAATAAACACATAACAAAGTTTCAAAGCCGATAGCGGGTCAATCCAGTTTGCGGTTAAAACAGTTGTTATGTAGATGCCCGCACTGGGGCTGTGGATGGAGAAATAATTATGTCAGCACGAAATAGAATAAAATATTTTTCTTTTTTTATTTTTATATTGTCGCTAAAGGCTGCTTGCGTAGAAACACCTTCCATAAATACGGATGGGGATTTTGAATTCTCAAAAAAAGAAAAAACAGCCATAGAGCATGGAAATCAAATCATAGAGGCACTTGGAAATTATTACGCAGATAATGGATATTATCCAAATAAACTGGAAGAGTTGCGACCAAAATATATAAAGAGGATTCCAAGAACTGGTTTATGGAATCTTTTTAGTTTCAGTGTTCCATTCCAATATTATCCTGAGCCGATGAAATACCGTGAAGGATGTTTTTCTATAAGGTTCCTTAATTATGATGATAAAAAAAACTATCATTATTACTCAATTTCCGATTCGTTTGAAAAGGATAAATTCATTAATAAGATGGATGACCCGGATCTTGCGGTTCTGGACAAAGTGACTTTTGAGGATGTTAAAATTCTTGCAAGCGCAATCAAAAGGTATTACTCTGATAAAAAAATATTTCCAGACAAATTAGAAGATTTAATTCCAGATTATTTAGCAGCAATTCCATTTCCACTGACAGTTCGGTATACCGTTAAATCATCCGATAAAATTTGGAATGATTATGTTTCATACAGTTGCCAACAGCCTCTAAGTGACGATGAGTCAGAATTTCCTCAATATTATCGTATTCGGTTTAGGTACAATTTTGATGAGGAATATAGATATAGTTCATCTGATAACGAGTGGGTATATTTTCCTCATTAGTCGTTTTGAATTTATTAGAAAAGAAGAAGAAATAAAATGGTGTCAACAGCAGATAGAGAATATAAAGAAACAAAAAAGATTATACTCAAGAAGAAGAATCTTAATCCAAGGTTTCAGAAGTTAAAAGATTATATTTCAAAAGAATTTCTTGTGGATGTGGCAAATATCTGTGTGGATGTTTGCAAAACTTATAAGAGAAAAGACAATAGAATTCAGATTATCCTAAAAACAAATAAGGATTGTGAAAAATTTATAAATCATCAATACAAGAATGGTGTCTTGAATTTTTTTGATACGGAAAATAATAAAAAGATTTACGACGAAATTATGACAAATCATAAGGATATAATAAAGTTTCCCGATTTAAAAACTTTTATTGTATATTCCTCTTTTGAACAGCTTGCAGTAGAAGAATTGTACAATAGTATTCCCAGCAAAGTCATAAAGGAATTAAAAAAGGAATGTGGTGAAGAAATTTGGGAGGTTAAGAATTTTCTTTCATTAATTTGCATAATGTGCTATAAAAATAATCAGATAAACTTGTGTAAAGATAAATATAGGTCAAAAATACAAAAAACTATATATCAGGAATTAAAGAAAAATGATTTCTATGATTTTATAACAGACTATAATCAGATAAACATTAAATTTGATTCAAAAGAAAATTTTGATGCTAATTACGAAGGAAGTTTTTTGCTATATAAGATGAATTGCTGTGTGGACTTTCTCTGAGTGATAAAATAAAAAGTGGAGTAGAAAATGACTTGTTATTATGGAATAGAAAACGATGGGGAAGTGTATGTGTCTCCTTCTTCGTCCAAAAAGTTTAAGGACTTGCCAGTTCTTTCTTGCAAAAGTTGTGACGAATTTTGGATGGAAATGCAAAAGCTTCCTTCTGTAAAGAAAATCGAATGGTTCTTCGGTACTTTGCCAGACCTTTCTGCAGCACGACCTCTTCCAAAGCTTGAAGAACTTAGCTTTTTAGGCATAAGGAAACTTTCGGATATTCATGGAATTTCCGTCTTAAAAAATACATTAAAAAGACTTCGTTTTGAATTTGGATCCGGCAAGACCATTACAGACTGGTCACCAATTGGAGAACTTTCAGAGTTAGAGGAACTTTTAATTTACAATAATTCGGTTATTTCTGATTTGCATTTCCTTGAAACTCTTCCAAAGCTAAAAAGTTTTCGCATAGTATCTGTAAAAATCCAGGCAGAGGATTTGTCGCCATTAAAGAATATTGAACAAGTCTGTTTTTTCAAAACGGGTATTGATAAAAAATTAAAGTCATTCCTTTCAGAAAAACAAATGGATTTTATGAACCAAGTAAAAGAGAGAATTGAAGTCTTGGCAAAAGATTATAAATAAAAACGATTAAGGAATATGAACACAATCACTTATTTATTTTTAACAGAGAAAAATTTTAATGAAGATTCATTGGATGATTTTTTGCGGCACCAAGAGGTAAAAGAGTGCTGGAGAAAAAATAGCAATGATGAGTATGTCTTGGTGGCAAACGAATATGTGGAAGATTGGGACTTAAATAAGCGAAAGGAAGTGGCACGGGAGATTCTGCATAAAGTTGCGGGGAAGGGTTTTGCCTATGGTGCCTTTTGTGAAGGAAAGGTGGTTGGATACATTTTAGTGTCTAATGAGTTTTTTGGAAGCAGTAATCAATATTTGGAACTGCTTTTATATCATGTGTCAGAGCCGTATCGCAGGCATGGTATTGGAAAAGAACTTTTTGAGTTGGCTTGTAAAAAGGCAAAAGAGATTGGTGCAAAGAAGTTGTATATTTCAGCACATTCGTCTAAAGAAAGCCAAGCTGCTTATAGAAGATTGGGTTGTACAGAGGCAGCAGAAATCAATCAAGCGATAGCAGAAAATGAACCCTATGATGTACAGATGGAGTTTGTTTTATAAGCTTATAAAAAAAATCATGAATTGATTCATTGCTATAGTGCGGCTCGAAGTGTTGGGTATGCAAAAGTGGAAAAAATGAATCAGGATAGAATTGATATAGATGCGCTTAACAAATATAATATGCCAAAACAAAAAATGGAGATAAAAAAATGAGCATATTTAAAACAAAGAATTTTCTTGCGCTTTTGGGAGCATGCATTTTGTTAGCTTCCTGTGTGACCAATAAAGATTTTGTGGCCATGCCTGAATGGGCTAGCCTTGCAGCTGAAAGTGATTTGGGCGGAGATTTTTTTGAACTAAAATGGACTGACGAAAAGACTCAGGAAGTTGCTGCGGCTGAATACCTTGCTGGTGTTGGCACAGAATTGCACTTTGAGGCAAAGACAGAAAATCTTACTGACGGCAAAGAAGTTTTTGCATACATTTACCGGAGCAATGCCAAAGGCAAGGACGATTTTGTTCAGAAGGTTTTATGCAAAGTAAAGGACGGCAAAGTTTTTGGCGAACTCCAAATAATAGAGTCAGTTGAATTTCTTAACGGCCTTTCTGAAAATGACGCTCTTGCATATTTTTTTGCGCTTGGCCAACAAATTTCAAAACCCATAAAAATAGGCTTTGCTTTTAAAATAATAGTCTGGGGCAATCCCTACAAGGATGTTCAGAACAATTCTTCCTATGTGCTAGAAGACATGAATGACGGCAAAAAGTATTCGCAGCGAAGATACTGTAGCGACGACAGAATCATTGTTGATGACAAGCATTATTATCTTAAGTTTACAAACGTAAAGCCAGGGGTGATCTACCGCATAAGATACTGCTTGGGCAGAGAAAGTTTCGGATCTGTTATTTATGACGATATTTCGTTTGGCGCCTTGATGGAATAGGAGTGGCAAGATATTGTTGTGCAAGCTTCCAAAAGCCGCTATAATTCTTTTGAGGTTTGTATGAAAAAGTATTGTTTTGTTCTTGCAGTTTTTTTAGCTGCTGCTTTTGCTTGCTTTGCCCAAGGCTATAAGTATGTGGATGCTTCGTCTGGATTGCGCGTCCGTGACAGTTCAAGTTTGAGCGCAAAGAAGATTGGCGTAGTTTACGGCAGGATGGACCGACTCTGATTTGAAAATCTATTTGACCCGCTTTGCCTGGATTTATAACGGATTCCGTTTTATGAATTTTGAGGCAGACGGAAAATACAACTTTGGTCTTATGGAATCTTCTCTTGGCGGAGTCGGAACATTTTCTCTTTCAATGAAAGACAAAAAGATAATTGTAAAAGTTTCCTACAGCGATGATTCTGGAGAATGGTCA
>Ga0256404_1009363_pt1 | contig 14101 bp, 14 predicted proteins | sample RumenRJG_01DNA_FD_185990 | JGI IMG/M metagenome (GOLD analysis project Ga0256404, IMG submission 185990) | Bovine rumen microbial communities from Lethbridge, Alberta, Canada - RJG_01 | ecosystem: Host-associated > Mammals > Digestive system > Stomach > Rumen | place: Canada: Alberta | collected...
TTGTCGTCGCAAACAACCACAATAGCGGAAGATCAATGGCTTTTCAATTGTAATTTTTCCTATGGTGTGGAAGAGTCACCCACCTAAGCTACAGAAGACTCAAAAAGAAGGGGGAAAAACATGGAAATTCCAACAATCAAGATCGAAATGTTTGAAATGATGGCGATCGTCGTCCTTGTCATCTATTTCGGCCAGTGGATCCGCGAGAAAGCTCCGGTCCTGAAGAAGTACTGCATTCCCAGCGCAGTCGTGGGAGGCACGATCTTCTCCATCATCACCTGCGCTCTCTACATGGGGCACATCGTACAGTTCGAGTGGGAAAACCAGTCGATCATGAACAACTTCTTCTACAACATCTTCTTCGCGGCTTCCGGTATGGAAGCTTCTCTCAGCCTTCTGAAGAAGGGCGGCCGGCTGGTCGTCATCTTCTCCGTCCTGGCTGCGGCCCTGGCGGTGATCCAGAACGCTGTGGCTCTGGGCGTCGGCACCGCGATGGGAATGAATCCCCTGACCGCCCTGATGGCAGGCTCCACTCCTCTGACCGGCGGACACGGAAATGCTTCCTCCTTCGGACCGATCGCCGCTGAAATGGGCGGTGTCGGCGCTGTCGAAGTTGCTGTCGCTGCCGCGACCTTCGGCCTGATCTCCGGATGCCTGATCGGCGGACCCATCGGCCGCTCCATCATCAAGAAGTACAACCTGGACAAGGGTTACGTTGAGCAGAAGGAAGAGACCATCGCCGAGAAGGCGGTCCACATCTTCAGCAGCAAAGAGTGCGAGAACGCGTGGTTCTACCTGATCATCGCCTGCGGCCTCGGCCAGTTCCTGCTCTTCATCAGAAAGCTGATCCTTCCGAACCTGAACATGCCCATCCACGTCATGTGCATGCTGGCCGGCATCCTGATCCGTCTGTACATGGACAAGACCGGCAAGGGGAACGAGGAGTTCTACGAGACGACCTCCAATGTTGGCGAGATCAGCCTGGCGCTGTTCGTCTCCCTCTCCATCATCACCATGAAGCTGTGGCAGCTCATTGACCTGGCGCTTCCGCTGCTCACCATCCTGTTCATCCAGCTGCTGGTGATCTACCTGTTCGTCCGCTTCATCACCTTCCCGGCCTGCGGAAAGAACTATGACGCTGCAGTCATCGCAGTCGGCCACACCGGTTTCGGCCTCGGCGCTGTCCCGGTCTCCATGGCGACTATGACTGCCGTCTGCGAAGAGTACTACTACTCTAAGCTCGCCTTCTTCGTCGTGCCGCTGATCGGCGGATTCATAAGCAACATTACGAACGCCATAGCGATCACGACTTTCCTGAACATCGCTGCGGGCATGCTCCATTAAGGGCAGCCCCGGCAGAAAACGGATTCCGCGCCCCGGAGCCTGAAAACAGGCCCCGGGGCTTCTTCTTTTGACCATGGCACGCATTTATGATAAAATACACCATATCTGTGAACAGTTGGAGGAACGGAAGTATGAGAGGAATGATCCGGCATCTGTACCGCTGCGTTTTTCCTGTTATCATGCTGATGATCCCGGCGTTTCTCTGCGCCGGCTGCTCCGCCGCGGAAAAAACAGAAAAGAATGCCGCAGAGCAGACCGCGGAACAGAAGAAGGAAGATGATTTCACTCTGCTTACGATCGGGACCGCTGACAGCGGAGGCAGCATGTACGCAGCCAGTTCCGCCATCGCAGCAGCCATCACCCTGCGGGACGACAATATCAGGTTCAATATCATCGCCTCCACCGGTTCCTTTCACAACATTGAGGGACTGAAGACGCGGGAGATGGACCTCGCCATGGTGAGCGCGGACGCCGCGGCAGAGGCCGCCGAAGGACGCGGTCATTTCGAGGGAAAGCAGGAGAAGGATCTCAGGGCGGTCTGCGCGGTGTATCCGAGCCTCTCCAACTGGCTGACTCTGAGCGGCAGCAGTCTGGAATACGTCTCCGACCTGAAGGGCAGGAAAGCCGCCATCGGTCCGGAGGATTCCGCCACCGAGATCGCGGCGAAGAAAGCCCTGAAGGCGCTGGGAATGGATCCGGAGGCACCGGGATTTATCAACGCCGGACTCGGCTCCGGAGCGGACATGGTTGCCTCGGGGGAAGTGGACGCCGTGCATGCCTTCGCCGGCGCGCCGGTGCCCGGGCTCGCGGGACTCGCAAGGAACCACGCGTGCCGTCTTCTGAAATACAGGGACGAGGAGCTGCAGAAGATCCTGGATGCAGAGCCTGCCTACTTCCCGGTGACCATCCTGGCAGGCACTTATCCCGGCCAGAAAGAGGATATCCGTACTTTTGGCGTGAAATGTCTGCTCTGCGTGAGTGCGGACATGCCGGAAGAGCAAGTGTACCATCTGACGGGGCTGATCTGCGACGCCCTGCCGGACCTCGCGGAGCAGGGCGCAATGCTCTCGCAGATGGCAGATCCGTCGTTCCTGATGGAAGACCTGCCTGTGGAGCTTCATCCGGGAGCGAAGAGATGCTTTGAAGAGAGATTTGCAGAGGAACAGAAGTGAGGAGGAGTCCAGACCATGAAATGTCCGTTTTGCAATGCAGCAGATACCAGAGTCATCGATTCCAGACCCGCGGACGACAACGCCTCCATCCGCAGGCGCCGGCAGTGCGAGACCTGCGGGAAGCGGTTCACGACCTACGAGAAGCTGGAGACGATGCCGCTGATGATCGTGAAGAAGGACAACTCCAGGGAGCCCTATGAACGATCCAAGATCGAAGCCGGCATCATCCGCTCCTGTCACAAGCGCCCCGTCTCCTCCGAGCAGATCAGCAGCCTGGTGGACCAGATCGAGAACGCCCTGTTCAGCAGGGAGGACCGGGAGATCTCTTCCTCCGTGATCGGAGAGATGGTCATGGAGAAGCTGAAGGATCTGGACCCGGTGGCCTACGTCCGGTTCGCTTCCGTCTACAGGGAGTTCAAGGATGTGGACACTTTCATGCAGGAGCTGACGAAGCTTCTGGAGCATCAGGAGAGGAGAAAGAGATAATTCCATGAATCCATTTTTCCCGGAAGAAGAATACCCGGACACTTATGTGATCCCCTACGAGAAGCTGTACGCAATGGGGATCCGCGGGATCATCTTCGATATCGACAACACTCTGGTACCGCCGGACGCCCCTGCGGACACCCGCAGCCGGGAACTGTTCCGGAGGCTCAGGGCCATCGGGCTGAAGACCTGCCTGGTCTCCAACAACAAAGGCCCGCGCATCCGCCCCTTCGCGGAGGCGCTCAGGACGCCCTATGTGGCGAAAGCCCTGAAGCCGCGGAGGTTCGGCTACCGGAAAGCCATGGAGATCATGGGAACAAAGCCGGAGGAGACCATTTCCATCGGCGACCAGATCTTTACCGATATCTGGGGCGCGAGGCGGATGGGGATCCACGCCGTGCTCGTCGCACCCATGGAGCCGAAGGAGGAACCTCAGATCCTTCTGAAGCGACTCTTTGAAAAACCCGTGCTTATGGCATGGAGGAAGAGAAAACCTCTTGCCTGAATATGCGTTTTACTGTAAAATATGTTGATGTCAAGTTACATGAAATTATTTATCGGCATCGGTCAGCGAACGGTCTGTGCCTGATCAAGCTAAATAAGGAGGATATTTTTTATGATTTCTGCAGGTGATTTCAGAAACGGCATTACGCTTGAGATTGAGGGTGCAGTATATCAGATCATCGAGTTCCAGCACGTGAAACCGGGCAAGGGCGCTGCGTTTGTCCGCACGAAGATCAAGAACGTCATGTCCGGCGCTGTGACAGAGCGTACCTTCCGTCCCACCGAAAAGTTCCCGACCGCAAGGATCGACCGCGTTGAGATGCAGTATCTGTATGCGGACGGCGATATGTACAACTTCATGAACACCGAGACCTACGACCAGATCTCCCTGAACAAGGACATCATCGGCGATGCCCTGAAGTTCGTCAAGGAGAACGAGAGCGTCAAGGTCGTTTCCTACAACGGAAACGTGTTCTCCGTCGAGCCGCCGCTGTTCGTCGAGCTTGAGATCACTGAGACCGAGCCCGGCTTCGCAGGCAACACCGCCACCGGCGCGCCCAAGCCCGCCACTGTCGAGACCGGCGCGCAGGTCGCAGTCCCGCTGTTTGTCAGCATCGGCGACAAGATCAAGATCGACACCCGCACCGGCGAGTATCTTGGCAGAGCAAACGGATAATTTCAGCCCGCCTCGGCGCACGCCGCGGCATCGCAAAGAAGCTATTACCTGGGGCAGTCCCTCGCGGGACTGCCCTTTCATTAAGAGGAGCACAGTTAAGAGGAGTACAGAGAGCACATGAAGACGATACTGGAGCAGATGAACGAAGAGATGCAGGCAGCCTTTGCTTCCTGCGGCTTTGACAGCTCAAGGGTCAAGGTCGTGGTGTCGAACCGGCCAGATCTCTGCGAGTACCAGTGCAACGGAGCCATGGCCTGCGCGAAACAGGCGAAGAGAAAGCCCCTGGACATCGCGGCCGAGGTGGCGGAGAAGCTGCGGGACAGCAGGCTCTTCTCCGAAGCGGCGGTGTGCCCGCCCGGCTTTATCAACCTGAAGGTCCGTCCGGAAGCGCTGACGGACTGCCTCTGCACCATGGAAGCAGAGGAGCAGTACGGCATCCGGAAGGAGGCGCCGAAGACCATCATCGTGGACTACGGCGGGGCAAATGTGGCAAAGCCTCTGCATGTGGGACATCTGAGAAGCGCCATCATCGGAGAAGCGCTGAAGCAGATGGGCGCGTTTTTCGGCAATAAGATGATCGGCGACGTGCACCTGGGGGACTGGGGCCTTCAGATGGGACTGATCATCGAGGAGCTCAGGCTCCGCAAGCCGGACCTTCCCTACTTTGGCGAAAACATTACCGGACCGTATCCGGAGGAAGCGCCCTTCACCATCAGTGAGCTGGAGGAGATCTATCCCACCGCGTCGAAGCGCTCCAAGGAAGACAAGGACTTCGCGGCAAAAGCCCATGAAGCCACAGTGAAGCTGCAGAGCGGATATCCGCCCTTCATCGCCCTCTGGAAGCACATCCTCCGCATCTCTGTGGCGGATCTGAAGAAGAACTACAGCGCGCTGAACGTCTCCTTTGAACTCTGGAAGGGAGAGTCCGACGTACAGCCCATTATCCCTGGTCTCATCAAAGACCTGGAGGAGAGCGGCATCGCCTACAGCTCGGACGGCGCCCTGGTGGTGGATATTGCCGAGAAGGGCGACTCCAGGGAGTTCCCGCCCTGCATCATCCGTAAATCTGACGGCGCGGCCCTCTACGCCACCAGCGATCTCGCGACCCTGGTGGAGAGGGAAAAGCTCTATGACCCGGACAGCTATATCTACGTGGCGGACAAGCGGCAGGAGCTGCACTACACCCAGTTCTTCCGCGTGGCACGTAAGGCAGGCATCGTCCCGCCGGAGCACAGTCTCACCTACATCGGCTTCGGGACCATGAACGGCAAGGACGGAAAGCCCTTCAAGACCAGAGACGGCGGCGTCATGCGGCTTGAGACCCTGATCCGGGAGATCCGCGAAGCCGTGTACCAGCGGATCGCGGAGAACAAGGAGATCCCGGAGGAGGAAGCCCGGGAGACCTCCCGCATCGTGGCCCTGGCAGCTCTCAAGTACGGCGACCTCTCGAATCAGGCCTCCAAGGACTACGTGTTTGATATTGACCGCTTCGCATCCTTCGAAGGAAACACGGGGCCCTACATCCTCTACACTGCGGTGCGTATCAAGTCCATCCTGAAGAAGTACGCCGCGGCCGGCGGAAAAGACGTCAGCGCCGCAGACCTCATCGCCCCGCAGATCCCCCAGGAGCAGGCTCTTTGCCGCGAGCTCTGCATGTATGCGGAGAACGTGGAAGGCGCTTACCGCGACCTCGCGCCCCACAGAGTATGCCAGTATCTCTACAGCGTCGCCGAGGCTTTCAACTCGTTCTATCACGAAGTGCGCATCCTGACAGAAGAGGACGAGACAAAGAAGCGCTCCTGGCTCGCTCTGATCCAGATCACCGAAGGCATCCTCGAGCAGTGCATGAACATGCTCGGGATGGAGATCCCGGAAAGAATGTGAGGGCAAATATTTTATGTATCAGCAAGACCAGCCGCAGCCCCTTCTGGGCTCGATCCTTCTGCTGGTGACGGCAGTGATCTGGGGCTGCGCATTCGTGGCGCAGTCCGTCGCCATGGATTTCGTGCAGCCCTTTACCTTCTGCGGCGCGCGTTTTTTCCTGAGCGGCACCGCGCTGGTGCCGGTGATCCTTCTCCGGAAACGGATGGGGATCGACGACGGCTGCAGCCGGCGGTCCGGCAGGGGCAGGGCCCGCTTCCGCACTGCAGTGACAGGCGGGATCATCTGCGGGATATTCCTGTTTCTCGGATCAGGCCTGCAGCAGATCGGGATCCAGTACACCACTGCCGGCAAGGCAGGGTTCCTGACGGCGCTCTACATCATCCTCGTCCCCATCTACAGCGTGTTCCTGGGGAAAAGGCCGAAGGCCACGGTGGCGGCAGCGGCCGGCATTGCCCTGGTCGGCATGTATCTTCTCTGCATGGAGGAGAGTCTGAAGCTTTCAAGGGGAGACCTGTTCTGCCTGTTCTGCGCCTTTGCGTTCCCCTTCCAGATCCTTTCGCTGGATCATTTCACACGGGAGACGGACGCCGTGCTGCTTTCCTGCGTGGAGTTCTATACCGTATCGGTGATCGCCGGGATCCTTGCGTTTCTTTTTGAGGATCCGGACCCGGCGGCGCTCAGGGCTGCTCTGATCCCCGTGCTGTACGCGGGCCTTCTCAGCGGCGCTGTCGCCTACACTCTGCAGGCGGTGGGACAGAAGAAAATGCAGAATCCTTCCGCGGCATCCCTGATCATGAGTCTGGAATCCGTCTTTGCCGCCCTGGCAGGGTGGCTCATCCTGGACCAGTCCATGTCGGGACGGAAGATCCTGGGCTGCGTCATTATGTTCGCGGCTATCATCCTCGCCCAGCTGTGAATCAGCAATGTATCGAAAAAAAACCACGTTTCCGTGGTTTTTTTTTTGCGAAGGAAAAGGTCTATGTTATAATACATTCGGAGTTTTGTAATAATACACGTTTGGATCGTTTTTCCAGTTGTGTAAATCTACAAGAAAGAGGGTAGTCTGATGGGATTGGCAACATTTAAGGGCGGCGTCCATCCATTCGAGGGCAAAGAGCTTTCAATGGACAAACCGGTCACCCAGCTGAAACCGACATCCGGCGAGATGGTGTATCCGCTTTCGCAGCACATCGGTGCTCCGGCGAAACCACTCGTGAAGGTCGGCGACGAGGTGCTGGTCGGACAGAAGATCGCTGATGCAGGAGGATTTATTTCCGCTGTCGTGAACTGCTCCGTCTCAGGCAAGGTGAAGAAGATCGAACCTCGCATCATGGTGAACGGAAGCAAGGTCATGTCCATTATCGTTGAGAACGATGGTGAGTACCGCGCGGTGGAAGGACTGGGAGAGGACAGAGATCCTGCTTCTCTTTCCAAGGCGGACATCCGCGAGATCGTGAAGCAGGCAGGTATTGTCGGCCTGGGCGGCGCAGGTTTCCCGACCAACGTCAAGATCACGCCGAAGGATGAGAACGCCATCGACTACGTGATCGTGAACGGCGCAGAGTGCGAGCCGTATCTGACCTGCGACTACAGGATGATGCTGGAAGAGCCGGAGCGTCTGGTGGGCGGCCTGAAGATCATGCTTCAGCTGTTCGACAACGCGAAGGGCGTGATCGGCATCGAGAACAACAAGCCCCAGGCCATCGCGAAGATGAAGGAGATGGTGAAGGACGAGCCGAGGATCGAAGTCTGCGAGCTTCTGACCAAGTACCCTCAGGGCGGCGAGCGCTCCCTGATCTACGCGGTCACCGGCCGTGCCATCAACTCCTCCATGCTGCCAGCGGACGCGGGCTGCGTGGTGGACAACGTCAACACTGTCATGGCGATCTATGACGCCGTGGCGAAGCGCACCCCCATTCTGGAGCGCGTGGTCACCATCACCGGCGACGCCATCGCGGAGCCCCAGAACTTCAAGGTCCGTACCGGCATGAACTACAACGACATCATCGCCGCGGCGGGCGGATTCAAGACCGAGCCGGCGAAGATCCTCTCCGGCGGACCCATGATGGGCCAGTCCATCTTCACGACGGACGTCCCGGTCACGAAGAACTCTTCTTCCCTGACCTGCTTCACCGTGGACGAAGTGGAAAAGTACAAGGAGACTCCCTGCATCCGCTGCGGACGCTGCGTCAGCGCATGTCCGGAGTTCCTGGTCCCCGTTCTCATGATGAGCGAGTGCAGGAAGCGCAATCTGGAAGGGTTCGAAGCGCTGGAAGGCATGGAGTGCATCGAGTGCGGAAGCTGCGCTTTCATCTGCCCGGCAAGAAGACCTCTCACCCAGGCCTTCAAGGAGATGAAGCGTGAGGTCGGCGCCCTCAGGAGAAAGAGAGCGGAAGAAGCCAAGGCAAAAGCCGCGGCTGAGGCTGCCGAGAAAGGAAAGGAGGACGCGAAGAAATGAAAATGCTGAACGTCTCTTCGTCCCCTCATGTAAGGGATAAGGATGATACCAGAGGGATCATGCAGGATGTCTGCATCGCCATGCTGCCCACCGCCGCTTACGGCGTCGTGCAGTTCGGCATCAGCGCGCTGCTGGTGATGGTCGTCACCGTCGCAGCCGCCGTGATCTCCGAGTTCCTCTGGCAGAAAGGCATGAAGAAGACCGTGACCATCTCGGACTTCTCCGCCGTCGTTACCGGAATGATCCTCGCACTGAACATGCCCCCGGAGATCCCGCTCTGGATTCCGGCGCTCGGCGCGGTCTTCGCAATCATCATCGCGAAGCAGATGTTCGGCGGCCTCGGCCAGAACTGGATGAACCCGGCACTGGCAGGACGCTGCTTCCTCATCATTTCCTGCGCGAAGTTCATGAACAACTTCAGCTCGAAGCCCCTGGGCTTTGACGCTACCACGGGAGCTACCCCGCTGGCAGTGATGAAGACCGCCCTGAAGGCGGGAGAGAGCGCCACCGCAAACATCGACCTCATGACGATGTTCGTGGGACGCCACGCAGGAACCATCGGCGAAGTTTCCGCCATCGCTCTGCTGTTCGGCGCGGCCTACCTCCTCTGGAAGAAGGTCATCACCTGGCAGATCCCGGTGATCTACATCGCCACCACTGCGATCTTCATGTTCATCTTCGGCGAGCACAACATGACTTATGTCCTGGCACAGATCCTGGGCGGCGGCCTGATCTTCGGTGCTTTCTTCATGGCGACGGACTATGTCTCCACGCCCATCACGCCGAAGGGCCAGATCGTGTACGCGGTCGCCATCGGTCTCCTGACCGGACTGTTCCGCCGCTTCGGTACCGGAGCGGAGGGTGTCTCCTACTCGATCATCATCGGCAACATGCTGTCCCCGCTGATTGAAAGAGCCACACTTCCTGTCGCATTCGGAAAGGGGGGCAAGAAGAAATGAGCGAGACCAAAAAGCAGAGCAGCTTCGTAGCGGACGCGATCCGGCTGATGTTCATCACCCTCATCGCGGGACTTCTGCTGGGAGTTGTTTACTATGTCACTTATGCGCCCATCCAGGAATCTCTCCGCGCGGCTACCATCCAGGCGTACAAGCAGGTTTTCCCGGACGCGGCTGACTTCACTGACAATCCCGACGCAGCTGCGCTGATCGCCGCTTCTGAAGCGGATATTGCAGCCCAGGGCTTCGGCAACGTCCTGATCGACGGCGTCATCGACGCAAAGGACGCCAGCGGAAACGTGATCGGACACGTCATCAACTCCACCTCCAAAGACGGTTTCGGCGGCTGGGTCAGCATCTCCACCGGCATCCAGGAGGACGGGACCCTGAACGGCATCGCCTTCCTCTCCATCTCCGAATCCGCAGGACTTGGAATGAACGCCCGCGACACCGACTGGTACAAGCAGTTCACCGGCAAGAAGGCGGACAAGTTCTCCGTCACCAAGACCGGCGCCACCAGCGACAGTGAGATCAACGCCATCTCCGGCGCAACCATCACTTCCAGGGCAGTCACCGGCGCAGTGAACGCAGCAGTCTACTTTGTCAACAACCATCTGAAGTGAGGAAGGAGGGGAATTCAATGAATGAATGCATGGAACGCCTGAAAAACGGCATTATCACAGAGAACCCCGTCTTCATCATGGCACTGGGTCTCTGCCCGACGTTCGCCGTCACGACGAACGCCACGAACGCCATCGGAATGGGTCTTTCCTCTATGGCAGTTCTGATCTTTTCAAACCTGGTGATCTCCCTGATCGCCCCGCTGATCCCCGGCCGTGTGCGTCTGCCCGCCGAGATCGTCGTCGTGGCGTCTCTGGTCACCATCGTACAGCTCCTGATCCAGGGATTTGCCCCCAGCGTCTACGACGCCCTCGGCATCTACATCCCGCTGATCGTCGTTAACTGTATCATCCTGGGCCGCGCAGAGGCATATGCCCTCGGCGCAAAGCCGATCCCGGCACTGTTCGACGGTATCGGAATGGGCCTCGGATTCACCTTCGCCCTGCTCCTTCTGGGCGGCTTCCGTGAGATCATCGGCGCCGGCGCGATCTTCGGCATCCCGCTGATCCCCGAAGATTTCCACATCTCCCTCTTTGTCCTGCCGCCGGGCGCGTTCCTGGTCATGGCGTTCCTGGTCGCTGCCATGCAGTATTACCAGGATCCGAACAGGGGAAAGAAAGCAGAGAAGTATCCGTCTCTCGAGGACGTTAAGACCGTGGTCGTGAAGCCCGCGCCGAAGGCTCCCGCGGCCGGCGCCGCAAAGCCGGCGGCCGGCGCTGCTGCAGCCAAGGCTGCTCCCGCCGCGGCGAAGGCGATCGAAGAGAAGATTCCGGCGCCCGCGCCCGCAGCCGTAAAGGAAGCGGCGGAGAAGGCAGCCGAGACTGTGAAGAAGGAGGCTGAATAATGTCGAGAGTTCTTTTAATTCTGGTCAGCGGCGCGCTGGTCAATAACGTCGTCCTTTCCCGTTTCCTCGGCCTCTGCTCCTTCGTCGGCGTCTCCAAGAAGACCGACACCTCCACCGGTATGGGCGGCGCGGTTATTTTCGTCATCTTCCTGGCGACGATTCTTTCCTCCGTGGTTTACGCCTGCGTGCTGAAGCCCTTCGGAATCGACTATCTGCAGACCATCGTGTTCATTCTTCTCATCGCATCCCTGGTGCAGTTCATCGAGATGTTCATGAAGAAGAGCATGCCCGGACTCCACGCGGCACTCGGTATTTTCCTGCCGCTGATCACCACCAACTGCGCCGTGCTCGGCGTGGCTCTGGACAACGTGCAGAAGGAGTACAACTTCTTCGAGGGTCTGGCATGGGGTATCGGAACTGCAGTCGGCTATGCGATTGCCATTGTGATTCTGGCGGGCATCCGCGAGAGATGTGAGGAAAATGACATCCCGAAGTATTTCCAGGGACTGCCGATCGTTCTGATCAGCTCCTGCCTGATGGCCATTGCCTTCACCGGATTCTCCGGAATGATCACCTGAGAAGGAGGAGATGGGAATGACAGTAACTACAACCGTAATCATCATTTCCTGCGTCGTGGTCGGTATCGTGGGCCTGATCTGCGGTCTTGGCCTCGGTGTGGCGAGTGAGAAGTTCAAAGTTGAAATTGACGAGAAAGAGGTCGCCATCCGCGAGGCGCTCCCCGGCAACAACTGCGGCGCCTGCGGATTCCCGGGCTGCGACGGCTGTGCCCACGCGATTGCCCAGGGCGACTGCCCCGTAAACCAGTGCCCGGTGGGCGGAAAGTCCGTCGCCGAGAAGATCGGCGCCATCATGGGCGTCACCGCTGACGAGGCGGAGAAGAACGTGGCCCTGGTGCGCTGCTCCGGCACCTGCGACAAGGCGAAGACCCGCTACAACAACGTGGGACCGAAGGACTGCATCCAGATGTCCGTCATCCCCGGCGCGGGCGACAAGGCCTGTGAATTCGGATGTCTGGGCGGCGGCTCCTGTGTCGCTGTCTGCGCCTTCGACGCGATTCATGTGGTGGACGGCGTGGCCGTCGTCGACAAGGAGAAGTGCGTGGCCTGCGGCCAGTGCGTCAAGGCCTGCCCGAAGCACCTGATCGAGATCGTGCCTTACAAGTCCAAGTACCACGTGCGCTGCGTGAGCCAGGACAAGGGCAAGGCTGTCATGGACGCCTGCACCGCCGGCTGCATCGGCTGCACCCTCTGCACCAAGGAGTGTCATTTCGACGCGATCCACATGAACGGAAATGTGGCGCAGATCGATTACACCAAGTGCAAGAACTGCAGCCTCTGCGCGAAGAAGTGCCCGAAGGGCGTCATCAACTGATGATACAAAAAAGGAACCGGAGAGATCCGGTTCCTTTTTTCGTGGAAGGGGCTGAAGAAAAAACCGCCATATGCCATAGAGGCTGTACCCGGACTTGGAGGAAGGTTGAGATCCCGGTCTCCAGTGCGCTGAAAGCCCAGTTGACATACGCATTCCCGAAATTTACAGATTTCATATGTCATCAGAGCCTGTTTCTGGTCTCGCAGTACAGGTGGCATGAACACTTTGACATATGCATTTCAGAATATTGAAGGTTTCATATGTCGCTTTAGAACGATCATGGTTCTGGAACCAGGCATTTATGCAAGTTCTGACATATGCAATTCCATATTTTGCTGGTTTCATATGTCGCAATAGAGCGCCCAAGGTTCTGAAACACGATTAATATATAAAAAATGACATACGCATTCCCGGAATTACCAGATTTCATATGTCATCAGAGCCTGTTTCTGGTCTCGCAAGAGGGAAGACAGCTATTTGGGAGGAGATTAAGATAATTGCAAAAGGAGCCAGGGATCATATCAATCATGATTCCCTGGCTCCTTTGACGTTCAGGCTGTTATCAATCAGTTGTTGTGGCTTCCGTCGAAGGCGGTGTTCAGGGCGCAGATGGCGCACTTCTCGTTCTTCGGATGCATGGTGCCGCAGACCGGGCACTTCACGAGGTTGTCTTCCGCCGCAGCAGCGAAGAGCTTCACAAGCTTGCACTGCGGGCAGCAGTAGATATCGACGTGGAAACGGTCAACAGAAAGGAGCGCGCTGCCCATCGGGTAGTTGGCAACCTTTTCTTCCATCGGAACATAGCAGTGAGGGCACATCTTGACAGCTTTATTTTCCATGATATTCATGTCCTTTCTGAAAAGTATTTTTGGAATATCTTTCTTTCCAAGCATCATTATAGTCTCATTGTCCACCCATGACAAATGAGTCTTTTTTCAACACTTTATAGATAATATCTATGAATCCAGGATTCCCGGCGGGTGCTCTTCAGGATTCTTTTCAGGTGCACTTCAGGATTCCTTCCAGGTGCCGTTCAGGATGCATCTTCCGAGGCCGATGAGGTCGGCGGTGCCGTCCTCCAGAAAAGCTTCCGCTTCGCTGGCGGTCTGGATGCCGCCGGTCAGGACGACGGGAGGAAGAGCGGCGCCAGCTCTTTTCGCGAGAGCGGCACGGATCTCCCTGACCTGATCGGAGAAATAGCCGGCTTCCTTGTGCCCCGGGCGCCGGTAGTAGCAGAGGCCGCCGGAGACGTCAAAGAGGTCGATGCCGGCATCCGCGAAGGCGCAGGCGGCTTCGGCAGCTTCCGCCGGAGTATTCCCGCCGGGAAGATAGTCGCAGGCGCCGAGACGAAGGGAGACGGGGAAATCCGGCCCCACGGCATTCCGCACGGCAGCAGTCACCATCAGCGGGAAGCGGAGCCGTTCAGCCATGGTCTTCCCGCCGTAGAGATCCTTCCTCAGGTTGGTGATGGGGGAGAGGAACTGGCAGAGGAGATAGGCGTGGGCAGCGTGGATCTCCACACCGTCGAACCCGGCTTCCTTCACCCTTGCGGCAGCCGCGGCGAAATCTTCTGCGATGCGGTCCATCTCTTCCGGTGTGAGGATTGCAGGATCCAGATCCGGGTCGCCGAGGCCCGGGGAATGGACGCCGCTGGGAGAGAGAGGCTCAAGGTGTGTCACGCCCCGCTTTGCGGCTCCGCCGGCGTGATTGATCTGGGCGATCACCGGGACACCGTGCTTATGGATCACCTCCGCGATCCGCTGC
>Ga0256404_1009364_pt1 | contig 14099 bp, 13 predicted proteins | sample RumenRJG_01DNA_FD_185990 | JGI IMG/M metagenome (GOLD analysis project Ga0256404, IMG submission 185990) | Bovine rumen microbial communities from Lethbridge, Alberta, Canada - RJG_01 | ecosystem: Host-associated > Mammals > Digestive system > Stomach > Rumen | place: Canada: Alberta | collected...
CGCTCGCCAAAAAGGCTCTTTCAATAAAATTGCGCCACAGTTTAGTGTGGCGCCGATATTATACCAATCCTGATGCTGATTTATCCCTCACGTGCACTATAGAGTTTATTTTTAAATTCGGTCTGAGTATCTTTTTAAGACCCTTTGCTATTTTTCAACGTTTGAACTCTTTAACCCACGAACGAATTTTTTCAGATAAATTCGAAGAAAAATCTTCGGCGCTGAATCGATAAATCCAGTTTTTCCCGTCGACCTTAGAAGGGAAATTCGTCCGTGCTTCGTCACCAAGATGTAATAAGTCGACCATTGGGATTACGGTTCCGAAACAAGGGTAAGCAAAAGCAAGACGAAGAATGGTATCGGTCCAATCGTCTAAGCTGTCGCTCTTATTTTCGATGTGGCAATATTCTGCGCAACGTTTTGTGGCTTCGAGATAAATTGGTTTCTCTTCCGGCGTTAAGTTCTTTAACATGCCATAGACCGGCTCGTTATCATGGGTGCCAGTGTAGCAAATTTCGTTGACCACCGAATTCCAGGGTTTGTTACTGTCATCTTCAGCAAGGTTAGTAATGCCAAAGGCAACGACTGCCATGCCAGGGTAATTCGTTTCGTTTAGCAAGTCGATAACGCCTTGATCGATGACACCAAGATTCTCGGCAATAATCGGAAGTTCTGTTTTATCCTTGAACAAATCGAATTTAGGACCGTCCTCCCAATGTCCGTTCCGAGCGGTATCGTCGCCATAGGGAATTTCATAGAAGGCACTGAAACCACGGAAATGGTCGATCCGTAAAATATCGAAGATGGCTAAATTGTCATAAATCCGTTGGTTAAACCATTGATAACCAGTTTCTTTTTGATAATGCCAGTCATAGATGGGGTTGCCCCATAACTGGCCATCCGCAGAAAACGCGTCCGGAGGTACACCGGCAACCATCTTCGGATTATGGTTTTCATCTAACGCGAATAGTTCGGGGTATTTCCAAACGTCAACCGAATCATAGGCAACATAAATTGGCATGTCACCCATAATACGGACGCCTTTTTGGTTCGCATATTGTTTTAACGCACGATATTGCTTGATGAATTCATATTGGGTCCAGAGATAGAATTCATAATCATCTTTATGTTCTTTCAGGATCCGCTGTTCTAAAGCTTCGCTATCTCGTTGTTCCTCTTCCGGCCATTCTTTCCAAGCACGGAAATGGTTTTCCGCCTTCAAAGTCATAAAGAGAGCGAAGTCGTGATATTCGCCTTTTTGTTCAAATAATACGAAATCCGGTGTCTTCCGATCAAAACGGTTGAACGCTTTGCGAAGCACATCATAACGATGGTTGAACAAAGAGGAATATTGGATATAGTGTGGATTTGAAAAGAATAAATCATCCGGGATTTCTTCTGGCTTCAACAATCCTTGCTCACAAAGAAGATCCAAATCGATGAAATAAGGGTTGAATCCTTTTGAAGATGGCGATTGATAGGGAGAATCACCATAACTGGTAATGTTTAAGGGTAACATTTGCCAAACTTTGGCGCCCGAGGCAGCCAAAAAGTCGACAAAATCATAGGCGGCTTTGCCTAATGTACCAATGCCATGGGTGGAAGGCAAAGAAAAGATGGGTAACAATATCCCAAAAAAGCGTTCTTGTTTCATGCCAATATTATAACGAGTAGAAAAATGAAAAAGAATGTTTTTCATGCGCGCGGAATCTATTTATAATTGCTTTGGAAAGGAAAAACTTGCTGTTTTTATATCCATAGTTGCATAATGATACAGCAGGTAGTACACTAAAGACAATGGAATTTAAAGGAAACGAACCGATCTATCTTCAGATCTATCACTATTATCAAAGGCTCATCGAAAAAGGAGTCCTGGCGCCAGGGACGCATTTGCCTAGCGTTCGTGATTTTGCGATTGCCCATCAAATCAATCCCAATACCGTGCAACGTTCCTTTGCCATGCTCACGGCCGACGGCTACTTAAAGAGCATTGAAAAGAAAGGCTTTTATGTCCGCCCCGTCAGCAAAGAAAACAAACGTAGTTACGAATTGAATCTTGCCTTGGATAACCTGCTGAATGAAGGCTTTTCCGTAGACGAGATCATTGCCTGTCTAAAGGAAAAGGAGAAGAAACTGTATGATTGAAATCCATTCTCTCGACAAGACTTTCGACCGTAACGGCCCTACACCCGTTCATGCGGTCAATCACCTCTCGTTAACGTTTGGAGAAGGAATTACAGGCCTTGTGGGAGAAAATGGCGCCGGAAAATCGACGCTGTTCCGCTTGATCGCGGGTACGATTCGTCGTGACGAAGGAGAAATCGTGATTGATGGGGTTCCTAACGACACCCCCGAAGCGCGTGCTGCGCTTTTCTTTCTTCCCGATACTCCCTATGCGCCGGCTCGTTATACCGCCAGTCAAGTCGCGGATTTCTATTCCATGTTTTATCCGTTAGACAAAGAGCTTTTTAAATCTCTAACCACCAAAGTCAATTTGCCATTAGACCGCAAGATTGCCACATTCTCCAAAGGGATGAAGCGGCAATTGTTCTTACTTATCGCCTTCTCCGCCCAATGCAAAAACCTTTTGCTAGACGAAGCGTTTGATGGCCTCGATCCATTGGTGATGGAACTGATTCGCGAAGAAGTGCTTCGTATTTCCATCGATCAAAAGAAAACGATTGTCATCTCTTCTCATAACATCGATAGTGTCCAGCGGATTGCGGATTCTTTAACCGTTCTTTATCGCGGCCAAATCAGTGAGCAAAAGAAACTGAGTGACATGGGCGAAGAGCTCATCAAATATCAGTTGATCTCCGCTCACGAAGTTCGCGCTGAAGACTTGGAACATCTTGGTTATCGTGTGGCATTATGCCGCACATCAGGCAGCATTGTTTCTTTGATTGTCGTGAAACAAAAGGGCCTAGAAGAAGACATCAAGCAACTTTATGCCCCGTCATTACTCGAAACCGTTCCGCTCGAAGGGACGGAGCTTGTGACCGCTGAAATGATGTTGGCCCGGGAAGGAGCACACCATGAATAAGAAAGCGTTTATCCGTTGGCAAATCAAAGAATGGTTGCCTCTCTTCATTGGTTTTGGCGCCGTAATCGGACTCTTCTACTGGCTTGCCTCTTATTTCTCCGCCGAATTCTATGGCTATGGCTATACGTCAGTCGGTGTCACCACTCCGATGTATGTTTTGATGGCCTTGATTTTTGCAGCCGCCGCCATCTTCCCCATCGCGATTTTCTCTTATCAAACCAATCACATTCGCGCGGACTTCTATGATCAAATTCCGTTAAAGAACAAAGAACTACGCCGTATCCGTGTCTTAATCGGCATCATCGGACTACTCGCCTTGTTCACCGTGATTTTCTGGATTGGTGTCTTGATTACTTACCTTCGGCAAGTTATCTTCAACCAGCAAGAATATCAATACTTCATGTCCCAACAAAACGCCAACCCAGCCGATTTTAAACCTTACTACTTCAACTATGTCTATTACATTCCTTTCTTCTTCGTCCTTGCGTTAGGCTTAGTCGCTCATTACTTCACCTGCGTTTACCTTGCTTCCCTCGGGAATCGGGTTTGGGATTCTATTCTCTACATTATCCTTGGTGAAGCTCTCTTAAACTTTGCGTTACAATCCATCTTGCTTCCTTCCTATGTTGCTTTTTCAAGTTCCAACTACAACTCAAAAGACCCCTTTACCGATTGGATTCAACTATCGATTGGTTTCTATTTCTTCTTAAAGGTTTTCATCCGTTTCTATGGCGGAGAAATCGCTTGGACAGAAGGCGCTACAAAACCAAATCTGTACGATTCTTCTTCCGCGGCAGCCGCCTTCTATATCGGTGTCATCGGATTCTTGCTAGTTGGCGCCATTGCTGCTTACCTCATGTTATTCAAGAAGAAAGATCCTGCTGGTGAATTAGCCGGTCGACCAGGCGCTAGAAATGGTGCGATTGCGTTGATTCCCCATGCCGTAATGTTAATGCTTGGCTTCTTACTCGCTGCGGCTGCCCAATGGGCTACGATGTATGGCGGCACAATGGTCTCCTTATTTATCTTCGTGGTTGCTTTATGGGCTACGGCTTACTTCTTATTGCTCTTTGCCTCACGCGGCACCATTCGTTTCGAAAAGAAAGACTGGATTATTGCGGCGGTCGTCGCAGGCATCGTCTTTGTCCTCTGCCTTAGCTTTGGCATCGTTTACGCCAATTTGAATCGCTAACCATAAGCTTTGTTAGAAAGGGCTGCCCATGTGAGGCAGCCCTTTTCCTTTGTTCTTAAGCTATTTTCTTCATCTCGTGAATAAACTCATCCACGTCCTTCGCGAATGTTTTAAGTTCCGGTTCCGAAGGTAAGTGATGGGTATTTTCAGGATATTCTTTCCGTACCAACAAGGATGATTTTGCGTTTTTCGCGATATAGTCTACGCCTTCTTTCCGAATCGAGGTATCTTTGCCTGCCCAGGTCAACATCAAGGGGCAAGTGATATTCGGAACAACTTTTTTCGCTTGATGAGCAACACGTAATAAATCGTCAGCCGATTTTACGTAATAGCCATTTTGCCCGCGCCAGAAGCGTTCTGTGCCATGTGGGAAGTGAAGTGAATCGCCACCCCAAGAAAATTTAACGGGGGTATACCGCAAAATATGAGCAGCCCACTGATGAGAAGCGTTAGGCTCTAAAGCTACTTCAAGCAAAATCAAACCGTCCAGTTTTTCTTCTTTGGAAAGCAAAATGGCTAAGTCACCACCCATGGAATAGCCGATGACGTAAACATGAGGATATCTTGCCTTTGCTTTGCGGTATCCCTCAAGTACCGAAGCACGCCAAATCTTAGGATTCCCTTTCTTTAATGTTTTTAACGAAGGGTCGCCTGAGCCGGGAAGCGGGTGAGAAATCACGGAATAACCGCGTTGTTGGAACACGGTGGCTAAAGGATAAAGTTCTGAGGCACTTCCGGTGAAACCGTGAATCATAAAGATACATTCTTCTTTGCTACCAGGAAGTTCAAAACCATGGGAGAGTTGATCGATTTCTTGATCGCTGACGGATTCCCACGCTTCCGTCTCTTTTGTTACATCGTCCATATGGCCTTATTATAAGATTTCATGTTTTCAAATGCATTTGCTTTCATTCCCTTTAAAAAAGAGTAGACTTGTGGCCTATGGAAAATGAGAGTAAAGCATCGAAAAATCCATTCCGCCGCCTCAGTAACTTAGATCTCACGAGCGGTAATTTGTTTTTAAAACTAGGAATCTTTGCTCTTCCCATTGCTTTAACCACTATCCTCCAGTTGCTTTATAGCACGGTTGATCTTGCCAGTGTTCACTTTTGGGGAAGTGGTGAGAATGCTGCCAGTGCCATCTCGGGAAACCAGGCGTTAATCAATTTGGTGGTCATTCTTTTTGTTTCTGTTTCAATCGGGGCAAACGTCGCAATTGGCAATGCATTAGGTGCCAAAAAGCAAGAACATGCGCAAAAAGTCCTACATACTTCCCTTATTTTTTCCTTGTTTAGCGGCATTGTCGTTGGGATTGCAGGCTACTTTGCCACGCCATTCCTGCTAGATTTGATCGGCATTGAGCCTTTGTTCGAAGAAGATGCCACCACCTATATGCAGATTTACTTTATCGGGTTGCCACTGCTCATGGTTTATGACTTCGGTGCCCAAATTAATCGCGCCATCGGCGATAGCACCACTCCTTTTATCATCTTATCGATTTCCGGTCTCTTAAACGTCTTATTTGATTTCTTGTTTGTCTATTATGGCAAGTTAAACGTTGCCGGCGTCGCCTGGGCAACCGTCATTTCTGAGGGGGTATCCGCATTTTTAGTCGTCCTTACCTTTTTCTTACAAAAGAAACGGTTTGTGCATCTTTCATGGAAAGAAATGCGAATCGATCCGAAATCGTTGACCGAAATCTTAAAAATCGGATTGCCCGCTGGATTGCAAGGGTTCTTTTTCGCGTTACCGAACACCTTCATTCAATCGGCGTTATATCAAATCGGAGCTGGTAATACCGACTTAGAAAATGGTGCGATTGCTGCAAACTCCATCAATAATTACTACTACGCGTTCTGCGAAGCCACTTCGAGCGCTACCATGGCAGTCACCGCCATCAATTATGGTGCCCATAATAAAGAAAACATCAAGAAAGCGTTTTGGTATGGCCTACTTTGGTGCATGATCACTCACGTCATCTATTCCCTATTAATCGCGACGTGTTATCGACCGATGCTGTCGTTGTTTGTGAACTACGAAAATGATGCCGCGATTGAAGCGGGCAAACAACGGTTGTGGCTCGTTGGCTTCTCTTATATCTTAGACTGCGCCATGGATGTGATGTCAGGTTCGATGAAAGGTTGCCGTCATACCATGACACCCGCTATCATCACGGCCATCACTTGCACTGGCATTCGTATCTTGATGATTGAAACGATGATTCTTCGGATTGATGCGATGCGCACTGTTTTATGGCTTTATTCCGTCTATCCGATTTCTTGGGTGTTCGCCTGTATTGCCGATGTCATTGCCATGCCGCGGATATGGAAAAAAGAATTCCGCAAGATGGATGAATCAAAGACCGCCGAAGATACGGCTGCTTAATGGCCTTCGCTAAAAATCGTAATCGCCCGCTTGACATCTTCTTTCATCGCCTTCATGGCTGCGTATTCTACGTCATGAAGATAGAGACTATGTCCTGCCTCAATTTCTGCTTTGGCGGCTAAATAGCCCGCTTTAGACATATAGGAATAATAGTTAATCTTACGGATGCCGGCACGAATGGCTTGATGGAAGCCATCTTCAGAGACGCCGCTGCCGCCATGCATCACTAACGGGATACCGGTCGCTTCTTTGCATTTCCGGACGACATCAAAGTCTAACTTAGGCTGGGCTTTATAAAAACCATGAGCGGTGCCAAAGGCAATGGCTAAGGCATCCACATTCGTAGCCTCGACAAACGCTTTGGCTTCTTCGGGGCGCGTATAGAAATCTTCGGTTTTTGCTCCCTCCGGTTTCGTCACAATGCGGCCTAGCTCCGCTTCTACAGAAACTCCCATCGCATGGCTAATTTCTGTGATTTCCTTAGTAAAAGCCAGGTTTTCTTCGTAAGGCAATGCCGAGGCATCAATCATGACGGAAGTAAAACCAATCCGTAAGGCGCGATAAATCATCTCTTTTGAAGTGCCATGGTCGAGGTGAACGCAGACCGGAACGGAAGCGTTCCTGGCGACCGCTAACATGGCTGGCCCAACCATGGAGATGTCATTGTAAACGTTGTGCACTTCGGCATGGGCAATAATGACAGGGCGGTGCAGTTCTTCTGCTGCTCCAACAATGGCTTGAAGGCTATCAAAGCCAGTCGCGTTAAACATCCCGATGGCTGAGCCTTCTTGTTCCGCAATCGCTAAAATCTCTTTTAAATTCACTAACATAAAGTTCTCCTTTTTAATAAAGCGCAGCGTTCCGCTGCTTCTTTCTTAGAACACAATCCACTTACGGCATCCATAGAAGTTAAGGCCATCGTGGCAGCCATTTGAGCCAACTCTAAAATGTCTTTTCCTTCTTTTTCTTGCATCAAAGCCAATAATGCGCCGGCGCAAAAGGCATCACCCGCCCCTGTAGTTCCCGTAATCCAATCGCTAGGAAGCTCGTAAGAAGGCAACGAAGTAAAGCCTTCTTTTCCGAATAGCACGCCGTATTCTGGCGCATGAATGATCACGTGATTTCGTACCCCCAACGCTTTTAATCGCGTAGCAATTTGACGCATGGAGGAAAAAGAGGGGGATATCCCGGCTAATTTACCCGCTTCGACTTCATTGACAATGAGGTCGTCCACATAAGGAAGACAGGGCAATAAGGCGGAATAATTGCCTTCCGAAGAAGTCACAAAATCAATGGAGGTTAAAATGCCCCGCTTCTTGGCTTCTTTTAGCATTTTTAATCCATCGCCTTGATCTACCTTTGGAAGCAATAAGAAATATCCTAAATGTAGTCGCTCGATAGCTAGCTTATCCCAAGGGATATCTTCAAAAGAGAAATTCGCATTGGCGCCGACATAAGAGAAGAAGGTGCGTTGCCCGCCTTTGACAGACATCACATCCGTGAAGCTCGTATGTTCTTGACAGGAACGACAATAAGAAACGTCGACGCCTTCTCTCTTCATTTCGGAGACGACAAAACGTCCTTCTTCATCGTTTCCTACCCGTCCAATCGCATAAACAGAAAGAGAAGGGTCCAGTCGTTTTAAATCCATCGAAACATTAGGCACACATCCCCCGACCGTTTGACGAATCTCGTGAATCGGCGCTAATTCGCCTTCTTTGGGATAGGAAGCAATCTCCCGGATTAAATCCGTTAAGATGCTTCCTGCTACCGCGATGCTTGAATGCATGTTAGTTACATTCCGCAACGAGTGGTCCCGCTAATTCTTCCAAGAAGAAGAGTTTGCCTGGCAAAGTCGGCATATAAGAACTGGTAATCCATGGGGTTTTGCCATAATGCAAGCTCATCCAAAGCGACATGCCTTGCCATTGCATGCCACGGCCTAATGCCCCATCGCAACCGCCAATGGCGTAGTCTGCTTGTAAGAAGAGGCCGGGGCCAATCGTGTTGGCGCGGCATGGCACTAACGAAGTGCGCGATTTAAAACTCGTAATCGCATTTTGCTCGACTGTTAAAGGAAGAATCTTAGCGCCTAAACGATAAGGCGCTTTCTCCCATTCTTCCGTCGAAGCATAGTCTTCAATAAACGTGGATTCCCAGAAGGCAATATGGCACATTCTGCCAATGCCATAAACCAAAACCAACTTAGCACCTTCTTCTTTTAATTTCTTGATCTTATCGGGATAGGTTGGGAGATTCGTTTTGGTCGCAAAGTTCCGTTGCGAAGCCGGAACCGTTAATGCTCCTAACGGATGGAATAAGGCGTGCTCCATCGCATATTGGAACGAACCGGGATTCGTCGAAGGCAACGTATTTCCTTCTCCGTCGGCCCATTCGTCCATATTGAAGGTATAAACGTGTTCGCAGGAGACATTCCATGCTTTTAAGAAATAGACGACCCAGCGGTACATGCCCATTGGCCCAACGGGGAAGATAAAGGCAATCTTATGCCCTTCATCCTTGGCTTTTTTAATTTGCCAAGCAATTTCGTGGCCCATATAGGTCTCAAAGTCAGAAAGACTGGCGCAAGGAATCGGAGCGAAGTCTTTATGCCAATACGCTTCCGGTTTTGTGATGTCTTCGGGATTTCCGATACAGGCATCGATTTTTGCAAAATCCCATCCTTTGGGATAGAAGCCCTCTAAGGCGCTTCCTTTGACCGTAGAATTAAAATCCATATTTTGTTTTTCCTTTCTCAAAACGATGTTCACGGCAATAACCGTTTTGTCGTTCCTTTCAAATAAACCTGGCACATGCGGAATCCTTCTGCATAGGCGGCACCACATTGATAGCCCCGATAACGGGAGCAGGTCTTGACCATATCGGGGAAGTCAATCCCGTCATGATCTTTCATCCAAACGACCTGGGATTCATGGCAACAAAGCATCTTCAGTTTCAAATCGATGTAGTCGCTGATGTCCACATATTCGGTCGGAACGAAATTAACGCCGGCCAAGGTATCCATGTAATAAATCGGGACTAACTTTGCCGCTTTCTTGGTTTTGCTCGGATAGTTTGGCAAGGTCGCGGCAAACGAAGCATCGAATACCAAACGCGATACCGCCGTATGATCCGGCATGTAGTCATCGGGATTGTGTGTGATGATAAAATCAGGATTCGCATATTGAATCACGTCCACGATGCGGTCGCGTGCCGCTTTGTTGTTGTCGAAGATTTCCAGGTCATCAAAACCGGCCGAAATGACTTCTATCCCCGCTAATTTGCCGGCATTGATGGCTTCTTGATCCCGAATTTTTCGAAGTTTGTCGGGTGGAATCACCACATGCCCCAAATTGCCAGACGAAACGTGACAAACAATGACTTTGTCTCCGCGTGCCACACATTTCGCCAACGTACCACTGCAAGCAATCTCGATGTCATCGGGATGTGCCCCAATTGCTAATACTCGCATATATCCCTCCTATTTTTTGTATCGGATTCATATGATTGTTTCTTACCATAGAGTCTTTTCCCATCATCAAGAGCGGAAGTTTCATTTTCTCTCTTTATGATTTGGTTCAATTTTTCCTTATCTTATGCTTTTCTTTCATTCTCCATTATCGCGATGAAGCAAAATCTTACCCTATCGACGATAAGTCGAATTTCCTCGTCGTCTTTCTCAGGTCAAAGAATTCAAGAACCGCATGTTGGTATCAGGAAAACTATCCTTTCCTTATAGGAATATTGTGTTCCCGAAAGAACTTTTGGTATTTGTTTTATATGATTGTCTTTTTATCATTTTTTATAGTTTTAGGGGCATCGTAAAGAAAAATACCCCATCGATGTGATGGGGTATTTAGCTACGTGAAGAATCTGCCTATTTCTCTAGTCTCGGCTCGAAATAAACGGCTAAGGCGTTCGCGAGTTCTTTGATGTCTTGCCCACTGGTGTTAATCAAGAGATCGTAGTTCTCTTTCGCGCCCCAAGTGGCGTTCGCATAGAAGTCATAGAAAGAACGACGGTTCTTTTCGATACGTTTGATGTTCTTAATGATTTCTTTATCCGTGATGTTTGGATTTGAATCCCGTTCGCGGCATCGGGCAATCTTCGACGGCATATCGGCATAGACAAACAAGCGATAGGGATGCAAATCCCGCAAGACATAGTCGGCCGCACGGCCAATGATGACGCAGCTTGATTTTAATGCCATCTCGCGCATGATTTCGTTTTGTTTCTTAAACACATCGGTCGAAGGAGAAAATGGATCATTAACATTTGACCAACTGACCCCGTAATGAATGGGGAATAACGGCACTGGTTTTGCTTCCGAAACTTCTTCGATATAGCGCTGGCTATATGGTGTGTTCTTCACCAACTCTTGAAGAATCTCCTTGTCGTAATAGGCAATATGCAAATTATCGGCTAGCCGCCGGCCAAGTTCCCGGCCTCCTGAACCGAATTCACGGCCCACGGTGATTAAGAGTGACATATGTTTTACCTCGCCACTATTTTAAACAAATCGCGAGAAAACAGCACAAAAATTTTAAAAAACGATAGGGAAACCTTAATGTTTTTGACGAATGGTCACACCGCTGTCGCCGAGTAAAACAATACTATGTGGAGGTACGCTTCGAGTTAAATAGACATCGCCACCGATGGTAGAACCCGCTCCAACCACCGTATCACCACCAAAAATAGCGGCATTGGAATATATCGTTACGCCATCTTCCACCGTCGGATGACGTTTTGCCCCATGAAGGGCGCGACCTTCCGCTAAAGACAATGCCCCTAACGTGACGCCTTGATAGAGCTTTACATGATTACCAATCACGCAGGTTTCACCAATGACAATGCCTGTGCCGTGGTCAATGAAGAAATAATCGCCAATGGTGGCGCCAGGGTTAATGTCGATGCCAGTCTTGCTATGGGCACGTTCCGAAAGATAACGGGCCAATAATGGCAAGCCAAGTTCGTAAAATTCGTGAGCAACCCGATAATAAAGGATGGCTAAGAAGCCCGGATATTCTAAGGCAACCTGTTGCCTGGATAACGCCGCAGGATCCCCTTCAAATATCGCATTGATCGAAGTGTTTAAGGTCCGCCTAATTTCTGGCAAAGCAGCAAAGAAACGCGCTTTTTTGCCTGGCACATCTTGCGTCGTTAACGGGCAAAGCATCGCATCAAAATGAGCGGCGGTTTGTTCGCCTAGCGCTTCTAATTCACTTTGGGTATAAGCAGGATTTTCGTAGTCGAGCAAAAGCAACATTTTCACATCACGCGCAAATGCCAGTACCGCTTCTTCATCAAAGCAAGAAGAACGGTCTTGGTTCGTGAATTGTTGCTCTAGTGCTTTTAGCGCATCAGTCATAAAGCCCCTTTACCGATAAATAACGTTCCCCATCATCGGGTAACACCGTAACAATCGTGGCCGTTGGATGCGCTTTGGCTAAACGCACCGCTACCGCAACATTTGCACCCGAAGAAATGCCGCAGAAATAGCCTTCTTTACGAGCCAATAATCTTGCGAATTCATAAGCTTCGTCGTCCGTGCAAGTTACAATCTCGTCAATGACGCTTAAATCCATGATACCGGGCTTAAATCCAGCCCCGATGCCTTGAATCTTATGAGCACCTTTCTTGCCTTCCGTTAAAAAAGGAGAAGAAGCCGGCTCCACGCCGACTGCTTTCACGGATGGATCTTGTTCTTTCAAATAACGCGAAGTGCCTACTAAGGTGCCAGCGGTACCAAAGGCACTTACAAAATAGTCAATCTTGCCTTCGACTTGTTTCCGAATTTCTGGACCGGTGGTCTTATAGTGGGCTTTCCAGTTATTGGGATTATCAAATTGGGAAGGGATAAAAGAGTTCGGATTTTCTTTGGCTAAGGCATTCGCGGCTGCAATGCAAGCCGTCATACCACCTTCAGAAACCAAACGGCAATCGGCACCAAACGCCCGCATCATCTGCACACGTTCCACAGAAGCAGAAGATGGCATAAAAATCACAAGCTTTAATCCTAAAGCGGCGCAGACGGCACTTAAACCAATGCCAGTATTTCCGGAAGTGGGTTCAATAATCAAGGTATCCGCGTTCACTTTGCCTTCTTTCGTGGCAGCGAGCATCATTTCTTTGGCGGCACGGTCTTTGATCGATCCCGTCGGATTTGCCCGTTCCAATTTAGCGTAAATGCGTGCGTTCAGACCACATTCTTTTTCGATACGAGACAAGCGCACGAGTGGCGTATTTCCAATCACATCAAACAATGTATTATCCATGGTTAATCCTCGATATACCTTATATAGAGTAAACGATTTTCAGAGAAAACGTCACGGAAACGCTTTATGGCGATGAACAAATGTCATAAACCCCTCTTCACAACCATTAAGCGTTGTTGTTTTGCATGAAGGATCCGATTTTTTGCTTTGCCCCTGCTTATTCTCCTCATGATTCGATAGAAAAAAGCCGCTAAGAAGGTTTGCTCCTTCTTAACGGCTATGGCACAGAAATGATTAGTTGCCTTGATAGGCGTCTTTCAGAATCTGAATCATATCTGGGATCAATGGCACACGCGGATTGGCTGGGGTGCATTGATCTTCGTAAGCGAGATAGGCAATCTCTTCGAGCTTGCTGTCATATAACGCTTTATCGGGGATGATGGACTGGAAGTTCATATCGATGCCGACTTCTTTGCCTAAAGCAAGCACCGCATCCGATAAGGCTTTGGCAGCTTGGTCTTTCGAAGCGCAAGGAATGCCGACGACTTTGCAGATGTCCATGTACTTCTCGTCGCAGCAGTATTCTTCATACTTCGGCCAGACGGAGAGTTTCGTTGGGGCAACGCCATTATAACGGATGACATGTGGCAAGAGAATCGCACAAGTACGGCCGTGAACCGTATGGAATTCCGCACCGACTTTGTGGGCTAACGAGTGGACTAAGCCTAAGAAGCTGTTCGCGAAGGCCATACCGGCAATCGTGGCAGCATTATGCATCTTTTCTCGGGCTTTGAGGTCGTGTTTGCCATCTTTGACGGCACGCGGGAGATAGGTGAAGACCAACTTAATGGCTTCTAAGCAAAGACCATCGGTGTAGTCGCTTGCCATCACGGAAGTATAGGCCTCAATCGCGTGGGTTAAGACGTCCATGCCGGTTTCGGCTGTGCTCTTGGCCGGTAAATTCGTAGTGAATTCTGGATCGACAATCGCGATAGATGGCGTTAAGGAGTAGTCCGTCAACGGATACTTCTTGAGGTGTTCTTTGTCCGAGATGACGGCGAATGGCGAGACTTCAGAACCCGTACCAGAAGTCGTTGGGATGGCGATTAATTTTGTCTTTCTTCCGAGTTCAGGATACTTGAAGGCCCGTTTCCGGATATCCATGAACTTTTGTTTCAAGTCATCGAAATTCACTTCGGGGTGTTCATAGAAGATCCACATCCCTTTCGCGGCATCCATGGCCGAGCCACCGCCTAAGGCAATG
>Ga0256404_1009365_pt1 | contig 14097 bp, 13 predicted proteins | sample RumenRJG_01DNA_FD_185990 | JGI IMG/M metagenome (GOLD analysis project Ga0256404, IMG submission 185990) | Bovine rumen microbial communities from Lethbridge, Alberta, Canada - RJG_01 | ecosystem: Host-associated > Mammals > Digestive system > Stomach > Rumen | place: Canada: Alberta | collected...
TATCCGCGTGCGAGATGACAAAATAGTCCGCCAATGGCGAAACTCTGCGGAAGTCCATCACCACGATGTTCTCCGCCTTTTTCTCATCCAGTGCCTTTACGGCTGTTTTCAGTAGATCACTCATGCACTATCCCTTTCTTCAGTAAATGCTGCTTCTGGCGCTCCTTGATCACCTCATACGCCTTTGGCAAATCTTCAAAACAGAGCGCTTTGATCTCCGTATTGTCAAAGCCTCTGGAATCATCGATCTTATCCGAGCAGAACACGATTTTACTCAGCAGTTTCTCGCTGGTGCCGTTGACATGGTTGCCGATGGCATCCAGGATATCCTCATCCGTAATCCTGAGATTCTCTTTCGCAAAGATCCTTGCGGAATACTGATGGTATTTCTTTTCATTCTCCTCTAAATATTCCGGGCACTTTGCCGCAATATATTCTTTATGGTACGTTTTGTCCCACTCCTTGGTAATATCATGCAGATAACCCGCCGCATAGCCCTTATAGTACGGCAAACCATAATGCTCTGCCAAAGCCGCAGCGAGATCCGCCACGCAGGAAACATGATGGTAGCGGTAGTCGCTGAGCGTCCGTTTCGCCAGCTCCGCAACGTAGAGACAGTGCTTTACGGCATAGTCGACCTGCTCTGCGCTTAAGGAAAGAAAGTCTTTTCCCAAAAGCCCCCGGTCGAGACGCTCGTCAATGATCTCTTTCCCTTCGGCTTCTTCCCCAAGCTGAATCTCAGGAGAAGTCAGAAGAAGACTTGCCATTGCCCTGCGCTCCTCAAATTTTTCGCCATCGATAAGCAAAACCGCAATGAAATCATATCCCTTGGCGAGATATTCCTTCAAAATATCAAGATCCTTTAGTGTAAAAGGATCGAATGTGCCGCGTACGTATGCCTTATTCATCTTATTTCGGAAAATGGATCTTTCTCTCTTTGCTCGGACGGTATAAAATACCCGTTCTGCCGATCAGCTGAACGATTTCGGAACGGGTTGCGGAAGCCAGATCAAAGGCTACCTCCCGTAATTCCGCGTCGCAGCTTTTCAGTAAACTGAACTTGACGATCTCATGCGCTTCCAGATAATCGCTGACAGAGATCACCAGATTCTCCGTAATGCCGTCTTTTCCGATCTGGAAGACCGCTTTTTCCGTATTCATCAGTCCGCGTAAATAACTTTTCTGCTTTCCTGTTAACATCTTTAAATCATCGCCTTTCTAATGACAACTTCTGCTTCGTCGCATCCGGAGATGACGATCTTCTCATAATCTCCGCTGACACAGATCCAACCCAATCCGACGATGACCAGGTCAGTCTTTGCATATCTCTTTTTATATTCGGTTTTCTTAGTAAAATAAGTGGAATTCACCGTCGGGACGAGCAGCTTTCCGAAGTGCTCCTTCCATAAACGGTCCGCATCGCTGATCTTGCCGCGGTGGATCGGCAGCTTCTCCGCAAAGTAGCAGGTTGCGGATGTGCTGCTTCCGCCGACAATATCGATCCGCATGATGCCTCCCACTGCCAGCGACTGGTCGCTTTTGAGCTGGAAGGTCTGCGGTTTGACTTTCTTTTTCGGGACGATGTAGTCCATATCCTTATCGTCCGCTAAGATCTGAATACTGTTTTCCTGGTTGAAGCCCGGCGTATCGTAAAGCGTATACTCCTTTTGCGGCATCTCAATCAGATCCATCGTGGTTCCCGGATAGCGGGAGATGGTCACGTCATCCATTCCGAAGACATTCTTCAAAACGGTGGACTTGCCGGCATTGGTTGTCCCGACCAATACCACATCCCTGTCTTTCCGAAGCATGTCAATGGCGTAAAGAACTTCCTCTTTGCCGTCATAGCCGTGCTCTCCGATAACAACGATTCCTTTCACGGACACTTTTTTGTCCGCTAGGCGCATCTTCAGATATTTCGCCAGTTTTTCCTGTCCGACGCTCTCCGGTAAGAGATCCCGCTTCGTACAGACCATCAGAACATCCCTGTCACGGAAGAACTCCGTGATGTCCTGACGGAAGCCGCTTTCCAGATCGTAAAGATCCACGATCCATACAATCAAGGCATTCAGCGAAGCGATCTTCTGAAACAGCGAGCCGGAGCGCACGTCTTCCTTAAAGGAATAGGACAGCTTTCCGTAATGCGTTAATTGATAACATCTCTGACAGTAAAGCGCATCCGCTTTGGGCGAATAGCCGATCTTCTTCGGATCTTCATACTGTAATTCCACGCCGCATCCTTTACATTTCATAGCTGTCCCTGTCAAATAAACCTTTCTTTTTCAAAATATAGAACATTCCCTTCTCCAAGATACGGTTGATCTTGGTGGAGAAGATATCCCGCTGTACTAACGGCCGCGTTAAGATCGTATAGAACCCGCAGCGGTTGGCACCGAAGACATCCGTCATCAGCTGGTCCCCGATCGTTGCGACTTCTTCCGCTTTTACTCTAAAATCCTTTACCACCTTCATGTAGGTAGTCTTTAAAGGCTTTTTGCTTTCATAGTAATAGGCAATGCCCGTATCTTCCAGAAACTTCCGCACCCGCGGCTCGTGGTTATTGGAAACAATCACCGGAGTGACCTTGCTGGCTTTGAGCCGCATCAGGAAATCCATGGCTTCCCAGTCCGGTTTTTCCACATCAAAAGGAACCAAAGTATTGTCAATGTCAATGACAAGCAGCTTGATTCCCGCATTTTGCAGTGCATCGATGGAGAGCACCTTATAGTTTTCAATAAACAAGTCCGGTACAAAAAGTTCTAACATAATTAATAACGTATTTTATTATATACGACTTTTCCCAATATTTTCACGCCTTTTTCATCCTGGTCCTTCTCTGAGAGAATAATCGGATCGTAATCTTCGTTCTCCGGCATCAAGATGAGCCGGTTGTTATCAAAGATCACGCGCTTGACCGTGGCTTCTTCCCCGATCAGCACAACACCGATCTCCCGGTTCTGCAGCGTATCCTGCTTATGCACAAAGAGGCGGTCGCCCGGCATGATGCGGGCGTTCTTCATGGAGTCACCGACCACATCCAGGCAGAAGTATTCCTCCGGATCGCCGGAGATGCCGGAAAGCGGTTCGTACTCCTTGATCTGCTCTTCGGCATAGATCGGAGCACCGCCGCGGACCGTACCGAGCACGGGAATCTGAGCAGGCGTCACAGTGAGATCCTTGGACATGAGATCTTCTACTTCCACCTCATAGATGGCGGAAAGTTTTTCCAGCACCTTATACGGAGGCACACTGGTGCCGTCTTCCCACTTCTGAATGGTGGTAAAGGACTTGTATCCCAGCATTTCTGCCAGCTGATCCTGTCCGATCTTGAATTTACGACGCAAATATCTCTGATTCTTGTTAAATAACATTGCTCCATACCTCCAGATTAATCTTACCATAGGAAAAAGAGGCATTTCAATGAAACACTTTATTTTTGTTCAAGTCAGCATTGTAAATTGAATTATTTTCAAGTATACTGAAATCACAGGGAGGATGGTACGAAACATGCGCAGAACTTACGTGGATGTGGTCTCGGTACAGTACAAAAACGGCAATCTGAAGCCTCTTTTTATTCTGTGGGATGCTAAGCGCAAGTACGCCATCGAAAAGGTTCTGAACATCAAGTATCCTTCCGATGCCGCAAAGGGACAGAATCGGTTACAATATACCTGTATGATCAACGGGTATAAAAGAACCCTTTACTATGAGAACGAGCGGTGGTTTGTAGAAAGCAGGTCGTAACATGTGCGGAAGATATCAGCTGTTTGATAATAAAAACAAGGAAATCAAGAAAATCATTGAAGAGGTCCGCCTCCGCTATTCCAACCCGGACTTTCCGGTCGGTGAGATCTTCCCCAGCAATCTCGGCGTCATCCTGACACTGAAAAACGGCGAGCTGTATCCGGAGCTGATGATCTGGGGCTACCCTCTCAAGGAAAAACTCATCATCAATGCTAGAAGCGAGAACCTGCATTCCTACTTCTATGCCGACGATTTCCGGAAGCGCAGATGCGTGGTCCCCGTTTCCGGCTTCTATGAGTGGGACTCTAACCGCAAGAAGCACTACATCTCCTCAAGCGAGAATGAGGCGCTGTATCTGGGCGCCATTTACCGGAATATCGACGGAACGAATCATTATTGCATCATCACCAAAGACGCCTCAGAGCGCCTGAAACCGATTCACAGCCGCATGCCCGTCATCATGAGTAAAGAGCAGGCCATCGAGTTTCTCTCACGGAACAGCTGAGCAGCCCAAAGATACAAATACCCGGGGAAATCCTCCCCGGGTATTGTTATGTTTCTTTTCCGTTTTGCTAATGATTCACGGATACAAGTTCCACATCTTTTACAATGTATCTTGCGTTGTCGTTCGAGCTGTTAACCTGTCCGTCATAATACACATTTCTGGATTTTTATTATACATTTTTTTATTGTGTCGAATATGTTCGACAATTTTACTTCTTTTTTGTCGAGTATGTTCGACAAAATACACATATTTTTGTCGAGTATATTCGACAATTATCCGTTAATACAATAAACACAGGATAATTACCACTTGCCAATTCCGGGCTCAAAAAAAGGTGAAATCACACTTTTATAGAAAATACAAAAAAACTGCATTGGTCACTTGGATCCAATGCAGTTTGATTTTGTTATTGCTGAATGCTAATGATGATCGGAGTGTCAAGTGGGACTCTTCCCTTCACATTTTGACTTGTAACAGTATTCTTTGATCCTCCATATTCACCAATATTCACCGTAACGTTCGTAAAATGCTGCTGATTAACCAAGATGTCCCAGATTGTATTCTTGATTTCTTCAGCCGGCACATCTCCGTTTTTATACTGGTCCGCAAAATCGTAAACTATTCCCATTTGAGTTTCCGGTTTCTTTCCTTCGGAAACTTTAAGAACGATCTCGGTTTTGGCCGGGACTACTTCATCAACGGCAATCGACTGTTCAACAATTACTCCTGCCGGATAACTATCATTGTATCCAGAACTTTCAAATTTCAATGTCAGTTTATCCTTCCATTTATCCTCAATTTCTGCTCTAGAAGACCCAACAAAATTGATTATTGTGACCGACTGTCCCTTGGAGACCGTGATCTTAACTGTTGTTCCGCTGACTTCCTGCTTGAAGATAACACCTACCGGCTGATTGGTGGAATTGTCATATTCCTGAGTTTCCTCAATCGTATATGCCGGTGCACCCTGATTCTTCGCATTGTTCAGCTCTTCCTCCAGAGCAGCACGCGATTTCCCGACGAAATAGCCGACCGTATAAGTTCCCAGGGATTCCACGTAAGTAATGGTAGATCCTTCGACAACCTTTTCACCTTTATGGTCATAGGAGACCAGTCCGCCCTTTGCGATGGAATCGGAGTAGCGGTAGGAACCGATCTTATGGTTCAAACCGTTAGTGATGCAGAATTCCAGTAACTGATCCACTGTGCTGAAATCACCGACCACCACGTATTTGCCCGTGGAGTAAACGGCATTGATCGTCGCATCCGTGGCAACAGGTCCCTTGGCGCTCTGAGAGATCACCAGGTCTTTGGAATATGTATCGCTTTCCTGGGAAGTCAGATTCAGTGTGATCTTACCGCCCTTGCTGTTGATATCCTTAACGGCATTCTGTAAGCCTTCGTAGTTCTTGCCGACATAGTCATCGAGTTCCGGTTTGCTTAAGGAAATGGTAACGCGGATCGTGGAGCCGTCATTCAGTGTTCCCTCTTTCGGGGAGGAAGAAATGACAACGTTCTTTTCCACCGTATCGGAGTAAATCTCTTCAAAGCTGACCTTTACCCTGTCGTCGATCTCCTCAAGCCAGTTGAGGACATCCACTTTCTTCTTGCCGGTAAAGTCACGGGCTTCCACCGGTTTGCCCAGGGAGTAAGTCAGAACGATGGAGGAAGATTCTTCGATCATGCTCTTCGGTGCTACCGACTGCTTGACCAGATCTCCCTTTTCCACCGTATTGGAGGAAACGTAGGAGAACTTGACGGAGATCTTATTGGCATTGCCCCAGGAGGATGCTTCATTCCGGGTGTAGCCGGAGAAGTCCGGGACTTCAATCAGGGTCTTTTCTTCTTTCTTCGCACCGAGCGAGATCTTGAAGATCAGCATGTCGGAACGTTTGACTTTCTTTTCCGTGGTATTCAGGGAGATGAATCCGCCCTCTTTCACCGTATCGGAATTCTCATATTCGTAGGAGACGTCCTGCAGTTTGGCCTGCTTGACGAACTCTTCAATTTCCTTGAATGTCAGATTCGTGAAGTCCGGAAGTTCCACTTCCAGATTCGGATCGCTGCCCATGGAGATGACAACTTTCAGCTTGTCGTCTTTCTTGAGTTCAGTATCCTTGGCAATGGACTGGGAAATGACATATTTCTTTTCCACCGTCTCACTGTACTGGTTTTCATATGCGACTTCCACTTTGTTTTCACTGGCCCACTTCACAACGTCCGCCTCCATGCTGGTGGAGAAATCCGGAACGATGATCTGTTTTTCCGGGAAGAGGAAGATCATTGCGACCAGTGCCGCTGCCGCAACGGCAAGCACACCGATCATAATTTTAATCATTAAATTCGTTTTATCCCGCATAATGACACCTTTCTAGGAAACAATGAGACTGATTCTGCCGTTGCCGCTTGTTTCCGCAACTTCATAGTTATTGACTTTCTTGGCATGCTCCTGATAGGAATCGTAGAGCTGGAAGAATTCGTGGTAGCTGTTGGTTCCGTCCGAAATATCCTCACTGATATAGAGCTCGTATGTGCCCTTTTCGAGAGTGCTGAGATCCGTTGTATGTTCGAACCAGCTCATCTTGTAGGAGTATTCGGAATTCACCAGCATGGAGTCAATGTCGTATAAGCCTTCATTGACCGTCATGGTTTCCTCCCGGACCAGCTTGCCGTCCTTGACGAAGAACAGTTTGTAGATTGGAGGATTGTCCGCTGTATGGTTCACGCCGTAGAGATAGACATATCCGTTCAGATACAGCTTGTTATCATCGGAGATGCTCATTTCAAACAGCGAGTAGTTGGTATTGCGGTGCGTCGGCTTTCTGACGCTGACGGCCTGATCGATCAGGCTGCCGTCCAGTGTGGAGACGTTGATCTCATAGACCGAAAGCTCACGGATCACCTTGTCGATGCTGATGGCTTTATCCTTAGCGCCGTCGCCGTTGGTATCCAGCGCGTAGCGGTCCGGAACGTAACCGATCTGTGTCTGGGAAAGCGTTGTGCTTCCGCTGTAGATGGTTCCGTTGCCGTCATTGACGCTCATCCGGATCAATGCGCGGTAATCGCCGTCCGGCAGATCGCTTAAGTCGAGGTAGTTTTCATACCAGGCATACAGATAGTTGGCGCTGTCCATCAGGATGTATTCGTAAGAGCCTTCAATTCCGTCGTTGTGGGAATTCACGGAAAGCTCATAGACCTTTTCGAAATCGGAGTTCACATCGTAGATGATGAGTTCTCTTGTGATGCGGTCTTTGGCCGTATGGTCAATGCCCTGGATAACCGCCGTTCCGACGATATGCAGCTTATTGGACTCTGTATCCCAGTTGATGGCTTTAATGGAGCCTGTTGTCTTCTGGTTTTCCTTGACTGTTGTACCGATCGTCAGGAACAGGTTTCCGTTTTCATTCTTGAATTTCAGGCTGCCGCCCAATCCGGAAGTATCCGGTGCACTGGCAGTGATATTCGTATCGAAGTAATACGCTAAGCGCGGATACTTCACACGCAATAAGATTTCATATGTTCCGGCTTCGATGTTGTCAATCTGGATTCCCTTGCCTTCAAAGCCCGTCATTTCATACGCCATCTCCGCCACGTTTTCGTTGGTGTTGAAAGCCGTATTATTCAAAGCGTAGGCATATTCCTTGCCGCTGTCCACATTGCGTAATACCAGCTCATGGGCAATATCGCCGTTATCTCTGGACGCAATGCCTCTCTGGTAGCCGTATCCGGCCACGTTGAGACCTGTTTGCGAGTAAGTGACATAATTGATGCCGACTCTGTTTCCGCCGTTCAGCAGTTCTCCTTTGACGCGTGCCACGGCACCGGCCGGGTTGTACTTGCTGCCGGAAATGACAGAGACTTTATCCTTCGCAACATATAATGTGCTGTTAAGGAAGTTATAGGTACGCATCTGGTTCGCATCGTATGCCGGCAGAGTCTTATCGGCATTTAAGTCCGAAGAGGACTGCACCTGATAGAAACCGTTCTCTTCCCCTGTGAGTAAGAGGACATGGTTCTTCTGGTATGTGGAGCCGTAGTTGGCATAGAAGGAAACGGCACTGGAGCCGTTGGCCTGTGTGCGGAGCGGTTCCTTGAAACCGGTATCGTCGTTGATGACACCGATCTTGTAGTATTTGTAGTCCACAAGTCCGTTCATCTTATCGAACATGTAGGCACGGCACGCCACCTGTAAACCCCAGTACGGGTCAGAAGCGTATTTTACATTGAATCCGCTGCCCTTGGTTCCAAAGTAGGCACCGAAGAAGAGCACGGAGTCGGTTTCCGTATAGCGGCGCATGTTCATGCCGGCCATCTGGCTGACACAGTCTGCGACACCCGTGTATTCCGTTGCGGCTCCGGTGTTGGCATCGTATGCCGACCAGCCGAACAGATTGTATTTTGTCTTGGCGATATAGCTGGCGCCCCAGCCGGATTCATGGGTTGCCAAAGAGTACAGCAGTAAGGCATTGATACCGTACTGATCCTGGCAGTCATAGAAGATCTTCGCCGTGCCATTGGCAGCCATGACGGAGTCTCCGCCGGTCTTCTGCTGAATGTAGCTGTCGAAAGTGGCCGGGTTGCAGAAACTCTTGGAGCGCACCGGAAGGAACATGTAGTAGTTGTAGTACGTATGTTCGTTCTGCGTGCAGGCGATATCCGTATAGTAATGGATAAAGTCGTTGGAATAGTACGTCTTGCCGTTTTCCATCCAGGCTTCATCCGCCGGACCCATGGCCAGATTGTGCGTCACGCGGTCGTTGTAGAGAGAGTTTCTCACAAAGAAGATCTCGCCGTTGCGGACTTCGAAGCGGGCACGGTGCGGTGTGATGGTAAAGAGCTCGGACGGATCGTCCAAACTTCCTCCGCCCAGATTGATCGGCAGTCCGTTTTCAAAGTAGATATAAGGAATCAGGTCCACCTGCTGCAGATAGGCATAGCCGTCAAATCCGCCCAGGTTGACATGAACCATCCAGCCGTCGCTGGAATTCCAGACCGTGTTGTAGTACTGCATTTCATTGTGCGATGCCACGTAGGTCTGCTTCGCATTCTTGACGTTCTTCCCCGGTTCGTACTGGAAGATCGGCATGGTCAGATAGTCGCCGTTGATGGAGCGGCGGAAGGAATAGCTGACCGCGATGCCGCGCGTCATGGCAATGTATTTTGTGCGGCTGTAGGCGAAGTCTGCGGTAATGACCCCGTTCGGGTATTTCTTCATTTCCGCTTCCGCCTGATAGAAATCTTCAAAACCGCCGATGGTTTTCAAGGAACCGTCCGCCTGAATGTCCGATACGGTGTATTTACTTGCGGCGGAGACAGGCATGCTGAAAGAGAGGCTGCCAATCAGCATGCAACCTATCAGCAATAACATGACTCCTGCCTTTCCTAACAATCGTTTCATCATAAATCCACCTTTACATTAAACCACTCATTATTGACCTTGATCCGGAGAATGCCCTGAAACGTTAAGCTCTGCTTGTCCGGGTTAAGCACCTGGAAGAACAGATAGGCTTCCTCCTCACCTTCCACCTTGACATCGATCAGATTCCTCTTCTTTTCCGTTTCATAGTCGGAAGAGAGAGCGTGGAAGGTGTCGCTGGAATTCTCGCTGACATATTCCGCGTCCGTGATCACGACCGGATCTTTCACAAACGATGTCACATGGACTTTGAACACATAGATATTGGAGGTGGAGCTTCCGACGATCTCACCGCGGTAGAAGAGATTCTCCCCGGTCGCCTGATGCCCGCCCAGAACTTCGATCTGATAGTTTTCGGTATTGATGACCGTGTTGTCTTCATTCATGCCGATGTCTTCGGCCGTTCCCTTGTTCTGTGTCAGATCGATCGTAATCTTCACTTTGTCTTTCAGCGTGATATCCACGCTTTTTGCTTTCTTGTCTAATACCGGGACTAACAGTGTGAACACTGCGGAGTTGTTGCGGGATTTGATCTCGCTGCTTAAGTTGAACTGCGTGTAGCTGATTCCCTTCTTGTTTAGAAGCTCCTCATATTCTTCCTTGCAGTCCAGCTTGATATTTTCGGATGTAACCAGATCCGCAAAGGAATAGTCCACGGCTTTCTCTCCTTTGATACGCACCTTCGCAATCACAAACTGATAATCGAGGGCATCCAGATTGTAGACCTTGTACTCGACTAAGTCGAAGTCCACCGCCTCTTCCTGTATTTCGGGAGTGACGGGTTCCACCGGTTCCGGGTCCTTCTTTGTACAGCCGCTGCTCACAAACAGGAGCCCCGCTGTCAGTGCTATTAGAAATGAATGCTTTTTCATTGTCTTCCCTCCTTACAGGAAACTGTCCACCAGCAGTTTCACTTTTTTCTCGATTCTGAGCTCTCTGGCATATTCCATGAGTCTCTCAAGATCCTTGTCCGGATCCGCCGCATATTTCTGCATGGCGCACCGGTAGGTGGCTTCGGAAAGCAGATCCTTTCTGCGGATGCAGTCACAGATCAGCCTCTCCTTATTGTAGACATAACAGAGATTGTCCTTGTATTCCCCGCGCATCACGCCCAGCCGGATGTATTTGTCATCGCGGAAATAGGCTTTGAGCGGCAGGGTGGAATGCGAGTACTTGTTCCGGTTGTTGTTTTTCCCGACGGCGATCGGCCAGATCTCCGGGATTTCACTCAGATAGCCGTGATAGTACATTGCACTCTCTAAGCACAGGATCCCTTCCGGGAACATCTGGATAATGGTCAAAAGGTCATCTTCCCTCCGTAACGCATAAAAACCACGTTGCACACGTGTGATTTTCTTATTGCGAATCAAATCGGTGAGGGCGTTCGAGGAAAACCCCAAAAGATTCAATTCCGTGGATGTGTAGACCCTCGAAAACTCCAGTTCTGTCATATTCGTACCTAAATTCAAACTATTAGGTACTCTTATAATAGTATTTTTATACGGTTTTGTCAACGTTTCGCCTCCCCTACCCCAAGGTGCGAATACAGCATAAAAAAAGCCCGGGAAAGCTCCCGGGCTGACTTGAGAAAAAGAAAAAGCGAATAAGAACTACTTATTCGCCTGCATGGAACGCATGACTGCTTTGATCTGTGCTTCGCTAGGTTTTCTGCCCATCTGCATGAACATTGCACGGATCATCTTTTCATTGACCGGTGGGTTCTTTTCCAGTTCCTTCTGGAAATAGTTTCTGGAGAGGAAGAATCCTGCCAGACCGCCGATGATGATTCCTAATAATGTAAAACCTAAAGATCCCCAAAATGTCATAACTAACACCTCACTGTTTTTCATTTTAAACCGATTCCGATAAATTGACAACTTTTTTGCGGAACTGGCCGGAAATACAAATCTTGCCCAGAAGCCATCTAATTCCCTGTATGTACAGGTGGGTAACCTGTTTATCCCTTCAGGATTCCTTGATTCAGGCCTTCAACACGGAGATAATACGTCCGGTTTCCCTAAGATTAAGTGTTGGAAATATGTTTTTGCTTCTAGGCAATTTCATTATAGCATGCAAAGGAGCAGTATTTCTACTGCTCCCTGTGAAATTATTCTTCACAAATCTGAATGCTTAATTCTTTCAGCTGCTTCTCTTCAACCGGTGTCGGTGCGTTGGTCAGAGGACAGACCGCGCTGGCATTCTTCGGGAAGGCGATGACATCGCGGATGGAATCGCTCTCCGTCAGTAACATGGCGATACGGTCAAATCCGAAGGCCAGTCCGCCGTGCGGAGGAGTACCGTACCTGAAGGCATCCACGAACCAGCCGAACCGTCTCTGAATGTCTTCTTCCGTAAGTCCGATGATCTCAAACATCTTTTCCTGCATGGCGCCGTCATAGATTCTTAAGGAACCGCCGCCCAGCTCGAAGCCGTTTAAGACCATGTCGTAAGCGTATGCTCTCGCATTGATCGGGTCTGTGTCCAGTAGAGGAATATCCTCGTCTTTCGGACGGGTGAACGGATGGTGAGTCGGTGTCAGGTTGCCGTCTTCGTCATACTCAAACATCGGGAAGTCCACAACCCAGAGATAGGCAAACGTATGCGGATCGTAGAGGTTGAGTTCCTTGCCGATGGCCACACGCAGTGCGCCTAACGCCGTAGCGGCTTTGATCCAGTAGTCCGCCGTAATCATGATGAGAGCGTCCTCTTTCAGATTCAGTGCCGCAACCAAAGCTGCCTTTTCCTCTTCCGTGAAGTATTTGGTAACGGAACCCTCTAAGGCACCGTTTAAGTATTTCACAACAACCAGACCTTTGGCGCCGTACTTCTTGGCTAAGTCGGTATACTTGTCGGTTTCCTTACGGGTTGCGGCTGCCTTCTCTTTGACAACCAGAGCCTTGATCGCACTCTGACGGATGGCCAGAGCGTTTTTGAAGACCGCAAATTCGGAGTTGCGGAAGACATCCGTAACATCCTGCAGTTCCAGGCCGAACCGGATATCCGGTTTATCGGAACCGTACGTATTCATGGCATCTTTGTAAGTCATCTTCTTGAACGGACGCGGGATATCGATTCCCTTCACTTCCTTCATGACTTTCGCCATCATCTCTTCCATGAGCTCTTCGATTTCCTCTTCGCTCATGAAGCTCATTTCCATGTCGACCTGCGTGAAGTCTGTCTGACGGTCCGCACGTAAGTCTTCGTCACGGAAGCATCTGGCAAACTGATAGTAACGTTCAAATCCGCTGATCATCAAAAGCTGCTTGAATAACTGCGGAGACTGCGGTAAGGCATAGAAGCTTCCCGGATGCACGCGGCTCGGGACTAAGAAGTCTCTCGCGCCTTCCGGTGTGGAAGCCGTTAAGATCGGTGTTTCCACTTCGATAAAGCCGTTATCCTCCAGGAAGCGGCGGATGACGCCTCCGATCTTGGAGCGCATGATCAGCTTTTCCTGCATGACAGGTCTTCTTAAGTCCAGATAGCGGTATTTCAGACGGGTGTCCTCTAAGGTATCCAGCTCGTCGGAGATCATAAACGGTGTCGTTTCCGCACGGTTGATGATCGTTACGCTCTTGGCTTTGACTTCGATTTCCCCTGTCGCAATCCTTTCGTTTTTGGCCTGGCGTTCTTCGACAACGCCGTCCACTTCCAGAATATATTCACTCCGGACATCTTTCACGGCATCGCTCAGCGTCTCATCGAAGACGACCTGGACGATTCCCGTACGGTCTCTTAAGTCAATAAAGACCAGAGAGCCCAGATTTCTGCGCTTGGCGACCCAGCCGATCAGCTTGACTTCCTGGCCGACATGCTCTTTGCGCAGTTTCCCGTTTTCTATCGTTCTGTGCATAGTTTTAATCCTCCTAGTTCAGCATGCCGTCATTGGACGCCGTGCCGTTATTCCCTTCCTCTTCCTCGCGGGATTCATTCAGCCAGTTCTCGATCACGTTTACCATCTCGTAAACGCTGACCGTCACCTGCTGCTTGGTCATGACCCGTTTGAGAGTCACTTCGTTGTTGTTCACTTCATCTTCGCCCAAAATGGCATAGACCTTGGCATTTGCCCTGTCTGCCGCTTTGAACTGCGCCTTCATGGATCTGCCCTGATAGTCGATCTCACATGTCAGGGAATTGCTGCGGGCAATCGTAGCCAGCTCCAAAGCCTTCATCTGATATTCCGCTTTCATCGGCATGAAGTAGATGTCTAAGCTTTCCTTATCCAGAACATCCACGCCTTCCGCCGCCAATGCGACAAGTACTCTTTCCAAACCGACGCCGAAGCCCATACCGCTCTGTTCCGGTCCGCCGAAATAGCTGACCAGCTTGTCGTAACGGCCGCCCGCAAAGATGGTGCTCTGCGAACCGACTTCCTTGTTCAGGGAGACGACTTCGAAGACCGTATCCGTATAGTAATCCAGACCGCGGACCAGTT